>MAAC01012966.1_pt1 | contig 11649 bp, 7 predicted proteins | sample 1115981 | NCBI WGS metagenome assembly MAAC01 (sample SAMN04961126, study PRJNA320927) | seawater metagenome | isolation source: sample BD02T64 sea water enriched with oil for 64 days | place: USA:Gulf of Mexico | collected 2013-07-27 | reverse complement strand
CAAAATCCAGCGCCATGAAATCAGCGATAGTTTTGGGCAGCGGGCGGCTGTCGAAATAGGAGCGCGCGCCATAGATCGACATCGGCAGGTCAGCAATATGGCGGGCGATCAGATCCGGCTGGGTCGGACGAAACATTCGGATGGCGATATCGGCGTCGCGGAACAACAGGTTTTCACTGATGTTTGACGGCACAAGATCGATGCTGATTTCCGGATAAGCCTCGCGCAATTCTTTGATGATCGGCGGCAGCAGATAGAAGCTGACAACAGAACTGGCGGTGATGCGCACCGTGCCGCTCAGATCACCGGACTGACCCTCGGCCACCAGCGACAGTTGCGCCGCCGCGTCGGCCATCTGCTCGGCATAACGCAGCAGAGAATGCCCGGATTTGGTGAGGACAAAACCCCGACTCTGACGGGTGAACAGCTCCATGCCCAGGCTGACTTCCAGGCTTTTTATATGGCGGCCAATGGTGGGCTGGCTGTGCCCGAGCGCGCGGGCGGCAGCAGAAAGAGAACCGTGACGCGCCACAGCCGCAAAGCTTTGCAGCAGCGTCCAGTCGGGAGAGGTGGCGGGTATGTCCATTCATATATGAATAGCAGATCGCACACTTTGTGCAATTTTGTTGTGAGAGATTTGGCGGCAGACTGGGGGCCAATTCAACACTGAGCCGGAGAGCCCCATGAGTAACAACGTAATCACTGCGCCAACCAACGCCGCCACTGATCCCACAGCGGACGCATCAGCCAGCATAGAAAACGGCACAGAAATCGGCACCGAAACTGGCACCGTGCTGATCCTCGGCGCCAACGGCAAGATCGGGCACCACGCCTCGCGCGCCTTTGCCGCAGCGGGTTGGAACGTGCGCCACTATGATCGCGCCGCTGGCGACATGAGTGCCGCAGCGCAGGGCGCGGATGTCATTGTCAACGGGCTGAACCCGCCCGCCTATCACAACTGGGCCGTGCTGATCCCACAGTTCACAGCCCAGGTGATCGCGGCGGCAAAAGCCTCCGGCGCCACGGTGATCCTGCCCGGCAATGTCTATAATTTCGGCACCGCTCCCGGCCCCTGGTCAGAACAGACTCCGCAGCGCCCAAACAGCAAAAAGGGCCGTATCAGGGTCGAAATGGAGCAGGCATACGCGGCCTCCGGGGTGCAGACAGTGGTGCTGCGCGCGGGCGATTTCATCGCGCCCGGCCATGATGATGTGATGTCACTGGTGCTGATGCGCAGCATCGCAAGCGGCAAAATGACCAGCCCGGGGGATGCAGAGGCGATGCACGCGTTTTGTTATGTGCCGGACTGGGCGCGGGCGGCGGTGGCTTTGATGGAAATGCGCCAGAGTCTGGCCCGGTTTGAAGACGTGCCCTTTCCCGGTCACAGCCTGTCAGTTTCGACCCTAAAATGGGGTTTAGAGTCTGTTTCCGGCCGAAAACTGCGGCTGGTCTCCTTCCCCTGGTGGTTGATTTCTCTGGCTTCTCCGGTGTGGGAAATGGCGCGCGAATTGCGGGAAATGCGCTACCTGTGGTCGCTGCCACATGAATTGTCCGGGGCGCGGTTTGCACAGCTGTTGCCGCAGTTCAAAGCCACGCCGCTGCGTGAGGTCCTGTCCGCCTGCCTGCCGGAGACCATGCGTCAGGCGGAAGGGCATGCCCAGGATGCCGCGCCGCTCGCAACCGCCACGCAGCCTGGCCGCAGCTGAGCCCGGCGGGCGCGCCGGGTGGGTGCCGGAAGACCGCCAGAATATGTCCCCGATCTTTCGTGTGTCCGGATCTGACTTGGCCGCTGTGACCGCAATGGCTCGCGCTCGGATCTGAGGCACGGCCAGCCGCCAGACACGCCGGGGAGGCCACGCGTGCAGGATGCGCCGAAGGGAGGCGGGGCGCAGCGCCCCGGCCCCTGGGGGTGGTCCCGTCTCTTGCCACCAGGCGCTGCGTCCGGGCCGGTCCCGTTGTGGGCAGGAGCAGCCCCGGCACCGCCGGAAACCAACGGTTTCCGGCGCGCCGGCACGGCGGCGGTATGCCCGCTATAGACGGCGGAAAAATTTGTCCCTAACGTCGCGCTGAACGCGCTGTGCCCGGGGGATCCGGCGCAGACAGGACCGCCCAAACATTCAGGACAAAAGTATGACGCAGAGCTCCAGCGAAGTGACCGTAATTGGTGCCGGTGTAATTGGGTTGTCTGCGGCGCTGGCGCTGCAGGAACGCGGCTGTCAGGTGCGGGTGCTGGACCGCGAAGGTGTCGCCGCCGGCGCCTCCCGTGGCAATGCCGGCGGCTTTGCCTTCAGTGAGATCGTGCCGCTGTCGACCCCTGGCGTGATGCGCAAAGCACCGGGCTGGTTGCTGGATCCGCTGGGGCCGCTGTCGGTGCCGCCGGCCTATGCATTGCAGATCGCGCCCTGGATGCTGCGCTTCTGGCGGGCCAGCTGGAAGGACCGCTACCACGCCTCAATGTCTGCACAGGCGGCGCTGATGACCCTGTCACGCGACATGCTGATGGCGCGGATCAAAGATATCGGCGCTGAAGATATGCTGCGGCGCGAAGGTCAGATGGTGCTGTATGAGGGTCGCGCCGAGTTCGAGGCCAGCCTGCCCGGCTGGGAGGTGCGCGCCGATCACGACATTGCCTTTTCCCTTCTGAGCAGCCCCGAGGAGATCGCCACCATTCAGCCCGGCATCAGCCCGCAGTTCGACCACGGCGCCTTTACCCCGGGCTGGTACAATATTTCTGACCCGGCGCTCTGGGTTGAACGGCTGGCGCAGGAGTTTTGTGCGCGGGGCGGAGAGATTGGTATCGCCAATGTGACCGGGCTGCAGCAACAGGGTGAGCAGGTGATCCTGCGCAGTGATGGCGCCGATATTGTGACCGGGCGGGCGGTGATCTGTGCCGGGGCCTGGTCGCATCAACTGGCGCGCAGTCTTGGCCATCGCATCCCGCTGGAGGCCGAACGCGGCTATAATACCACCCTGCCGGCGGGGGCGTTTGACCTGAAGACGCTGCTCACCTTTTCAGGGCACGGCTTTGTAGTGTCGCGCATCGGCGATGGCATCCGTGTCGGCGGCGCGGTTGAGTTTGGCGGGCTGAAACTGCCGCCCAATTACCAGCGTGCCAGAACCCTGCTGACCAAGGCGAAGAAATTTCTGCCGGCGCTTAAGACCGGGGGCGGCACGGAATGGATGGGCTGCCGGCCTTCGATGCCCGACAGTCTGCCGGTGATTGGCACGGTGGCGGGAAGTGACCGTATCACCTATGCGTTTGGCCACGGTCATCTTGGCCTGACCCAATCCGCCGGCACGGCGCGACTGGTGGCGGATCTGATCAGCGGCGCGACGCCGGCGATTGATCTGCATCCGTTCCGGCAAGAGCGCTATTAGCAGGCGGCACGCGGGAACCACACCGCTTTCGCGGCCGTGATGATTGGGGCTGTGAAGTAGGCGGACATGTGCCCTCCCAGGCAGAGCGAAGACAGAGACAAGGGGGGATGCCGGGCCTCATCGCCCTGATCGCCGGCCTTGCACGGCAAACCGGGGTCACCCCAATCCTGATTGAGGCACGCTTTGGCTTTGGCCCGGTTCCGCCAGGCGCAGCGGTGACGTGTCATCTGACGGACGTCACATCTGACGGCGGTCGTGTCTCGCCGGCACAGCACCGGGCCGGCACAGCACCGGGCCGGCGCAGCACCGGGCCGGCGCAGCGTCAGGCCGGCGCGATGGGACTGTGGGCGGTGACAATCGTCGCAGCTGGCGTGGCTGGTGCGCGGGCGGCGCGGACCAGGGTTTCGATGTCCGCCTCTGCCGGAACATCGCCAAACAGCCAGGTCTGGCTGCGGCTGGCCCGCCAGGCCAGGGTGCAGGGGCGGCTGCAGGGCGGGGCACAGTTTTGCAACCCGGTGGTGCCTTCGATCAGGAAATCGTCCGCAAGCGTGTCACCTGCTGCGGCCACTGCCATCTGCAGCCGGGCCAGGATCGCATATCCCGGGGCGCAGTAGCCGCCCAGGTGCGGGCATTCGGTACAAAGAATGATGCGCTGATCACTTTGGAATTTTCCGTTGTGAAACTGTGTGTTGCTGAAATGTGATTGAGTTCCCATAACGCCCTCCGCGCGCTGGGCGGGGGCAGGCAGGACTGTCAGCTTTGTGGTACGGCTTCATCATCATGGCTCCTGCCGGACTCCCCGTCCGGGTTGAGTTTCAGTTACGATGGCAGGTCTCCTGACTTACGGGTCAATGCGCGGCTGAACCTTCCCGAAACATGCTGTTTCAGTGGTGTTTCAGCGTTGCTCGCCGCTTACAGTTGCGGGGGCAGTCGCGGAGTTGCCCAAGTAGCAGGCGCACCGCGTTCCCTTTTCATCCCCTGTGACCACAACAAAGGGTTGCGGCCGGGAACCATCCCGTCATGGGTCACATGATTCCGCGCCCCGGGTCAAGCGCTTCGGGAGGTGCCACACGTGGCGGGCTGTCGGACCGGCGGTGGGCGGTCGGGCCTTCCATCTGGCCTGCAGAGCACGGGGTGTCTTTGCACGCTCAGGCTGCAACATGCCTGATGCGGTCCGGGCCGGTCTTGATGCTGATTTGCACCGCCGCCGCCCCTGAAGCCCTGATTCTGGTTGCAATTCCTGCAGCGATTACACCCTGCGCGGTGCTGAAACGCCTTGCTGTACGGGCGCAACATGGCCTGACCGTGCGTCAGGTGGTTTTTTTTTGACGCTGATCTTGTCTGAAAGCGTCTCCCCTGCCAGGCTCCCCCATGAGTTTGCGGCACTGAACCTGCCGTCTGGCTCCTGTGACGGTTCTAATAAAGGGCGGAAAAAATAACAAAAAAGACCGTTTAGTGAAACAGGCTGGTTTAAGTCTGACAGAAGAGGAATTTGTTAAATGAAAAAGATAATACAACGCGTGGCAGTGACAGCTGTTGCGGCACTGGTGGGCACCTCCGTTTCGGCGGCGACCCTCGTCTACTGTTCCGAAGGATCGCCCGAAGGGTTTGATCCGGCGCTCTACACTTCCGGAACGACTTTCGACGCATCTGCGAAAAACGTCTACAACCGTCTGGTTGAGTTTGAGCGCGGCGGCACCAACATCGTTCCCGCCCTGGCCGAAAGCTGGGACGTCTCTGACGATGGTAAGGTTTTTACCTTTACTCTGCGCAAAGGCGTGAAATTCCAGACCACGGATTATTTCACCCCAACGCGTGATTTTAACGCCGATGACGTGATCTTTTCTTTCATGCGTCAGATGGATGATTCAAACCCCTATTTCAATGTGTCCGGCGGCACCTGGGAATACTTCAACGGCATGGGCATGCCCGACCTGCTGCAGTCGATCGAGAAGGTCGATGACTACACGGTGCGGATGACGCTGACCGCGCCGGAAGCGCCGATGATTGCCAATCTGGGCATGGATTTTGCGTCCATTATGTCCAAGGAATACGCCGATGCGATGATGGCGGCCGGTACGCCGGAAATGCTCAATCAGATGCCCATCGCCACCGGCCCGTTTGAGTTTGTCGCTTATCAGAAAGATGCGGTGATCCGTTATCGCGCCCATGAGGAATATTGGCAGGGCAAAGCTGCGATCGACAATCTGGTGTTTGCAATCACTCCGGATGCCTCGGTGCGGTATCAGAAGCTGGTGGCGGGTGAATGTCAGATCATGCCCTATCCGAACCCGGCTGAGCTGGACATTATCCGCGCCAATGATGACATCAATCTGATGTCCTCTGAGGGTCTGAACGTTGGCTATCTGGCCTATAACACCCAGGTCGCACCGTTTGACAATCCCAAGGTGCGTAAAGCGCTGAACCAGGCGATCAACAAACAGGCGATCATCGACGTGGTGTTCCAGGGCGCTGGCAAAATTGCCAAAAACCCGATCCCGCCGACCATCTGGTCCTACAATGAAGCCACCATGGACGACATGTATGATCCTGCTGCTTCCAAAGCCGCGCTTGCGGCCGAAGGGGTCACCGATCTGAAGATGGAAATCTGGGCGATGCCGGTGCAGCGCCCCTATAACCCCAACGCACGCCGCATGGCTGAACTTCTGCAGGAAGACATGGCCAAGGTCGGTGTAGAGGTCGAAATCGTATCTTACGAATGGGGCGAATACCTGGCCCGCTCGAAAGAGATCGACCGTGCTGGTGCCGTTCTGCTGGGCTGGACCGGGGACAATGGCGATCCCGACAACTTCCTCGCAGTTCTTCTGGGTTGTGACGGGGTTGGCGGTTCCAACCGGGCGCAGTGGTGCTACCAGCCGTTTGAAGACCTGATCCAGGCTGCGAAAGTGACCTCGGATGCGGCGGAGCGTACTGCGATCTATGAGCAGGCACAAACCGTGTTCAAAGACCAGGCACCCTGGGCAACCATCGCCCACTCGGTGGTGTTTGAGCCTGTGCGCAAAGAAGTGTCCGACTACCGGATCGATCCGTTTGGCGGCCATATCTTCTACGGTGTGAGCGTCAACTAACGTTGCACTGTCACGCAGGGCCGGGTTTTCCCGGCCCTGTTGATTCTGACCAGGTGGCTGGCCCCGCATCCAGAGTTTGCAGCCAGAGATCCTGGCCAGAGACCTTGGCCAGAGGGCTGGGCTCACTGCCGCAGAGATCGCAGCCAGCGCCTGTGCTACACTGTACGATCAGAGATTTCGCCAGGCCAATGCGGCCGGACACCGGGAGAACTGGCACTGTCAGACCCGGGGTGCGGCACAGCACATCTTTAATTCCGGGCTCCGGCCCCCACTGAATCGGCTCGTAAAATGCTTTTATTTCTGCTCAGGCGTCTGTCGACCTTCCTGCCCACCTTTCTGGGCGTGACGGTTGTTTCTTTTGCGTTCGTCCGCCTGTTGCCGGGCGATCCGATTCTTCTGCTGGCGGGGGAACGCGGTGTGTCCCCCGAGCGTTATGCACAGCTGCTGGCGAAATTCGGCTTTGATCAGCCGCTGTGGAGGCAATATATCGAATACCTCGGCGGCGTGCTGTCCGGCGATTTTGGCGTATCTTTTTCCACCAAACGTCCGGTGCTGGATGAATTTTTCACCCTGTTCCCGGCGACACTTGAACTGTCCATCACCGCTATGATTCTGGCGGTGGCGCTGGGCATTCCGGCCGGGGTGATCAACTGGGTGCCGGGTGATCGTGAAGTGGGCGCCCATCTTGTGTCGCACCCCGGCATCAACAAGGTGGCCTTCACCGGCTCCACGGCGGCCGGCCGCAAGATTGCGGAGGTGTGCGGCCGCCTGCTGCGCCCGGTGACCCTTGAACTGGGCGGCAAGTCGGCCGCGATCATTCTGGAAGACGCCGAAATTGCCCCGCTGCTCGAAGGCATGGGCTTTGCGTCCTTCGGCAACAACGGGCAGACCTGCGCGGCGAGCACCCGCATTCTGGTGCCGGCCAGCCGTTATGACGAAATTGTCGATGCCGTCGCCGGCATGGCCAAGTCGCTGAAAGTTGGCAGCTCGCTGGACCCGGAAACCCAGATTGGCCCCATGGCCTCCGAGGCGCATCGCAACGTGGTGGAACGCTACATTGCCAAGGGTAAAACCGAGGCGCGTCTGGTTGCGGGCGGCGGCCGGCCCAAAAATGCCGGCAATGGCTGGTTCGTCGAGCCCACCGTGTTCGCCGACGTGGACAACAACGCCACCATCTCGCAGGAAGAAATCTTCGGGCCGGTGCTGTCCATCATCAAATATCAGGATGAAGACGACGCGGTGCGCATCGCCAACGATTCCGACTTCGGCCTGGGCGGCACCGTCTGGTCGAAGGACAGTCTGCACGCGCAGGATGTGGCTCGGCGGGTACAGACCGGCAGCATTGGCGTCAACGGCTACATGCTCGACATCAACGCGCCGTTCGGCGGGGTGAAGGCCAGCGGGATGGGCCGCGAGTTGGGCCCAGAATCGCTGAACAGCTACCTCGCCTACAAGTCCGTCTACCTGCCTGCGGGCTGATCGCTCCGGACGGTCGCATTACGTTTCAGGAGGGTTGAGCGCGCTGCGCGCCCGTTGCTGGCCAGCGCGCTCAACTCGCCTTGGCGTGGGTGGCACACGGCCTCAGCCGCTTCCGGCCATGGTGCAGGCCGCCTCGATCCCAGCCTGTTGGCCCGTCGATGTCCAGAATTTGACCTGTGCCGCTTTCGACGCCCGGGCGGTTATGCCGGCCTGAAGGTCACCACCAGCACGTCTCGCCAGGCAGGTTGCGTGGGGTCCAGCGGTTCAACCGGGGTGACGCCGTGGTGCACGCGGTGGTCGTCGATGAGCGTTGCATCAAAGGGCTCAGCCAGGGTGAAACTGCCCAGCGTCTGGCCGTCGGGCGCGTAGATCGTCGTGACGCCGCTGCGCACGTTTTGCCGACGAATCAGCAGCACCAACACCCAGTCCACGCCATCGCGATGCGCGCCTTCGGGCGTCGGCAGGCCGGCTTCGTCTTCCGTCGTTTCGACACGAAACTGATGCACCTCGACGAACCAGTGCGTCACCGTGGGCGTGAGCGGCGCGAAGCAGCGGTGACAGAACTCCAGAATGGTGCGCAGGCTGGCGCCGTCACTGATGGCAGGCTCCACCGGTTCAAACCAGCGCTCGATGCCGCCGTGCAACGGGTTGTAATCCCGGCTTTGGTAGTGCGGCCGATGCGGCTGGCGGGTAATGCCGTCGGGCGTGGCCAGATAATTGGCGTGTCGCCGTCGCCGGTAACGCCCTCCGTTGGCAAGGTAGCCATCGACCGGCATGGCGTTCCAGCTGTCGACGAAGCACGGCCAATCCTGCAGGGGCGCCAAGGCTTCGAGGCGCTTGCGGGTGTCGGCACCCGACAGTCGCAGGTGGCCATGTTCGCGCAACAAGTCGTGCAGCGATCGGGTCGCGGTGGTGTGATGCTTGTCCATAAGGACGCGGAGTCTGGCACACGCCGGCGACGCATCTCACGTCGCGGGCGTGTGCTCATGACGCATCGCGTGCTGCGGGCTGCCGGACGCCTCAGGCGCTGTGCATTGTTCTGAGGGCTATTCCAGAAACTCCTTAGGCCGCGGCAGGGAGGTGGGCGAATGGTCCAGTTGGTCGATGTCCACCTGATGCGGAAATCCTTCGATGGGGCCAATGGCATGCTGGTCGCGGGTGATCACCGGGCCGTTCTGCGCGTACAGCGTCAGCAATTCGGCCACTGAGGTCAGGGACGACAAATGGGTGCGCTCCCAGCCGTGCGAGGCGTCAGCACCAAAGCCGATCAGGGCATGGCGAATGTCGAAGCCCGCCCGCAAGGCCGCCGCTGAATCCGAGAAGTAGTACGGAAACACGTCGCGCTGGTGATCGATCTGATGCGCCTTGCACAGATTGATCAGCTTGCGCGTCAGGTGATAGTCGAACGGACCGGACGAGTCGGCGATGGCCACGGTGACGCCACGCTCCCGCGAGTTCTGCCCCGAGGCAGGTATGGCGATGTCGATGCCCACCATTTCGCTGATGCGTTCATCGAGGATCGCCGAGGCGCCAAATCCGACCTCTTCGGTCACCGTGAACATCGGGTGGAAGTGCACGGGCAACGAGATGCCGCTCTCTTTCAGGGCCTTGCAGGCCGCCAGCAGAGCGGCGACGCCGGCCTTGTCATCCAGATGCCGTGACGAGATATAGCCGGACGGCGTGATCTCGGGCTGCGGATCAACGGCCACGAAGTCGCCCACGTTGACGCCCAGCTGGGTGAGGTCTTCAACGCTTTCAGAGAACGCATCAATGCGCAGTTCGATGTGATCCCAGCTCACCGGTTGCGTGTCGACGCCTTCGTTGAAGGCATGCCCAGAGGCCATCAACGGCAGGATGGTGCCGCGCAGCGCGCCGTGGTCAGTGAACAGGGTGACGCGTGCGCCTTCGGCAAAGCGGCTGGACCAGGTGCCGATGGGCAGCAGGCTCAGCCGGCCGTTGGCCTTCAGGGCACGCACGTTGGCTCCCAGCGTGTCGAGGTGCGCGACCACTGCGCACGCGGGTCGGTCGGTTTCGCCCTTCAGGGTGGCGCGGATGGCGCCGCGCCGTGTGAGCTCGAAGGGGATGCCCAACTCCTTGAGCTTGTTGCCGGTGTAGTGCACGACCTCATCGGTGAGCCCCACCGGGCTGGGAATGGCCAGCAGTTCGAGCAGGGTCTTCTGAATGTAGTCGTTGTCAATCGGCAGCTTGCGCATGCGGATCCTCCGGAGTTTGAGAGAGCGGGAACAGCAGGTCGACAAAACGTGCCGCCGTGGGCTGTGGCTCATGGTTGGCCAGACCGGGACGTTCGTTGGCCTCGACGATGACGTGCTCCGGCTGCGTCACGTCGGGCACCAGAAAGTCGAGTCCCGTCACTGGAATGTCGAGCACTCGCGCGGCCCGCTCGGCGGCACTGCGCAAGGCCGGATGCAGCACCGCGGTCACATCTTTCAGGTGCCCGCCGGTGTGCAGGTTGGCGGTTTTACGCACCTGCAGTCGCTGTCCGGCGGGCAGTATGTCATCCCAGTTGTGACCGGCAAGACCGATGCATCGTTCAGTTTCGGCGTCCAGCGGCACCCGGGATTCCCCGTGCGTTGCCGCCGCGCGGCGGCGTGAGAGCTTCTCGACCAGCGTGCGCACGTCACTGATGCCGTCGCCCACCACCTCCGGCGGCCGACGCAATGCCGCCGCCACGACCTTGAAGTCGATCACGATGATGCGCAGGTCTTCACCGGGGCAGTAGTCCTCGATCAGCACGGTTTCATCTTCGAGTCGGGCCCGTTTGATGGCGGCACGCAGATGGCGCAGGGTGCGAACGTCGACACTGATGCCCGCCCCCTGCTCGCCATCGGCAGGCTTGACCACCACCGCGCGGTGCTGTTTCAGGAACTCGCGATCTGCCTCCGAACCGTCGGCTTCGCGCTGCGTCGGCACGCTCAGACCGGCCTCGGCCAGCATTCGAGAGGTCACGCGCTTGTCCTGACAGCGGCTCATCGCAATCGCGCTGGTCAGCTCCGACAACGACTCGCGGCAGGTGATGCTGCGGGCGCCGTGGGTAAGACGAAAATAACCGTGTGTCGCGTCGAGCACGTCGACGCGAATGCCGCGCCGCGCCGCCTCGTCAACAATGATTTGGGCATAAGGGTTGAGCTGCGGGCCCGGCGCCTCGTTGACGAACAGCGGCTCGTTGATGGCGTTCTTGCACTTCACCGCGAACACCGGCACGCGCTTGAAGCCCATTTTCTTGTACAGCGAGATGGCTTCGTTGTTGTCGTGCAGCACCGAAAGATCCATGAACACACGGCCGCGCGCGGCGTAATGGGCGGCCAGCGTTTTCACCAGCGCCTGCCCCACCCCAGGGGCATGGGCGTCCGGGTCTACCGCCAGGCACCACAGGCTGGCGCCTTGCTCAGGGTCGTCAAAGGCTTCGGCGTGATCGACGCCCATCACCGTGCCCACGATGGCGCCGGTGGCGTCGTCCTCGGCGACAAAGTAGGTCAGTGTGCGGCTTGCGCGATGCGCCCAGACAAAGGCTGGATCTGCCGGCACCATGCTGCGCGCCAGGTAGATGCGGTGAATCGCCTCGGCATCGGCCTGGGTGCGCAGCCGCCGCACGGTGAAGGGCAGCAGCCGCAACGGCCGCGCCAGCGCCGCATTGGCCAGCCACAGCCTGAACGTATGACTGGGATCGAGAAACAGATGCTGC
>MAAC01000892.1_pt1 | contig 11658 bp, 11 predicted proteins | sample 1115981 | NCBI WGS metagenome assembly MAAC01 (sample SAMN04961126, study PRJNA320927) | seawater metagenome | isolation source: sample BD02T64 sea water enriched with oil for 64 days | place: USA:Gulf of Mexico | collected 2013-07-27 | reverse complement strand
TTTGCTCATCTAAATTCGGCACACCCTTAGATGAAACTTGGTGAATATGCTCCATACTTTCGAGATTAGTGACTAGAAAATATAGTAACTTCGTTTCTGGATCAGTCACTTGGAGTGGCTCTCACCAAGTGACTGATCCAGAATTCACGGGTAATGACCTGCCCCCAAAACGTCTCATATTTTGATGTATATTACGCGCTGGAATTGAATGCCTTCCCTCAACGACCGGTTGCGAAATTGATTAATACCTTCAAAGGAGGGGCTTGTCCCGGCGAGGCAGAGATGGAACGTCAATTATTTAGCTCCCGCACCAATTTAAACTTCATCAGGATGGCAAATCGATGGAGCGACCTGTCCTCGACGATGTCTCTATGGCCTCTATGATTTTGTGAGATTTCAATGCTTCGCGTCCCGTTACCAATGGTTTCCGCCCTACGCGAATTGCATCAATAAAGTCCTCGATTACGGCCTGGTGCGCTTCATGACTGCCTGACAAATGGTCAACTTCCCTGTCAGCGTCCACTGTCGCTTCAAGTTCGCTGCGCCCGTCACGCCAATTAATTTCAAGTGCGTCTTGGTTGATTTTCAGGCTCGCGTGTTCGAAATGAAGCCGGATAATCTCTGTCCGATGCGGATACATGGCAGTGCTCGCAACGAAGGATCCCGCGGCCCCGCATGAGAACCGCAAGCCAGCGATAGCAAAATCTTCGGCTTCCATCTGGTGCAAAGGTGAGGTTGCCGCCATCGCTTGAACACTGACAACAGGACCCGTTAGGCTCAGCGCAAGATCAATTGAATGGATCGCATTGGTGATCATTACGCCGCCGCCATCGCGCGCATAGGTGCCGCGTCCAAGTTCATCATAATAGGACTGATCGCGCCATAACGGTACTTCGATCTCCACGAGACCAAGCTTGCCAAGCGCTCCGCTCGCGACATGGGCGGCGGCTGCGATTGACGGCGCGCGCAAGCGGTGTTGGAATAGAACCCCGAGGCTCACACCTTCGCCCTCACAGATTTCAACAACCTCAGTCGCCTCTTCAAGCGTGCGGCCTACTGGCTTTTCAAGGAGGATGTGTTTTCCGGCCCGTGCGAGTTCTTCAATCACGTCATTGCGCACGCTGGGCGGCGTAGCGACGATTGCCACCTGAATATCTGGATCCTCAGCGACGGCTGAAAGGTCCGATGCGAATTCGGGAGATGGGCCGTCGTAGAAATCGGCCAGATAGCCCGCCCGCTCAGGCCGGCGCGAGATGATTGTTTTGAGGCGCGCCACGTCTTGCGCCGCTGACAGCGCCGCCACATGGGTTTTCGCGATCATGCCTGCGCCGATCAAAGCCACGCCGATAGGCTGTTGGGAATTGCTCTTTGTCATAGGTCGTTGCTTTCAATTCTGGGTCAATTCGATCTGGGTGTGATCATTGGAAACGGAAGGTTCCTCACGGAACGCCGCTTTAGACCATCCCAGATGCTTGCTCAGTGTCGTGAAACGGAGTCGGTATGCCTGCGCTTTTGGCGAGGCGCTTGAACTCTGCGGCGGTTTCTGGATCTATCGGCACACCTTGAGCGCGCCGCCGTTCTGCTTCTGCCCATTCTCGATCGCCAGGGGCCATGACCCGTTCGCCAGTGCGCGCGGCACTTGCTCGCAAAGCTGCGAGGTAACGCTCCATCCCTGCCATCATAATGTCGCGTCCGATAAATCCGTCAGGATCAATACAAAACACAAAGGCCCCCATTTCGCGCGGGGTCGAAATGTCTGGTCCGGGCATGGGCAAGATTTCAGAACTTGTTTTCATTCCCGTCAAAAGCGCGGAAAATATCTCGACCACTCCGGCAAGACCCGCCCCTTTGAAACCGAATTCACCACCGACCGGGGCCAACATTTCCACGTTATTTGGGTCAAGCGTATCGATGCCCTGCGCGTCCGATGCCGTGCGTTCAGGCAGGTCGCGCCCTAAGGATTTGTAAAGCTGCACGCGATTGTAGGGCACCGCACTCGTTGCCATGTCCAGCAACCACGGCTGCCCGCTTGGGTTCGGCGCAGCTACGGAAATCGGGTTCGTACCGTGAAAGCGTTCGGCCCCATCATGAAGGCGAACGAAACTGTCGGAGTTGCACATGACGATGCCGATCATGCCGGCCTCTGCCATGGCCAACGCATAGGCCCCCGCTGGACCAAAATGAGATGAGCGGCGGATGCCGACCGCGCCAATGCCAGCCTCACGCGCAAGGGTGCAGGCATGTTCGCAGGCCGTATAGGCAGCCAGCGCGCCGTGTCCGTGATCGGCGTCTAAGATGCCCGATCCCGCGCGTTTGCGCTCAAAGCTTAGGCGCGGCGAACCGTTCACGCGCCCGCCACGTAAGACCTTATCATAGTGCGGCAAAAGCCGAATGCCGTGGCTGTCCACCCCCATCCGGCTTGCGTGAAGCATAGCCTTCGACGCGGCATTGGCACTGGCGGCATCGGCACCTGCGGCTCTTAACGTCTCAGTGGAAAACTGCGATAGAGCGTCGAGATCAGCCAATATGTTGCTCATGCTGTCTTGCCTGCAGCTTGCATCTTTGTCGCTGTATCTACTTTGGGGCGCAGATCCGCTGCATGCAGATGTCTTGTGTAAAGCTGTTCGACCATTACGTCTCTCCAATATTGTACTGTGTATACACTAGACGCAATGGAGGGGCGCGATCAAGAGCTGCTTTGCATTGACCCAAGGCTGCGATATCAAAGAGCGCGGAGATCCCAATGCCCCAAAATGTTCAAAACACCAGATCGTCAAATTTGGACGACACACTTTATAATCGCATCGTGCGCGCAGTTGCGACCGATATCGCGCACGGCGTCCTTGCACCGGGCGAGCGTTTGATGGAAAGTCGGCTCGCTGATCGTTTTGGGGTCTCGCGCGCCCCAGCACGTCAGGCCTTGATCGAAATGGAAACCTTGGGCTTTGTCAGTCATGCCGATCCACCCGCCCGAGGATACAGGGTTGCGGCCAAGTCAGCTGAACGCGCTGCCGCATATGCCAAAGGCACTCCGGAACCGTTCAGCATGGAGGTCACCCCGACCTGGCAACTCATCTACGGTGATGTCGAAGAGGCGCTGACCAAGCGTATCGCCTTTGGCAGCTGGCGATTGGTTGAGGTGGCGCTCGGCAAGCATTACGGCGTCAGTCGCACGGTTGCACGTGAAGTGCTCGCGCGATTGCAATCTTGCGGGCTGGTGGTGAACGAAGGAAAAGGCTGGGTCGCGCCACAGCTGAACGAAACCCGTGTGTGCGATCTCTACGATTTACGCGCTCTGTTGGAGCCGGCGGCTCTTGCTGAGGTTGGCGCGGATGTGCCCCGCGAGCTACTCGATAAAATGATCGGCGATTTGCGTGCTGCAAAGAGCTGCACCCCAGCAGGCACGACCCTCGACACGCTCGAAGCAGATCTGCATTTTGAACTTCTGCGCGGATGCAAGAATACGCTCCTACGCAAAGCGATGATTGAAAGCCAGTCGCTTGTCCTGGCGCACCGCTATCTTTATAAGCGCACCGCCGAGATATTTCCTGTCGAGCCGTTTTTGAACGAGCACCTCGATATCCTCGAAAAGCTACGCAGCGGGGCCGTAGCCGAAGCTGGCGAAGCTCTGCGACGCCACCTGATTGCATCAAGCGACCGCGCCGTCGTACGGATTGCCAAAATCAGAGGATCATTTCAGGACAAATCTCTTGCCTACTTAGAGCCCATCGAAACGCCCAATCTATGAGGCGGCTGGGGGGCGAATTACCACAAGCCGACGGACGGTATCCGTCGTTCGCTGCGATCTGCTCCGACGTCTGCTGAGCGGTGCGGTTTCAACTGGTGGACGCATCACAGGACAAAGCGGACACTCGCGCCTATCGATCTAGGGTCCGCTTTTTTCGCGTTGGATTTTTAGAAATCATTCGTTGTTTCCGGCTGGCGAGAGTGACGATGCGCCGGAAAGTTGGACATTCCATGTGAGATGGCGCACTGCATCCGCGATATGACGCAAGGAATTTCGCAAGGCCGTCAACTCATTGATGTGCCGGTCAATTTCATCAGCGCGATTGTGCAAATCGGAGCGCGGCAGGCTCGGATCCCCGTTCCGACTGAACATCTTTGAAATATCATCAAGCGAGAAACCCGCGGATTTACCCATCGAGATCAGCGTGAGTTGCAACAGCACCTCCGGCAGAAACTGTCTTCTCAGTCCATTCCGGCCAACCGATGAAATCAGGCCAATTTCATCATAATAGCGTAGCGTCGAGGCGGGAACTCCGGCTTGTTCAGATACATCGCCAATATCCATTAACTTCATGCTTGACCTCAAGTTGACTCGAAGTCGTATGCTGCCTGTTCCTCGGAGCTCGAACAAGTAGTTAAGCAAATGAAAAAACTCGGATTACCCGAAAACAACGCGTTGAATGTTGGTGCACTCCTCTGTCTGTCCTTGTGCATGCTATCGGCGTCTCTTGGCACCAGCATAGCAAACATCGCTTTACCCGCACTGACGAAGGCGTTTGACGCTCCTTTCTATCAAATCAAGTGGGTGGTCATTTCCTATCTCGCATAGTTGACGCTATCGGCCGTTTTTGCAGGGCGGCTAGGGGATTTATTCGGTCGTCAACGAGTGCTCGTGGCAGGGCTGGTGTTGTTCTTGCTAGCGTCGATTTTCTGCGGTATTTCCCCCAACCTTGAGCTTTTAATAGGTGCCCGCGCGGTCCAGGGCATGGGAGCCGCAGTCCTGATGACGTTAACCATCGCCCTTGTGCACGAGACTACTGGCGGTGTTCGTGTGGGGCGGGCAATGGGTTTGCTTGGTACGATGTCTGCTGTTGGAACCGCACTTGGCCCGACGCTCGGTGGGTTAATGATTGGGCTGTTCGGTTGGCGATCCGTATTTCTCGTGTTGGGGCCAATCGCTCTATTAGCAATCGGCCTTGCGCTGCGCACCCTCCCAGCGGATAAACTGGTAGAAAAACCGCCTCGGATCAACCTCGTGGCATTTAGCGCTAAAGGCATCGAACCCAGTCTGATAGCAAACGCTCTTGTTGCCGCAGTCATGATGACAACGTTGATCGTCGGGCCGTTCTATCTTGGCCTGGCACTAGGACTGCCTGAAGCGATGGTTGGCATGGCCATGTCAATTGGCCCCGTTATTTCGATATTCTGCGGTGTTCCCTCTGGCCGATTGGTGGATGCTTGGGGCGCTACCCCGGTGCTGACAACGGGGCTTATCGCAATGGCCATCGGGGCATTTTCATTGTCGGTTTTACCGGAATTTTTTGGCGTTGGCGGTTACCTTATCGCCATTGCAATTCTGACGCCGGGCTACCAGATGTTTCAATCAGCAAACAACATGAAAGTCATGGCTGAGGTTCAATCAGATCAGCGTGGTGCTGTTTCTGGTCTTCTCACTCTCGCACGTAATATTGGGCTCATCCTTGGGGCTACTGCAATGGGCACGGTCTTTTCCTTCGGTGTTGGACCAGACGCGATCATCGACGCTTCTTCGGATTCGATTGTCGACGGGAGGCAGCTCACATTTGTGGTTGCTGGAAACATGATTGTTGCCGCGCTTTGGATGGCTCGTCGGAAACCAATCGGTCCATAGCGCGCACTGCGATAGTTTACCTCTACTGATAATTCTCAGGTGCAACCATTCGTGCGTGTTGCAGTATTCGTCAGTATAGGTGTTCCATCCCGGATGATCACATAGACCCTCGCCGCTCCGCGCTTTTCATGGCACGTTCGGTACTGAGGGACATTCGGGAGGGCGTTCAATGCTAATCCATCTTCATAGCCAGGCAACGACGACACCTAAGGTGCGTGCGGAAATTCAAGCGAGTGACGAACCTGCCAAAGCGAAACCGGACGTTGGCCTCCACCATCGCAGCAAGAACACTTGCTTCCTGAGAAAATACTAGGTTTTGCCAGTGGGATCTGGCACTTCTTCAATCGACTTCAGCCAGCGCCGCGGATTGCAGCCAACTACCCTAAGAAACTCCCGGTTGAAGTTCGACTTTGTGTTAAACCCGCTAGCGAACATCGCCTCTGTCACCGACTTGCCATCCTGCATCATGACGCAAGCATACCCTACGCGGTGCGCGTTTATGTAGCGAGACACGTTCTCGCCCTTACCTTTGTTAATCGCGCTGGAAAGTTGCTTTTCTGGGACCTGCAATTTGCGAGCCAGGCGGGTCAGCGTGAGGTCAGGATCAAGATATGGCTTGTTTGTCTCAATATAGGCTTCAAGCTTTTCGACAATTACGGTGTCGCGTTCTTTATTTTGTTTGGAATACTCAACGCGCGCGTCTGAGCTATTGCTCTGGCTTTCAATGGCATGCGACAGGCTTAGTGCCCCCAGAATAAGCAGTGTAATTGAGGAAAACAGGCTTGGTAACCAGAGCAGCACCTCTGTCTGCCCCGATGCAAGACGGATCGCGATGATTATGTCACTTCCTGCTGAGGCGACCAAAGCGATGGCCAGGATACGCCAAACCAAAACTGTTCTGCGTCCATTTTCCAAGCGGCTATGGGGCAAGCTGTCTTCTCCGCGCAATAGCGCGAATGCTATGGCGATACCGTATGCAGCAAAAAGAACTGGGATCAGCACGTCCAGAGCTTCGGGTCGGCTTGCCAGGGAGACCAAGGCGATAACCGGCCCCATCATGTGAAAATATAGGTCCCTCCTTCGAAGATGACCCACCGAGGCCTGGCGGAACGCTAGCCACACAACAGCAGGAATTACGGTTGCAAGAATAGGTTGAACAACCCTCAGACCTGTTATGCCGTAGTATTGCACGAGCGCGAAAACAGCGCTTTGCGCCGCGCAGCACCCAATTAGAACCAAAAGCGCTGGATGCGTCTCACGGGTCAGCACGCGGTGCAAAAGAAAGCCCAAAAGCAGCAGGGCGATAATCATGGGTATTGGTAGAACTGGCATCAGGCAGGGGTCCGTATATTTTGTTTCATAGGACCTAAATCCTGATCTGCGCGACCTTAAACCGAATTCAGGTCGTATAAAATACCGTCAGCGTCTGAATGAAGGTGTCAACATTCAAACCACCTCACCGATAGGCGCTCCATGAAATTTACAGTCCTTACTCTCGCTTTGTTCCTTTCAGCGGCCACTGAAACCGCCGCACAAGATGTCGGTCTCGTCGAATTGACGATAGCGGTTCCCCATCATGACCAAGATATGCAGATGGCTGTCATGTTCCCTGCCGCGGGTCAGTATCAGACCATGTTTGCCGAAAATGCGGTGTTTTATGGAACACCTGTATTCAAAGACGCAGAGCCGGTGCCAGGACAACACCCGGTTGTTCTTCTCTCACATGGCTGGGGCGGCAATTACGCTCGGATGGCGTGGCTCAGCGCGGGGTTGGTTTCGAGAGGGGCAATCGTTGTGACAGTAAACCATCCAAGCAGTACAACTTTCGATTTGGACTTCGACAACGCATTCAACCATTGGACCCGCGCTGAGGACATGTCCGCAGCGTTGGACCATGTTTTGCAAGCCCCATCCTTCGCACGCATCATCGACGTCTCACGGATCTACGCCACAGGCTTTTCCTACGGTGGATGGACGGCCCTTTCACTTGCTGGAGTACTGGGAAATCGCGACGGATTTTTTGACTATTGCGAAGCTGCGGGGACTGGGTCACAGTTCTGTGCTGAACTGGCTGCAGCAGGTGTCGACATTGCGGCTATTGACCAAGGCAGATATGAGGCATCGTACAGAGATCCACGGATCAGTAGCGTCGCGGCTATTGATCCTGGCCTAACTTGGGATCTTGCGCCCGAAGATGTGCAGGATGTGACTGCCCCGATCCTTCTTGTAGGGCTGGGCGATGGGGTCCATAGGCTCAATGCGACTGACACAAGCGCCACGGGCAGCAATTTTGAGGCTTTGGTTCCGCAGGCTTCTGTTAAGATTATCGCGCCCGCTATGCATTTCGCTGCACTTGGGCTGTGTAAGCCTGCAGGTGAAGCGATTCTGATCGAAGAGCAGGACGATCCTGTCTGCACTGATCCGGTAGGGACGGACCGCGCCCTGGTGCTCGATACCATTTTCGACGCCTTGGCGGATCACTTTGACTTGAATTAGGATATATTTGGGCTGCTACATTTGGGCTTTTAAGATTTAGGAGGCCCGCGAACCATAGGTCTCAAGGCACGCCGACACCTCGTGAATTGGCGTGCCGCTAGCTTCGTCTCTTAACGTTCTTTGATCAGCACTAAGCTGGGACAGCAGACATTGGTGCAAACCGCAGCATTTCGTAAAGAGGGCTCGTAGCAGTAATTCGCTGCGCATCTGTCCAAAGTCCGATTCCGGGCGCGGCGCCACACTTTGCAAAGTGAGCAAACTGCGCATAGCTGCCGTTGGAGCTGACCGCGGCGAACGCCGGCTTGCCGCCAACGGACGAAAACTACCACCGCTCAAATGCAAGTATTCTGGCGTGGGGTCTGGAGGTCAGGAAACAAAGGCAAGGGCGGTAGGTGGATGCTCTCTGGCTTGACGGCCTCTTGAACGTCACTGCCCCTGAGCCAACTTCTTAGCGTTCTTGACAAACTGGAGACTACATTACTGCCTGTTGTTGTGTTGTTGCAATACATGTGATCCTAATGCCCGTCAGAACACTGCCCCCTCAGCTATTGCCCCCTCGGCCACAGCTCGGAGATTTCCGTCTGACTATGGAAAGATATTTCTATGCTCCAAACGCTCATCGAATTTTACAAAAGTTTCCCAGTTAGCCTGCTAAACGTCTTCGGTAAAAGCCTATCTGAAATAGCTCCCGACCTGCTCGGTAGACTCATTCAATATCGGGATATTCAGATACACAATTTATCCCAAGCAGAGATTTTTCAAATCGATGACGAAGCCGAGGCTATGCTGGCACGCTTAATGAATGAAATGTCGAGTGAAGGTCTGGAGGACACGTTTCAACACGTCAAACTACCATTTCCTGCAATGATAATTGAAATGAGGACGCCAGTCGGGGGGTTCAAAGGTGTCGGACTTTTGACGCAAGTGGATACAGCGATCGAAGCTCAATTTCATGCCGTGAATACTGATGGATTAATGCCCAGCTTGACAATCATCAGTACAGACAGTTTCCCATTCAATTTCATCCCTACACCGACGGCAGACTTATTGAGTATAATCCCAAGCATAAACGATCTTTCCGAAGGCGTGATGCAGGACCGAACCAATGCAATCACCTTCCTCTCAATGGGTGTCGGGATAGCTACTCTTCTGAAATACAAGGGTATGCTTAAGGTGGAAGAAGGATCGGCATGTCCTCGTGCTGAACGTCGTCGAGCCGAAAAAGCTGGCAGTCCCCTGCCAGATACCCTTGTTTCAAAGATTAGTTTGGGCGAAGCAGGAAAAGGCCAGTTGGCCGCTATGAACCAAGACCCGACCGTAGAAGGCAAGCGCCGCGCGCACTGGGTTCGCGGTCACTGGATGCGCACCGCCGCCGGTGGTCTGAGTTTCAGAACCCCACATATTCGCGGAGCAGGCCCTGTCATCCATCAAGAACGCCGTGTGACGGAATAGACGGAAGCAAACAATCCTGTCTAAATTCGAAGGGGCGATGAACCGGCCTTTCGACGCGTTTCGAGCGAAAGGATGTTCAGGGTCTGAAGTTTCCAGAGTGAGATGACTTGGGGGGGGGCAGTGATCTCGCAGTGTTTGCCAAAATCACTTCCCACTTCTTCGACACTTATCTGAGTTTCATTTTTGACTACCTATTTGATTTTATTAGGGTAATTATTTTCTGGGAAATCTCCGGCGAACTTGGCGACTGATTTCCCAGATCCAGGTCTCAATTTTCCTGGGAACTGGCGGTGTCCGGAGCGGTGTCCATTGCCTGCATGCCTTGTTTATATGACGCTCTGGGAGCCTGCCATGATTTGCAGAGTTAGGTGTCCCAAATCCGCTCAAATGGCGTTTGAAGCCCGTTTTAGGCCTTTTTGAAAGACATGTGCCCAGTCTTTCCAGGTTATTGTCTGTTGTCTCAAACGCCCCTGTTTTTAAGGCGTTGTCCGGGTTCTTCCGGCATCCTCCGGGCTCTTCCGGTTACTGCAATAATAAGTGTCCAACAACACCGGTTGTAGCCGGATGTAGCCGGACAGTGTAGCCGGACAGACTTTCTTGCACGGATGGACAGAGAAAGTTGCAGCAACTCGTTTTTGAGTTTCAGTCACCTTAGCGACGTTTTTAATGCAGGTCACCCCTATAGCATTGGACGCACTTCGGAATATAGAATGGAAATTGCCTGGCCTTTCGAGGTGAAGGGCCCCGGGGCGATAACTTGAGGCGCTGCCGAGTCTCAGATTTGAACGACACCGCACCGGAGTTTTTGGACACAGACAGTTGCAGTAAATGGACAGGCAGCGGCTCAAACCGTTTAAATCGTCGGTTTGGCTGCTTCTTTAAACGGTCTTTAAAGCCCGTTCAAAAGTTCGGATCAACAACTCCCCACGCCGCCCCCTGGCGGTTTTCTTGTGGGCGACGGTGTAAGTGACCTGAACCTCTTCCATGTGGAGCCAGGTAAAGGCCTTGCAGATCTCGTCGAACATGTTGGCAGGGGAAAGCTGTCTGGGCGGTGTGGTGAGGATCCAGCGCTGTGCGTGAAATCAGGCAGGCTGAGATCATGCACTGGGAAATAGACCCCTTGCGATGGGGGGAGCGTCGGCCAGGGTGTCCTGCCGGGTAGACTGCTCACCGCCACGTCAATGCCACCAGTGTTGAATTTACAAATACTTTGGCCTGTCCCCTAGAGGTCAGAACCGAAAGGCAAAGGGGCAGGTAGAGGTCAGAACCGAAAGGCAAAGGGGCAGGGCGTTAGGTCGCATCAGCGCGCAGCCACCTGCGCACAGCGACATCAGTCACGCAGAGCTTGCGGGCGATCTGCACCGTCAGCATACCTTGGGCTTTATAGGTGAGGGCGCGCCACTTTTTGGCCAGAGGAACGCGCGGCTGCAAGCGGTCAGAGACCTCGGTCAATGCTTTGGCCTTATCAAATCCCAACAGGGCCACGACGCTAGAGCGGGCTTGGGGATTGCTGGCGATATAGACTTCGGTGCCCCCAAAGGCCTCTAAAAATTTCAGGGTGTCGTCCAGGCCCAGGACCTCGAAGTAGGGCTCGACCTGGGCGGTTGGTTTTGGATGGGTCAGGTCAGAAATACTCATGATGGGCCCCTTTGGCATGGCTCAGAGGCAAAGGCATCACGATAGATAGGGCGCGGTCGCGCATGCCCTCTCCACTGTCATCGGGCCAGTGCCGGGCTGTCTGCGAAATAATGGCTGTTTGTGCGGTGTTTCTCATGCGGCCAAATATGCAGCCGGGCCAAAACGCAGACACCCACAACTACTTGTGGGTGCGGCTCAGAGGGGCGTGATCAGATTGGCGGGGATTTACGCGTCGGTCAATCCCAGCGGGTGGCGGCCTCTTCCAACCAGTCTTCCAGATCGGCAACGATATTGCTCTGGTCTTCATCAGACAGGCCGATGAACGGGCGGGCTGGGATTGTGCCCCAGGGGATTGAAGCGCCGTTTGAAGCCTTGCCAAAAGCCCCCTTGGCTGCGCCGAATTGCATCACGGCGGCCTGAATGGCGTTTGAGCCATATTCAACGCTGTCCTGGTC
>MAAC01018396.1_pt1 | contig 11664 bp, 12 predicted proteins | sample 1115981 | NCBI WGS metagenome assembly MAAC01 (sample SAMN04961126, study PRJNA320927) | seawater metagenome | isolation source: sample BD02T64 sea water enriched with oil for 64 days | place: USA:Gulf of Mexico | collected 2013-07-27 | reverse complement strand
CCATTCCTCCCAAATCAGTGATTTCTTCTCTTCATTCATCGGCAGAAACTTTGCCATCCACACACACCTCTAAATCCAGGGACCTACACTGTGTGTTGCGCTGACCGGCTGAATCCATCCCCACTAAAAATGGGGGGATTACCACCCCTCGAGCATGTAAGTTTATGCTGCCGGGCAGTGAATAAACTTAAACCTCACGGCTTTTGGCTCGCGAAGAACACCGTGGCCTTCATCGGGGAAACGCCCCACTGGGGCCTTTCCTGCCCCTCTTCAGTTTAGGATTTCCCGCTCCACCTTGAGAATGCGGTTATCACGCCGAAGCCGGTCATTCTGTTGGGCGAGGCCTAAATCCTCTTTCGACACCACGTCTGTATCATCTCCCCTCTCATGCATGTAAACATGCACTGCCGGGCAGTGGATGTGCCGTAATCCATTTGTTCAGCGTCGACATCCCCTCTCGGCAGATTGCTGCGCAACCGCCTGCCGGGCAGTGAACGCCGAGATCATCCGCTACCTGCTAGCGCGTAAGCCCGCTAGTCAGTGCGATACGCACCGCATCCTTGCGGAATTCGTCCGTTCGTTTCAGTCCCACAGTTCGTCTCCTTTGCTGCAATAAATGCTATCAAAGTGGCGACATCAAACCGTGACAGGTCCACTTAGTGTAGAGGCAAGAAAGTGCCGCCCCTTCGGTAGAGTTCCGGAAATGTTCCCATTGGGGCTTTCCCGCCTCAAAGACCTCCTCTATCCCCAGATCATGCTCAAACGCGACAGCATGCGCCTATCAGTAATCCCTGAACACCAACTCTGGCTGGAAGCGTAGTTGGGCACAATGGGCCTGTTCAGGTTCCGCCCATCATTGCCAAATGAGGTAATCAGATCACGGAGGACGAGGCGGTAGAGCGGTTGCGTTGTTCGCGCTACCGCACCAAGCGGATCAAGGAGTGCCGGATCATTTTTGTAGGTGGTTCCTGGGGGGCGATGCGCGGGGCAGAGCAGGGGGCGCGATGAGTTTTATCTGTTGAAAATCAACAATAATGACGGCTGCATCGTGGTGCAATGAGTTTGCAAACCAATGATATTACTTTGGCCGCATTGTGTGCCCTGTGGAGTAATTGAATCGTTTTAAAGCAATTGCTTAGCATTGGTTTTGGTAGGCCCGGAGGGACTCGAACCCCCAACCAAAGCGTTATGAGCGCTCTGCTCTAACCAATTGAGCTACAGGCCCGCCAGTTTTGGTGGTTATGCAATGGCGTACAGCAGGTCAAGCAGTGATTGCCCAGAACGTTGAATGATTTTGAACGATTTCCCCCTCAGGGGGGGGCGTCGTGACAGCAAACCTGTAATAAAAGTGACGTCTTGGCATCGACAAACCAAATGCCAACAGGAATAAGCGGACGCGCTTTGGGAATACGTCCTGAAAGGACACGAAACTCGGTTGCCGCGGTCTGTTTTCCAGGCGCGGCGGATTCGCTTATTTCATTCTTGCGAATGTTGCGCTAAAGGCAGCGCAACTCATACCAAGGAGCCCGGCGATGACCACTGGCAAAAACGGCCTGACCTATGCAGATGCAGGCGTGGATATTGATGCAGGCAATGCGCTGGTAGACCGGATTAAACCGGCCGCCAAACGCACCAACCGCTCGGGCGTGATGAGCGGGCTGGGCGGCTTTGGAGCTTTGTTCGATCTTAGGGATGCAGGCTATAGTGATCCGATCCTGGTTGGCGCCACCGACGGTGTTGGCACCAAACTGCGTATCGCAATTGATACTGGTGTGGTTGATGGTGTTGGCATCGATCTGGTTGCCATGTGTGTCAACGATCTGGTCTGTCAGGGCGCTGAACCACTGTTCTTCCTCGACTACTTTGCCACTGGCAAGCTTGAGATGGAAACCGCTGCCCGCATCATCGAAGGCATTGCCGAGGGCTGTGTTCGCTCGGGTTGCGCACTGATCGGTGGCGAGACTGCCGAGATGCCAGGCATGTACCCCAAGGGTGATTTTGATCTTGCTGGTTTCTCGGTTGGCGCCATGGAACGCGGCTCTGCATTGCCAGCGGATGTGGCTGAAGGCGACGTTCTGCTGGGGTTAGCCTCGGATGGGGTGCATTCCAACGGCTATTCACTGGTGCGCCGTCTGGTGGAGATCTCGGGCCTTGGCTGGGATGACGATTGCCCCTTTGCTGATGGCAAGCTGGGCGAGGTTCTGCTGACGCCAACACGGCTCTATGTGAAATCCTGTCTGGCCGCTGTGCGGGCAGGGGGCGTGCATGCGCTGGCCCATATCACTGGCGGCGGCCTGACTGAGAACCTGCCACGGGTGCTGCCCGAAAGTTTGGGGGCTGACATCGACCTGGATGCCTGGGAACTGCCCGGTGTGTTTCAGTGGATGGCGCAAACCGGTAATATCGTCGAAGCGGAAATGCTCAAGACTTTCAACTGCGGCATTGGCATGATCCTCAGCGTATCCGCAGATCAGGCGGACTCGCTGACCGAACTGCTGACCGCCGAAGGCGAAATAGTTTCGCGTCTGGGCACCGTCACCGCAGGCGAGGGCATGCGCTATTCCGGAAAACTGCTGTGAGCGATTCGAAACAGGTCGCCATCCTGATTTCGGGTGGCGGCTCAAATATGATGACGCTGGTGGACAGCATGACCGGAGATCACCCGGCGCGGCCCTGTCTGGTACTGTCTAACAACGCCGATGCCGGTGGTCTGAAAAAGGCCGCAGCCGCTGGCATTGCCACAGCCGTGGTAGATCATCGTCCGTTCAAAGGCGACCGTCAGGCATTCGAAGCCGAATTGGCCAAGCCAATCCTGGACTCGGGCGCCGATATAGTCTGCCTGGCTGGCTTCATGCGGGTTCTGACAGCTGGGTTCGTGAGCCAGTTTCAGGGTCGAATGCTGAATATCCACCCCTCATTGCTGCCCAAATACACCGGCTTACACACTCATGCCCGCGCGCTTGCGGCTGGGGACACAGAGCACGGCTGCTCGGTCCATGAAGTCACTGCGGTGCTGGATGATGGGCCGCTTTTAGGGCAGGCTAGGGTGCCGATTCTGTCCGATGACACACCTGAAACACTGGCAGCTCGGGTGCTGAAACAAGAACATATCCTCTATCCGGCGGTGCTTCGACGCTTTACTGCAGGTGATCGCAATCCGGTTCTACTGGACTAACCTGTAGGGCGGTTTGCAAAGCGCCCTACAACCGCGTATCACCGTTGGATAGTTGGAAAATAAATCAAGAAAAGACGCGATTGATGAAAACTTTGACGACCACCGAAGAACTTAGAACCTTTTGCCAAGACGCGGCCAAACATCCCTATGTCACGGTGGACACCGAGTTTCTTCGTGAACGAACCTATTATTCGAAACTGTGCCTGATACAGGTGGCCTATCCGGGTGAAGGCGACGAGAACGCCGTTCTTGTTGATCCGCTGGCCAAAGAGTTGTCGCTTGAACCGCTGTACGAGCTGTTCCGCGATGAATCCGTGGTCAAAGTCTTCCACGCTGCCCGTCAGGATCTGGAGATCTTTTGGGTCGACGCCAAGGTCTTTCCCAAGCCACTGTTTGACACGCAGGTCGCAGCGATGGTCTGTGGCTTTGGTGATCAGGCCGGCTATGAAACTCTGGTGCGCAAGATCGTCAAAGAGGGCGTTGATAAAAGCTCTCGTTTCACCGACTGGTCGCGTCGCCCGCTGAGTGATGCCCAAAAGACCTATGCGCTGGCCGATGTCACGCATCTGCGGACGGTCTATGAGTTTCTGGCGGCTGAGCTTGAAAAATCCGGCCGCTCTCATTGGGTAACCGAAGAGCTGCAGGTGCTAACCTCTCCGGCGACCTATGACATTCAGCCGCAGGACGCTTGGCGTCGCATCAAAACCCGCACCAACTCGGCCAAGTTTCTGGCTGTGGTGCGCGAGTTGGCGGCGTTTCGTGAGAGTTATGCCCAGACCAACAACGTGCCGCGTACTCGGGTATATAAAGACGACGCTTTGGTTGAACTGGCCTCGACCAAGCCCAAAAACGGCTCTGATCTTGGGGCCTCACGGCTGCTTCTGCGCGAAGCCCGCCGCGGCGCGATCGCGGATGGTATTCTTGCGGCGGTTGAGCGTGGGGTGAACTGCCCGGCAGACCAGATGCCCAAGCCAGATCGTAGCAAGGAAAAGCTGCAGGTAAATCCGGCGCTGGCGGATCTGTTGCGGGTGTTGCTGAAGTCCAAGACTGAAAGCGCGGGCGTGGCGGCCAAATTGATTGCCCCAAGCTCGGACCTCGACGCTATTGCAGCCGGGCAACGCGATGTGGCGGCTCTGTCTGGCTGGCGATTGGAAGTCTTTGGTGCGGATGCTCTCAGGCTCTGTGATGGCGAGATTGCGCTGGCGGCCAAGGGCCAGACGGTCAAAGTGGTTGAACTCTGACACCATGTAAAAAGGCGCCCTAGGGCGCCTTTGTTCTACTGAAACAATCTACCAGGACTAGCGACGCGTTTCGCGCGCATTGCCCTCGCTGGAAACCCGAATCAATTTCACACCGGCAAGATCTTGATGCGTTAAGCTGACGGCGACCCTTAGGGTTCGGCTGGTGTCAGAGCCAACCGGTGTTGGATCAGCGGGATAGAGGGCGCGAAAGCTATAGTCGAGTGTGCTGCTCTCAGCCTCTTCATTGCGCCGCAACCTGACACCATAGGCACCCTGCCGACTGGCCAGGCCAATGGCATAGATGATCGCCCCGGTTGGAGTTTTCTCCACCTTCAGCTCGGTTACATTGGCGATCGCGACGCTGAAATCTTCTGTTGATGTGTCTGGGCGACTAAAAATACCGGAGTCAGTGTTCTGCGGGATCAAGGTATTGATTTCTTCCGCACTGGCATCCACCGCAACTTCGGCGCTTTTTGAGCGACCAAACCAATTGCCGGGGTTCACCCGCGACGCCTGCCAACTGCTGCATCCGGCAAGCGTTAGCCCGGTAACCATGAGAACTGCAATGGATTTGCGCATGAAAGCCGCCCGTTTGAATTGTCCTAACAATGGATTACCCGATTGCGGCCGCGATGAAAAGTGGTTGAAAAATTACATCGCTCGGCATAGGTCGAAGTCAGTTCACTTGCGCCAAATGATCGGACCCAAACCATGGCCAGCCCCGCCTTTGAGAATATCGTCGAGGATTTTGAATTCCTGGAGGACTGGGAGGATCGCTATCGCTATGTCATTGATTTTGGCAAGGCGATGGAAGGGCTGGATGATGCGTTCAAAGTGCCGTCAACCAAAGTGCACGGTTGTGCCAGTCAGGTCTGGTTGCAGCCTAGCATATCGCAGGGTGTTTTCACCTTTGACGGGGACAGTGATGCAATGATCGTGCGTGGTCTGATTGCTGTGTTGCGGGCGCTGTATAATGGGCTGCCAGTGGGTGAGGTGCCTTTGGTCGACGCTCACAGCGAGCTTGCTCGTCTCGGGTTGAATGATCACCTGTCAGCACAACGGTCAAATGGGGTGCGTGCGATGATCGAACGGATTCGCCTGATCACGGCAGAAGCGGCTTGAAACTAAGTTGAGGGCCAATCCTCTCTTGGACTGCGCTCCAGACACCGCCAGGATAAATTCAGCCGGGTGAAGAGGTGAGTTCGGCCCAGTGTTGCAGTGTTGTTTCAAGATCGCCGTAGCCTGTGTGGCGATGTTCAAAGTCTAAGCCCAGCCGCTCGGCACAGGCCTTAGCGCGTTCTACCAGAACCGGATCACTGACCTGCGATTGGTAGACCAGTGTGGTGTAGTTGCCAAAAATCATGTCACGCAGTTCCGGGTGCTTGTCCAGTCCCATGGGCCGCCAGATGAAGGCATCGAATTGTTTGACCAGAAAATCGGTAAGGTAGAAGGCGGTGATTTCACCAGCTTCGGATTTTTGTTCAAATGCCTCGTTGCCCTCAAAAAAGGAATAGCAGTGAGGGCCCGCGACCATTTCCACCCCCAGTTCGACGCAGGTGCGCGCTAAGGCACCGCCAGTGCCGCAATCGGCATAGACCACAAAGATCTGCTGGTAACTGGCGCGATGTTTGAGCACAGCAGCGGTAACCGCTGTAGGGATTTGGTCGGGATAAAGGTGCAGCTTGGCGGGCAGGCAGGTCAGGTCGATGTGGTCGATTTGATGATTGGTGTTGATGTCCAGAATCTCGCGCGCCAGTGCGCCACAGGCAATTAGCAAAATGCGGCCAGGTTTGAAATCTGGCGCTGCCAGTCCCTGTTCGGTGAGGGCTGTTTCGTCCAATGTGCGGCCGCCGGGGGGATGAACAGCGACCCGGCCTGTTAGGCGGGCCGCTCTTCCCCGGCGGGCCATATCAGGCGCTCATTTGGTTGTGTTTGCGGCTCATGTATTCTTTGGCTGTCTCAACAGCCACCGCAGCGTCTCGGCAATAGGAGTCGGCGCCGATGGCCTTGCCAAACTCCTCGTTGAGCGGTGCTCCACCAACCAGCACAATATAATCGTCGCGCTTGCCTTGTTCGATCAGAGTGTCGATCACCACTTTCATATAGGGCATGGTGGTGGTTAGCAGCGCCGACATGCCAAGGATGTCCGCCTTTTCCTTTTCCAGCGCCTCGAGGTAGTTTTCCACTGGGTTGTTGATACCCAGATCAACCACTTCAAATCCGGCACCTTCCATCATCATCGACACAAGGTTCTTGCCGATGTCGTGGATGTCGCCTTTGACGGTGCCAATCACCATCTTGCCGACCTGTGGCGCGCCAGTCGCAGCCAACAGCGGCTTCAGGATGGCCATGCCACCTTTCATCGCGTTGGCGGCAAGCAGAACCTCGGGCACAAACAGAATGCCATCGCGGAAGTCGGCACCAACAATGGTCATGCCTCCCACCAGCGCCTCTGTCAGCACTTTGTAGGGCTCCCAGTCGCGGGCCAGAAGGATGGTAACCCCTTCTTCGATTTCTTCGCGCAGACCATCATAGAGGTCGTCAAACATCTGTTGGACAAGTTCTTCGCTGTCCAGCTCCGCCAGGATGATATCTTCTTCGTCTGACATGGGTGTCTTCCTTGACTTAAGTCGGGGGGCTGCCCCGGAGTGGCCGTGTTCCTAACCCTTTTTGCCAAAAGGTCGCGGGCACACTGCAATATTTGCGACATTGCCATGGCTCGAACCGACGTATAGGCGCAAAAATATCAGAATAATAATGAAGATTTTGCATGGTGATCTTCGGTTTGATGGGTTTGTTCTTTATTTGTTCTCATTGATGGGGCAGGATCAGGCGATGCAGACAAGTGAATCGACGAGAATCAGAACCCATAAGGCCCGTGCCGCACTCAGCAATGTCGCGGGGCGGTTTGATCTGCCGCGTGAGGCCGTTGCAGATGATTGGTTCCAAGACCCGGACCCCACTCATATTGACACCGAAATTCGCCAGGAGATGGCCCGCACGATTATCAGCTACAATAAGTCTCCGGATCTGCCGTTTGATCGGTCGATCAACCCGTATCGCGGCTGTGAGCATGGTTGCATCTATTGTTTTGCGCGCCCGACTCATGCCTATCTTGGGTTGTCCGCAGGGTTGGATTTTGAGACCAAACTGGTTGCACGTCCTAATGCCGCGGACCGGCTGCGTCACGAACTGGGGGCCAAGACGTACCGCGTGGCTCCAATTGCGATTGGCACCAATACTGACCCATATCAGCCGATCGAACAGGGTCAGCAGGTCACCCGCGCCTGCCTTGAGGTGCTGAGCGCGTTCAACCACCCGGTGGCCCTTGTCACCAAGGGGGCGATGATTGAGCGCGACATTGGTATTTTGGCGCCGATGGCAGCCAAGGGTCTGGTGCGGGTGGGGATTTCGGTGACCACGCTGGATCCTGACCTGGCGCGACGGATGGAACCTCGGGCGCCGACGCCCACCCGGCGGCTGGCAACCATCCGACGGCTCAGCGACGCCGGTATTCCAGTGCGGATCATGGTGGCCCCTGTGGTGCCGGGACTGACCGACCACGAGATCGAGGCGCTTTTGGCGGCTGGGTCCGAGGCCGGCGCGGATGCCGCCAGCTGGATCATGCTGCGTCTGCCACGGGAGGTTTCTGAGCTGTGGCAGCAATGGCTGGCCGAGCATGAACCGGGACGGGCCGCCAAGGTGATGGCGCGATTGCGTGAGATGCACGGCGGGCGGGACTACGACCCGCGTTGGGGTCTACGTATGCGCGGCGAAGGCGAATATGCCCGGATGATCGGGCATAGGTTCAAAAGCGCGTGTAAAAGGTTAGGCCTTCTAGAAAAAACTGCCGAGCTTCGACGCGATCTTTTTACCTGCCCTGCTCAGTCGGGGGATCAGCTGTCATTCTTCTGACGGGAGATGGGACTTGGCGGAAGAATACCGGACAAAAGGCTTTTTTGCCCCAAATACTCAAACCTATCGCAGCACCTAAACGCTGCGATAGAGATGTCATTCCTCAGCTGCGGCGACGCCCGCGACGCTCGCGAGCAGGGGCTGCGGCATCGTCGCCTGTGCCATCTGTGGCTGAGGAGAACGGGCCAAGCACTTCGACAATTTGCTCCAGCGCAGGACGCTCGCCGCGGGGTTGGCTGTCCAGTGCGTCGCGCATGGCACGCAGGTGATCGGGTAGGGTGCCGCAACAGCCGCCGATGATTTTGGCACCACTATCGCGCGCCATCACCGCATATTTTCCCATCAGTTCCGGGGTGCCGTCATAGTGGATGTGGCCCTCGACATATTTGGGAATGCCGGCGTTACCCTTGGAAATGATCGCCCGCTCAGTACCCTGAGCCGCAAAACCCAGAACCGTGCGCAGAATATCCGAAGACCCGGTGCCGCAGTTAGCGCCAAAGGCCAGCGGCTTGTTGTCGAACTCTTCGATCAATTGCGCCAGTGCCGCCGAGGTCACACCCATCATGGTGCGGCCCGCAGTGTCAAAGCTCATGGTGCCACACCAGGGCATATCTGCCAGAGCAAAGGCTTCGGCTGCAGCGCGGAATTCTTCCGGGGCTGAAATGGTTTCGACCCACAACACGTCAACGCCGCCCTCTTTCAGGCCCTCGGCCTGCTCATGGAACATCTCAACCGCCAGCGCATGGCTCAGTTCTCCAACCGGCTGCATGATTTCGCCGGTTGGACCAACTGAACCCGCCACCGCGATTTGACGATCCGTTTTGTCAGCGATGTCACGGGCCAGTTCAGCGCCAATGCGGTTCAACTCGTGCACGCGGCTTTGGGCGTTATGCAGTTTCAGTCGTGATGCATTGCCGCCAAAGGTATTGGTCAAGAACAGATCACTGCCCGCATCAACTGCGCCCTGATACAGGGCTTTGATCTTGGCGGGTTCGTCTACGTTCCACAATTCCGGCGGATCGCCCGCTTGCAGACCCATGTTGAACAGGGTGGTGCCAGTGGCACCATCAGCCAGCAGCACATCTTTGCTGTTGAGCAAGTCAATAAAGGTATTGGTCATCTCTGGTATCCCGTGAAAGGTGGGGTAAGACCCCGGGCCGCTTAGGCGGTTCAATCGTCTTGAATGTCCTGTGTCACGCAGAGCGCGACAAGGCAATTTCATTTTGTTCATCTTGATTATGAGTCCGGGTGAAGGTGGCAGCCTCATTGTGTTGCCGGGAGCTGTGCTCTGCGGGCTGCAGGTTTGGTGGGCGATGCACCAGACGCAGCAACTCTGAGATGCTTACAGCCATTTGCCACCAATTGGGTGCAGCCATATGTAATGGTTGCCAGCGAGGCCCAGAACAGGCTTTGAAACGCCGCAGCCCCTTGTCGATATGATGCGCCAGTGGCTGATCTGGCACGGCGGCCAGCGACAGTCGCGGTAGGGCCTGATCAGCGGCCACTGCTATGGCTTCGCGCACCAGTGCATGTCCGGTGCCATCTGGTGCGCCGGGCAGAATGCGGATCAGATCCAGACACCATTCCTGAGTTGAGACATGGAAGCTAACAAAGCCAATGATCTCCTGATCTTTCGAGGCCAGAAAAACCTGTTGATGAGACAGATAGACAGGCTCGAACCGTCCCATTGTGGTGCCTAACGCGGCCCCATGGTAGTGCTGCCAGGCCTGATCAACACGGGTCATTTGTTCCAGAGGCAAATGCCGCACGGCGGCGGGCGCCTCATCCCCGGCCTTGCTGGCCTGGCGTAGTTAGCGGCGCAACTGACGGCGAGATGAGCTTTCTTCGCTGAACGTCATCGGGGTCAATAATGCCTCCTCAGCGATGCGAAGCACTTTCCATCCCTGTCGGCGCAATCCAAGAGCAGTTGGTGCCGAGCATTTATAAAGACAGGCCGCCGCATTGCGATTGCGGGCATAAGACTGCAGCCAGCTGGGGCCCACCGCCGCAGCGGAGGCCACAGCATCAAACAACCCGATCGAACATTGAGGGCTGTCCAGCACGGCAACTTACTCGGGGCCGCAGGACAGCAACTGGCCGCCGTTCTGACGAATGACCCCGGTTTCTGATTTGCACCGGGTGTCGGGTAGCGCAGTCGCTGGAAACTGCAGGGCGACGTCAGTGCAGGCTGAGGCTGGTTTCAACAGTCGGGGCAGGCCAGGAACACTGCGGATACCAAGGCGGGCACCGCAAAATACACCAGTCGAAAGGCAATAATGGCAGTCATCAATTCGCCGGGGTTCTGGCTGGGAAGCAGGGTAAAAAGGGTCAACTCAAACGGTCCAAGCCCACCCGGCGCAAAGGAGACGATGACAGCGCCAAGGGCCAGGAAATAGACTGCGAGCAGCAGCGACCAGCTGATCCCTGTGTCATTGGGCAGCAGCAACCAAAGCGCGGTGCCAGCTGCGGTCACGTCCAACATTGCCCAGATGCCAAGTGCCAGCATGGCGATCACAGACGGCAGTCGCAGCCTATGCCGTCCCAAGCCTAGTTCGGGGAATAACAGGCTTAGCCCCCAGCGCAGAATACGCCGAATAAGGTCAGCCCAGCCGCTCATTTCAACAGCGCCGACACCGGCAAGGTGAAACTGATCATGGCGCAGATTGCCGCCAAAGCATCCAGGAACGTCACAGCCACAATGCCAGTCACTTGCGCCGCTTGCAGCGGTCGTAGGTCGGCAGCAACCGCCAACGGGCAATACTGCCAGTGATCAGCCCAAACCCAATGGCCTGCGATAGAGCAATGGCAGCCATTCCGGCACCACGAACCAAGCGGTTGTCAAAGCCAGTGCCAAAATGGCGATGCGCCACCAGATCGTAACGCCCCAACGCCCAGAAACTGAGACCGGTTGCCATCAGAGCGCCCAACCATTTCAAGGGGGAGATTTGTGATATCAACCCGCCCAAGGCCTGCAGCGACGGCTGCTCGACCCGGCTCTGTAGCAGCCAAAGGCACAGCATCATCACGGCAAAGGGTGCCGAGAACGGTGAGAGCGAGGTGATTGGAGCAGGAACCGCAAGTGGAGAAGGCAGCATAGTGTTCCAGGCGGATGCGGTCGAAGATGATCGCGTCACATTTAGAACAGCTGGCTTGCGGTTCGGTTAACTGGGGCACATTCTAAACTGGGTTGCGACAATTACCCTATCTTGCTGGAAGGTGCGCGCTATCCTGACTTGCGACTTTTGAGTGATAACAAACTGTTGGCACTCAAAAGGACATATCATGAAAAGACCCTACAAGCAGCTGAGCCTGGAGGAAAGGCGCAAGATCGAG
>MAAC01000891.1_pt1 | contig 11664 bp, 6 predicted proteins | sample 1115981 | NCBI WGS metagenome assembly MAAC01 (sample SAMN04961126, study PRJNA320927) | seawater metagenome | isolation source: sample BD02T64 sea water enriched with oil for 64 days | place: USA:Gulf of Mexico | collected 2013-07-27 | reverse complement strand
AAACTTATTACTACAATTTGAAAAAGATCACGCATATATTTCTTCTGAAATCACATTATCAAGCTTAGCAAAGACATTTGAAACAAATTCAAAGTACTTGTCTCAACTTATCAATCAGTACAAAGGCAAGTCATTTAACAACTATGTCAATGAATTACGCACCAACTATGCTGTAGAAAGACTAAAAACGGATTCTATTTTTAGAAAATACAGCATCAAAGCAATTGCATGTGAAGTTGGTTTTAACACCACCGAATCCTTCTCGAAAGCATTTTTTAAAAACACCGGAATTAGGCCTTCTTTTTTTATTAAAGAACTGGCTAAAAAATAAATCTATTCATGAGACAGTTTATATTTATTTCACTCCTATTTCTTGGCTTTAGTTTGAATGCACAAACAAGTACTGCAAAAGATACTCTAGCAAAGTATACGTATGATGAATTATCAGAGAAATTCTATGCAGCAAAACCAGATTCACTAAAAGCAGTTAACTATGCTAAGTATTATGTTGATAAGGCCAAAAGAGAAAAGGATACTTTAGAACAAGCAGACGGCAATTATTATTTGAGCGATATAACCAAAGATTCAATATATTTTGTGAGTTATTGGAACGAGATAATTGAAGAAACCAAAAAACTTAATAATAAATTATATCCAACAATTTCTTACTTTGAATTAGGTGATTATTATTTTCAAAAAGGAATCATGGATAAAACGGTTAAATATTATTTATCGGCACACTCATCTTCCATAAAAGCACAAAATGATAGCTTAAAGTATATTGCAATCTACAAACTTGGATCTGCCTATTCAAATGCTCAAAAGTTTAATAAAGCAACCATGTATTATAAACGTGTCTACACTTTTTTTAAAGATCAAGAAAAATCTTCTCAAATTTCCGATCATTATTTTTCTGTCGTTATGAATTTATCTACAAACTACATGTTACAGCAAAAATATGATTCAGCAATTTATTATAATAAAAAGCATCAACTGCTTGCTTTAAAAAACAATGACTCCACTATGTTAGGCTATTCTATTAATGTAAATGGAAAAATTCAATTAAAAAAAAAGAATTACACCAGAGCTAATTTCTTATTAAAACAATCGATACCTTTTCTAATTACTGATGAAAATTATTTAGCTTTATCCACTACTTATAAATCTATTGCTAAAACATATAGCATGCTAAATGATGAAAATAATGCATTAAAATATTTTTTAAAAGTAGATTCTTTATTTTTAAAAAAAGGTTCCTTTTTTAAAAGCCAAAAACCTGCATATAAATATTTAGTTAACTATTATAAGAAAGATAATAATATTACAAAACAACTAGAATATATTAACAAATACATAAAAGTAGATAGCATTTTAAATACAAGAGAAAGAAACATTAGCAAAACTTTAACCGAAAACTATGACATTCCAAATATACTTGCAGAAAAGAAACTTATAGAAAACAGGCTAAAAGAAAATTTATCTACGACTAAGAAATGGGTCTTAAGTTTTGGTACATTGGCTTTGTTACTATCTTTTTTTCTAATTCATCAAACAAGAAAAAGAAAGACATACAAAAAACGCTTTGAAGAATTGATGAATGCTTCTGTTCAAGTGGATAGCCCGAAAGAGGCAACCATTGCTAAAAAAGAAAATACCATTCCCAAAGAAACTATTGAGAACATTTTAAACTTATTACTACAATTTGAAAAAAACCATGATTATATTGCTGCTGAAATCACATTATCAAGCTTAGCTAAAACATTTGAAACAAATTCGAAGTATTTATCTCAGCTTATCAATCAGTACAAAGGGAAGTCTTTTAATAACTATATCAATGAATTGCGTATCAGCTATGCCATAGCTAAATTAAAAACAGATTTGACTTTTAGAAAATACAGTATCAAAGCCATTGCACATGAGGTTGGTTTTAATACCACTGAATCCTTCTCAAAAGCATTTTTTAAAAACACCGGTATTAGACCTTCTTTCTTTATTAAAGAATTGGCTAAAAAATAAAATGTATTGTCACTTTGAGTGAATTTGTATCGAGCTATTATAGTTAGTTGTTCTCGATACAATTTCAATTTCGCTTTGCTGCTTCGAAATCACTCGAACTGACAGATTATATAATGAGATTTTTTGATTTCAATAGTGCTCGAAACAATTACTAATAAATAGATTTACGTTTTTTGCTTCTTCTTTTTAGCTGCTGGAAATAGGACATTGTTTAAAATCAATCGATAACCAGGCGAAGTTGGGTGCAAATCCAATTCGGTTTTTGGGTCTCCTACTCGATGCTGGTAATCTTCTGGATCGTGGCCTCCATAAAAGGTAAACATGCCTTTTCCTTTGGTTCCGTGAATATAGCGTGCTTCTCTATTTATTTTACTTTCTCCCATTACCAACACGGTTGGCTTTACAGTATTTCTATCAAAAGAAGTAGTTTGCCCCATAAATCCTTTTACCAATTGGGTATGGTTCTGTGTTAGCATGGTTGGCACTGGATCCCACTTTGCCGAGTATTCTTGCAAGTAAAAATAATCTGAAGTTTTTGGGATTCTGCGTTTACGGGTCATATCAATAGAAGAAAACTCGTAGGTAGTTGGATTCCGAACCAAGGTATAATCTTTAAAGGCAAAGGTCTTTGTAAAGTCTAATTTCGATTGGTAATCCGGTTCAGAAGTATCTCCGTCAAACATGGCTTCTGCTATATCTACCCCTTCTGCAGAAAGCGCGATATCAAAACTATCGGTTGCAGAACACATGGCAAACATAAAACCACCACCGACTACATAATCTCTAATTTTTTTAGAAACAGCTAATTTTTCTTGAGACACTTTTTCGAAGCCTAGTTTTTTAGCCAAGGCTTCTGATTGTTTCTTGCGTTCTATATACCAAGGAGTTGTTCTAAAATTCCCATAAAAACGTCCATATTGCCCGGTAAAATCTTCGTGATGCAAATGCAACCACTCATATAATAGCAGTTTGTCATTCAATACTTCTTCATCATAAATAACATCAAAGGGAATTTCTGCATATTTTAAGACCATGGTTACGGCATCATCCCAAGGCATTTTATCTTTGGGCGAATACACGGCTATTTTTGGTGCTTTCTCTAAGGTTACTGCTTCCTGATTTTTTGAAGGTGATGAAATATCTTGTAAAATAATTTGTGCTTTGGCATCTGAAATTACCTGATAGGAAACACCTCTAATTTTACATTCTTTAATAATTTGGTCTGAATTTTCAATTAGAAATGCACCACCATCATAATTGAGTAACCACTTTGCTTTCACATTGTTTTGGAGTGAAAAAAAAACAATTCCGTAGGCTTTTAAGTGATTTTCCTGATTCTCTGCACTCATGGGTATGTAAATGAAAGATGCCCAAATTGAATTGGTTATCAGTAAAAAAGCGAGTATGGAAAGGAGTTTTTTCATTTAGAAAACTAAAATACACAATTACGTTGAAGCAATTGTGTATTAAATATATTTTATGAATTATTTAGTAATCTATATGTCATTCCCGAGGAATCGGGAATCCATATTTAGGTCAGTTTGTATCTATGTACTTGGCTATAGATTCCCGCCTACGCGGTAATGACAAGCACGTTAAAATGGTACATCACCACCATCATCTTCCATTCCGAAAGCATCTTTCGGACTGATAAATTGGTCTGGAGATACGTTCATGCTCGATTGGAATTCACTATTTCCTTGTTCTTCTAAATCTGAGAACAATGCTAAGTGACCTGTAAACTTTAAACGGATATTATCCAAACCACCATTACGATGCTTTGCCACAATAAATTCTCCTTGTCCTTCACAGGGAGAGTGATCATCATCATCCCATTCTGTTACTCCATAATATTCTGGTCTAAAAATAAACGATACAATATCGGCATCTTGCTCAATGGCTCCAGATTCACGTAAATCAGACAATAAAGGTCTTTTAGATCCTCCACGTGTTTCAACCGCACGCGATAGCTGAGATAAGGCAATTACCGGAATTGATAATTCTTTTGCCAGTGCTTTTAAGTTTCTAGAAATGGTAGATATTTCTTGCTCTCTGTTTCCGCCAGAACCTCCAGCCGTCATTAATTGCAAGTAGTCAATTACGATTATCTTCACCCCATGTTGCGACACCAAACGACGCGCTTTTGCACGTAAATCGAAAATTGACAAAGATGGCGTATCATCTAAAAATATTGGTGAATCTGAGAGTTCTTTTACCTTTACATTTAGCTGTTCCCATTCGTGTGGTTCTAAATTTCCTTTACGAAGTTTTTCTGAGGTTAATCCTGTTTCAGAAGAAATCATACGCATAATTAACTGTACAGAAGACATCTCTAACGAGAATACTGCTACTGGATGCTTAAATTTAATGGCCATGTTCTTTGCCATAGAAATTACAAAGGCCGTTTTTCCCATACCAGGACGTGCAGCAATAATAATTAAATCGGAAGGTTGCCAACCAGATGTCAATGCATCTAACTTGGTAAATCCAGTTTCCAACCCAGACATTCCTTCTTGGTTTGAGATTTCTTGAATTTTCTTTAAGGCTTGTTTTACCAGCCCTTCTGCCTCTTCAGGTCCTTTCTTTAAGTTTCCTTGCGTAACTTCAAATAGTTTCCCCTCTGCCAAGTCTAACAAATCGAAAACATCAATAGACTCATCGTAGGCATTTTCTATGATATCACTAGAAATAGAAATTAATTTACGTTGAATGTACTTTTGAATAATAATTCGGGCATGGTATTCAATATGTGCAGAAGACGCCACTTTTTGGGTTAGATTGATTAGATAGAAATCACCTCCAATCAGTTCTAATTTTCCGTCTTTTCTTAGCTGTGCAGATACCGTTAATAAATCTGTAGGCTCCGAATTTTGAAACAATGCATAAATGGCAGCATATATTTCTTGGTGTCTTTTATCATAAAAAGCTTCAGGATGTAAAATATCAATTACATCATCAATCCCTTTTTTATCAATCATCATCGCTCCCAAAACTGCCAGTTCTAAATCTAAAGCCTGGGGTGGAATTTTTCCTTTTTCCAACCCAATGATCTTCGTCTTATCTATCTTTTTCCCCGGCACAAATTTTGTTTTCTCCATAAGAGCAAATGTAGTTTTTTAGGTTGATACTTTTAATTAGAAATTTCATTTTCTTTATGCACAATTATTGTTCACTAAAATGTTATTAACCTGTTAATAACACTACAAGATTCAATAATTTGGCTATTTTTGAATCGATGAAAAATAAAAAACTCAATATATACTTAACCGTATTCTTCGTATTTCAAATTGTATTTGTGCAAATTATAAGCAATTACCCAAGTATTATTGAAACTTATTACTCTAACGGGATTTACCCCTTTACGAGTGCCTTATTGCGCATACTATTGGGTTGGATTCCTTTTTCTTTTGGCGATTTGTTAATTTTTTCGCTCCTGTTTTTATTCATCCGATTTCTATATCTATTGATACAAACACGTTTCAAAAACGGGCTAGAAAAACTACTACAGCTATTTGCTGTTGTTTCTTTAGTATACGGTTGTTTTTACTGGTTTTGGGGATTCAATTATTTTAGAGAGCCATTGGCAAAAAATTTAGGGTTTAATGAGACTAAATACTCAACAGCCCAACTAACTAAAGTTACGAAAAATATTGTAGAAAAACTAAACAAAATTCATTTAGAAATCGCTAAGAACGATACCATCGTAGTGAAAAATCCATATTCACAAAAAGAAATGTACTCAAAATCTGTTTCTGGATATGATAATTTAACAAAACAATATCCACAATTAGCCTACAAACATGCTTCTATTAAAAGCTCGCTAATGAGTTTACTACAAAGTTATAATGGCACTTCAGGCTACTTAAATCCAATTACTGGGGAAGCACAGGTAAATGACAGAATTCCTAAAACTGGGTATCCAACTACAATATGTCATGAAATGGCCCATCAAATTGGTTTTGCTGCCGAAAATGAAGCTAATTTTATTGGGTATTTAGCGGCATTGGCTAATGAGGATATCTATTTTAAATATGCCGCCTACAGAATGGCCTATGGGTATTTAATTTCTGAATTGCGGAAACATGACAAAACAATTTTCAAAAATGTGATATTAGCAACCAATAAAGGAATTTTAAAAGATTATAGAGAAAGTTCTGAATTTTGGAATCAATATCAGAATCCTATTGAACCCTTAATTAAAAGGGGATACAACTCGTATTTAAAAGCCAATAAACAAACAAAAGGGATTCAATCTTACAATTATGTCGTTGATTTAATCATCTCATACTCTGAAAGTAAAAACACCGAATAGTTCATAAAATTATGTTAAAGTCCTTCTATTAATGTCTTAACAATTCTGTTCTCAATAAATTTATAGACTAAAACAAACCAAACTAATGAAAAAAACACTGCTGTTATTCTTGTTTTTGTGCGCTATTGTAGCACAAGCTCAAGAATACTTTCCAACAAACTCTGGTATTAAAACTACAAAAAACACAACTGTAGCTTTTACCAATGCTAAAATTTATGTCACTCCAACTCAAATTATTAAAAAAGGAACGCTACTTGTAAAAGATGGTAAAGTTCTTTCAGTTGGTAAAAATGTAAAAATTCCAAAAGGAACAAAAACCGTTAACCTTTCTGGCAAGACCGTTTACCCCTCTTTTATAGAAGTTTATTCAGATTTCGGTATCAAAAAACCGAATAGACCAAGAAATGCTAGTAGAATTAGACAATACGAAGCAAATAGAAAAGGGTATTACTGGAATGATCATATTAGACCAGAAACCAATGCATTCGCTAGTTTTAAATACAATAATTCTAAAGCAAAAAGTTTATTAAAAGCTGGTTTTGGTGTTGTAAACACACATCAACAAGACGGAATTATCAGAGGAAACGGAGTCTTAGTTGCCTTAAACTCTAACTCAACAAATGCGTATAGAATCTTAGATACAAAATCTGCTCAGTATTTATCTTTAGGAAAAAGTAGACTCTCTAGACAAGCATACCCTACTTCATTTATGGGGAAAACTGCTTTGTTAAGGCAAGTATACATGGATGCTAAATGGTATGAAACTGGAAATGTAAAAAATAGGGACATGTCTTTAGAAGCTTTATTAGCAAATAAAAACTTATCTCAAATTTTTGATACAGGAGGCAACAACTTAAATGCAATTAGAGCAGATAAAGTTGGTGATGAAAGTGGTGTACAATACAGCTTTGTTGGTTCTGGAAATGAATATGAGAACATTGAAGAGATTAAAAACATGAATGCAACAATGATTGTTCCTATCAATTTTAGAAAAGCATACGATGTTTCCAATCCGTATTTAGCAAATGAATTAGAATTGAATGACATGAGAAGATGGAATCAAGAGCCATCAAACTTAGCTGTATTGGCTAAGAACAAGGTAAACTTTACAATTACCACTCATTCCTTGAAATCAACTGCTGGTTTTCATAAAAATATTCAGAAAGCAATTAAATATGGTTTAAGTGAAACCAAAGCACTGGAAGCTTTAACAACAATTCCGGCAAAACTATTAGGGAAATCTAATGAGTTAGGAACCTTACAAAAAGGAAGTTACGCTAACTTTCTAGTGACTTCTGGACCAATTTTTAATCCTAAAACAAAAATTCACGAAAACTGGGTACAAGGAAATAAACATGTTATTAACGATATGAACCTTGTGGATGCTAGTGGAGAATATTTATTGAGCTATAACAACAAAAGCTTAACCTTAACTATTTCTGGAACTCCAGGGAAACAAAAAGGAGTGCTAAAAAACGGAACTAAAAAATTAAAATCTAAATTTTCTTTTAAAGACAATTGGATACAAATTACGTTGAACAACCAAGAAAATAGCACAAAGTTTACTCGTTTTGTGGGGACACTTACTGGGCCTAGAAATTCTTTTGTAGGAAAAGTAGTTGATGAAAACGGAAATGAATCTACTTGGACAGCTTATGCCGGAATTGTAAAAAAGAAAAAGTCTAAAAAGAAGAAAAAATCAAAGACTCCACCTTTATTTATCTCCCCAGTAACTTATCCAAATGTTGGGTATGGATTTGCTTCTAAACCGAAACTCGAGACAATATTATTTAAAAATGCTACCGTTTGGACAAGTGAAAAAGAAGGTGTTTTAAAGAATACTGATGTTTTATTAAAAAATGGTAAAATTGCACAAATAGGAAAAAACTTACGTGCTCGTGGAGCTCGCGTTGTAGATGCTACAGGTAAGCATTTAACTGCCGGTATTGTTGATGAGCATACACATATTGCATTGTCTTCGTCGAATGAGTCTGGACATAATTCTGTTGCAGAAGTTACGATGGAAGATGCGATCAATCCTGCAGACATGAACATTTACAGAAATTTAGCTGGTGGTGTTACTTCTGCGCAATTATTACATGGTTCTGCGAATCCAATTGGAGGTAGATCTGCCATTATAAAATTAAAATGGGGAGAAACAGCTGCTAATATGGTGTACAAAAACACACCGAAGTTTATCAAGTTTGCATTGGGTGAAAATGTAAAACAATCTCGTTCTACATCAAGCTTTCGTTTTCCACAAACAAGAATGGGAGTTGAACAGGTATATGTAGACTACTTTCAAAGAGCCAAAGAATATGACGCATTAAAGAAAAGTGGAAAGCCATATAGAAAAGACTTAGAGCTAGAAGTATTGGCTGAGATCTTAAATAAAGAACGTTTTATCACCTGTCACTCTTATGTTCAAAGTGAAATAAATATGTTGATGAAAGTTGCTGAGAGATTCGACTTTAGAATTAACACATTCACACATATTTTAGAGGGCTACAAGGTTGCTGATAAAATGAAAGCACACGGAGTTGGTGGTTCTACGTTCTCTGATTGGTGGGCTTATAAATATGAAGTAAACGATGCAATTCCTTTTAATGCTGCTATTATGCACAACCAAGGAATTACAGTTGCTATCAATTCAGATGATAGAGAAATGTCAAGAAGGTTAAATCAAGAAGCTGCTAAAACCATTAAATATGGAGGAATGACTGAATTAGAAGCTTGGAACATGGTCACAATCAACCCTGCAAAATTATTGCATTTAGATGCACAAACAGGAAGTATTAAAATTGGTAAAGATGCAGATGTTGTTTTATGGACAGCGCATCCTATGTCTATTTATGCCAAGGCCCAAACGACGATTATTGATGGAGTTGTTTATTTTGATTTGGCAAAAGATTTGGCACAAAGACAAGCAGTTAAGAAAGAACGAAGCCTGTTAATGAATATGATGTTGAATGAAAAAAACAATGGAGGAAAAGTACAAGCTCCAAAGAAAAATGTGAAGCGGGTATTTCATTGTGACACAGAAGAAACTGAATTAAATTAAGAAGATTATGAAAAAACAAATTATATATAGCGTCCTATTTTTCTTATTGATTGGAAATAGTTTCGCACAACAAACTCCGGCTTCAAAACAAACGACCGCTTTTTCTATTGAAGGAGCAACCGCACATTTAGGAGATGGAACCGTCATTGATGATTCATTAATCATGTTTGCAGATGGTAAAATTACTTTTGTGGGTTCTTCAAAAATGAGAATTGCTAGAAAAGGAACCATTATTAATGCCAAAGGAAAGCATGTATACCCTGGTTTTATTGCTGCCAATTCAACCTTAGGCTTAGGAGAAATTGATGCAGTAAAAGCATCTTTAGATGTGCAAGAAATTGGTTCGATGAATCCACATATTAGAAGTTTAATTGCATACAATACAGAATCTAAAGTAATAGAGAGCATGCGCCCTAATGGTGTTTTAATGGGGCAAATCACACCACGTGGTGGCCGTATTTCAGGAACATCATCGGTTGTACAATTTGATGCTTGGAACTGGGAAGATGCGGCTATGAAAATTGATGATGGAGTTCATATGAACTGGCCACGTAGCATTACCTTTGGAAGGTGGTGGTTAGGAGAAGATCCTGCTGCTAAACCTAACAAAGCATACGCTAAGAACATTGCAAGCCTAGTAGAGTATATCAATGCTGCAAAAGACTATTTAAACGGTGAAAAATCGCCAAAAAACTTAGAATTGGAAGCTTTAGAAGGACTATTAAATGGTTCTAAAAAACTTTATATTCATACCCATGGTGAAAAAGAAATTACAGACGCGGTTCATTTTGCTACTAAATTTGGATTCAAATTGGTCATTGTTGGTGGAGATCACTCATATAAAGTTGCCGACTTATTGGTTAAAAATAAAATTCCTGTCATTTTAGAACGTGCACATAGAATTCCGAGTGGAGACGATTCTGATTATGACTTCTCTTATAAATTAGCAAAGTTACTATTGGATAAAGGAATAGTTGTTGCTGTAGGTATGGATGGTCAAATGGAACGTATGAACACCCGTAATTTACCATTTTATGTTGGTACTTATGCTGCGCACGGAATTAACAAAGAAGAGGCATTAAAGATGATTACCTCCAATGCTGCAAAGATATTAGGAATTGATGATAAAGTAGGGACACTTGCCGTTGGTAAAGATGCTACCCTATTTATTTCTAAAGGAGATGCACTCGATATGAGAGGGAATATTATCTCTGATGCTTTTATTCAAGGTAGAAAGTTGAGTTTGGAAACACATCAAACAAAGCTTTGGAAACGGTATTCTAATAAATACAAAAATCAATAAATACGATAAAAGACCCTGAGGATTCAGGGTCTTTTTTTTAGGTCATAAATTACAGGAAAAACACCTGTGTAATTTTCTTTCTTACTGGTTATATTTGTAAAACAACAAATCAGAAATAACATGAAAAAACGTTACACAATTTTTATCGCACTGATTTCCATCTCTTTAATTACTCCGTTTATTAGCGAATCATTGTCCATTCCAGAAGTACAAGCAATTTATGGAGGCAGAATACATGCCATTAATGGATACCAAATTCATGCCGATAGCACTCGAATTTTTGTAAGTACAGAAAGTGCCAACTCTGTTTTTTATGCCAATATGTATACCACAACAACAGGTACTCCAGCTGTTACTTCCTTTAAAGTAGTTCCAAGCCTTGACAATACCCAAGGATTCGGATCTCAAATTAATACATTACAAATACATATACCTTCAGAACAACTTGTATTTATTAATGAAAACAACGAACTATATAGCACTACCATAGCCGATGCCACTGCAACAAACACTTCTATAAGTGGCGTGCATGATGTGTTGATTACAGCTGACAATACCTTTGCCGCTGGCTCTGGAAATATGTATTTCGGAACCTTAAACACTGCTGGAAACTATACCCCAGGCACTGGATCACCAATTGGTTTCCCTACATTTTCAGACACTTTTAAAATGGTTCACAATGGCATTGATGACAAAATTTACATCTTTTCTAAAGGAACCACACCTCAATTATATGTATCTAGTGATGTGTACACTGCTTTTGATGCAGGAACCACCTTTACAGACATATCACCAACCTTAACCAGTCCTTCTGTACGTTGGACCGCATTTGATGTTGCTCCAGACGGCCGTTGGTTTCTTATTGGTAATGATGGTGCTACAAAATACATCGCTCATTCAGACGATTCTGGAACCACTTGGACTGAATTTAATACATCCATTGTTGGCATCTCGGCAAACAATTTTAGCTTT
>MAAC01000890.1_pt1 | contig 11667 bp, 20 predicted proteins | sample 1115981 | NCBI WGS metagenome assembly MAAC01 (sample SAMN04961126, study PRJNA320927) | seawater metagenome | isolation source: sample BD02T64 sea water enriched with oil for 64 days | place: USA:Gulf of Mexico | collected 2013-07-27 | reverse complement strand
ATCCATATTTTATTTCATTCCAATGTAATTTTCTAATTCCGTCAACACAGGTAGTACATTCCATTACTTTTATATTTGCGTCAATTGCTGAAATTCCAATTATAGCTATTGTGAAAATCAGAATTATTAAAATTCCGTTCGCTAAAATTCGTTTAAGTTTTTGATTCCAAATCGTTAAAGAGAATATTAGAAAAGAAATTCCAAAACAAACGTATTGAAACGAATTACCAAAGATGTAAAAATTCTTTCCAACAAATTGAATTCTGCTTGATGTTGTCCATTGATACAAATCTTGAATTTGATTTCTAAAAAAAGATTCGGAAAAGAATGCGATTACAATTCCGATTATAAATCCAAAAATTCCAATTATTATCTTTTTTGTCAAATTATGTTCGGTTTTTCAGCTTGCGTACAACGGTTTTGGCTATGATTGCGTTGCGGAGAAATCCGATAGGATTTTTCCGTTAAGTAGCGAATTTAGTAAAAAGGCTTGGATTTCCGATAGGAAATTCAGCCGCAATGAATTATAGGCGGTGTTGGCAAATCGTTTTTACTAACTAATTGACACTATTTTTTGTTCAACAATTTGATAAACTCCATCAATTTTCTCTAAAATATAGTAAGTAGTAGATCCAAATTTTCTATCTGGATTTTCGAAGTCAACAAAAACAATTACCCTCTTTTTATCATTTGTAAATATTGGTTCTGATATTTTTATCCAACCTTGATTATTTTCTTTAGCAAATTCCCAGAATTTTTTTTCATTTTTTAGTTTTATATCTAAAGTCTCTTGACTTAAATAACCGATTTTTGGGAAAATATTTTTATTCCAGAAAATAGCTTTATTCTGACCTAGTTTTATGGTGTCAAATTCAACTATTCTATTAGATTTTCTTTCGGTTGCTTTGTCTACAATTAAGAGAGAAGTTCCATTTACTTTATTTTCAATGACAATTGAATGAAAAACCATATCCAATTCAGGGTTTTTAGAATTTTTAAGTACTTCTTCTATTCTGTCAGATTTACAAGAAAACAGTGTACTCGTTATAAGTAATAATAAAATTAGTTTATTCATTTTAAATGTTTGCCAACGGTCTTGTGTATGAAACGTAGCGTGTTAAAATGCACTTTTGTTTCGAATTATGTACTTAGCCAAATATAAATATTTTGCTTTTATTTTTTTAGTTTTAAACGTCAAATTTTATATTTGGCGAAACTTGCAAATAAGAGATAACCTTTGGGTTTAACACTTATTAGCTATGTTTTATACACGTTGTTACCCAACGTTTTTTATTCCGTTTCCTTTATTAATTTTCTTTTTCCGCCTTGTAATTCAGTCAGATTATTGTTTTTTATTTTCCATTCCAAATTTTTGAATACAATCCAATTAGCACTTGATAAAGCAAAAGTCAAACTATCTGTTCCGTTCAGAATTTTTGAGTTTAAAATCAAAGTATCATTTCTGTTTTTCCAAGTTCCATGAGTGAAATCTGAACCGTGTCCCTTTCGTTTCCAATATTTGAACTCTCCGTTTTCGATTAATCTCAATTCTATATTTACGTTTGCTTTTCCAATTCCGATATATTTTCCAATTAGGGATTCGGTTTTAATATTCAAATATTGCGTTTTGCAACCCAATAAAATCAGAAAGATTGCTAAAATTAAAATAGGTCTTTCTTTCATTTAATCAATAGTTTGAGTCATTGCAATTATCATCATTATTCCGATATATAGAAATGGAATTGCACTTAAAAAAATCCAAACTAAATTATTTTTTAAGTCAGATTTATATTTTGAAATTAAAAGTATTGTGTTTATAAATGACCAGAAAATTGCACAATAGAAAACAAACAATGAAATTAGACTTCCATATTGATAAATCCAAGTTCCACGATAAGGTTGAACCAAATATTTTAGTAGCATTGCACTTAAACAAATTCCGATAATCAGAATTCCACTTTTTTTAGTCCAATTTATATTTTTAAGTGTAATGTTCAATGTTTTGTCAAATGTTGGGTAACGGTTTTGGCTATGATTGCGTTGCGGAGAAATCCGATTGGATTTTTCCGTTAATGACCGAAGATAATACATAAGCTTGGATTTCCGATAGGAAATTCAACCGCAATGAATTATAGGCGGTGTTGTAAAACGTTTTTTATTCAATTCAGTTTTCCAATATAATAGTTTTATCGTACGTTTTCATATTCAAAAGTCCTATCGTTCCACAATTCGGTTTTATGTATTTTTTCGTATTTGGAATTCCTCGTTCATCTTTTTCCCAACTCGTGTTGAATTTGAATTTCAAAGTGTCCAGTTTGTTTTCAATGATTTTTGATTGGTGATTTACAATTTCCCATTCATAATTTTCATTTTTCCAACAAACACCAATTTCATCTCCAATAGGGTCAATTCCGCTTTTATTGATTTTATATAATTCGACTTTGGAATTGAGTTATATTCTCCGTTTATAATGTATCTCGTTTCTCCGTGTGTAATTATTGTCACACATTGATTTTTGTCCGCAGAATAAATTCTAAAATTCGTTCGATTTGTAAAGTCGCCAAAAGCAGCAACGAACGCAATAATCGCAACTACAAAAAGTACTACTGCTACTAAAAATATCTTTAATATAAATTTCAAATTTGAGGATTTTCTTAAATGTTTTACAACGGTTTTGGCTATGATTGCGTTGCGGAGAAATCCGATAGGATTTTTCCGTTAAACAACGAATTTAATAAAAAGGCTTGGATTTCCGATAGGAAATACAGCCGCAATGAATTATAGGCGGTGTTGTAAACAGTTTTTTTTACCAGAATTTCCACCAAGGTTTTGATTCCGTCTTTTTATTTATAGATTCTAATATTCCGTTTTCATTCGGGAACATTATATTTCCGTCTCCACTTGCGTCATAAAATCCAACTTTATGTTTTTTTGCTATTTCCAACATTTTAGGATAGGCTTTTTCCGCAATCGACCATTTAAAAGCTGAATAAATAACATCTTTTCCAACGCTATAATCCGTTATTTCATCATCGTCAATTCTGTCATCAATATCAGTTGGTGAATGTGGACCGTTCATTGCAGGAAATTCAGTTATCATTTCCATAAACCAATTCCGCAATTCTTCTGAAGTTACCTTTGGATCATCATAAGAATGGTTTTCTTCCCATTCCGCTTGTTGTTCATACCATTCCAAAAATTTAGATTCAGATTTTGGCGCAGTTTTGGGATTAAATACCATTAAATCAAAACTCATAGTTTCTTGGTTTGTTAAATTGTTTACAACGGTTTTGGCTATGATTGCGTTGCGGATAAATCCGATAGGATTTTTCCATTTAAAAAACGAATTTAATAAAAAGGCTTGGATTTCCGATAGGAAATTCAATAGCAATGGATTATAGGCGGTGTTAGGTGACGTTTTTTTATTCAATTGCTTTTCTCAATCAATTCAAAAGTTAGTTTTTTTAAAGTGTCAATCCAAGTCAGGTTTAATCTTTCGGATAGTCTGTAAATTTGCCCAGGCCAACCATCACTACTATACATTATATCGTATTTATTCGCCAATAGTTTTTTCAGTCCATCTGTCAGATTATTGTTTTTTAATCCGATTTCATACCCGTGAATGAAACTAACAATTGTATCCCGATTTACAGGGGTAACATACAATGAAGTCCGATTTAAAAAATGCTCTAAATCTAATGGCAATTTTTGATTCATAAAATTCAATCTTTCAATTTCTGTGATTTTATCAAATGACACCTAACGTCTCGGCTATGGTTAGTACGGGAGTAGGAGAGTAGTGAACTTTCGAACTGGCACTTAGCCAAAACTTTTTTATTTTGTTTTATCTTTTTATTTTTAAAGCCAAATCAAAAGATTTGGCGGTCTCTATAAATATACACAGAACTTTGGGTTAAGCACCAAACCCCGTATTAATTATAGCCATTGTTGTAACCAGTTTTTTTTATTCTTTCTTAAATATCATAACATTTCCTTCGTCTGGGTCTCCATATCCGAAAAGTAATTTGAATGGATGTTTCTTATTCATTAATATGGCATTTTGAGATTCTTCTGGTAATTCATTTAAATATATTCCCCAGATACTTTTCAGTTCATCTGTTCCGCTTGAGGTCGACCCAACAGTAGCTTTGTTCCATTTTCCAGAATTTGTAATTAACCCAGAATAAGTCGGATTCCAATTTTCAAAAACAGGAAAGTTTATAACTTGGTAAGTTCCGTTTTGTTTGATTTTAATCTTTGGAATTACAGTTTTTTTAGTTTCTGAATTCTTAAATTCTAAAATTTCATAATTCACTGTTTGATTTTCAAAAACATAAGTTCCAACTAATTCAGATTCATTTGGTTCTTCAGTTAAATATTTATGAGCATAAGGGTCATATTGACAACTTATTAAAATAGTCAATAATAAAAGTCCAAAAAGATTATTCCATTTCTGCATTTTTCTCAAATTGGTTACAACGGTTTTGGCTATGATTGCGTTGCGGACAAATCCGATAGGATTTTTCGGCAAAGCAACGAATTTAGTAAAAAGGCTTGGATTTCCGATAGGAAATTCAACCGTAATGAATTATAGGCGTTGTTAGCATTTCGTTTTTATTTTTTTTGTTTCACCGAATAATACAAAAGTGTTTTTGCTGGTCCTTGCTCCCCTTCATCTCCCAAGAACTGCGGCTCAATATAAAATTGTCCTTTAAATTCGAATGTCAAATTCTTCATAGCTTCTGTTAAGTCAAATGGATTTTTCACAAAATCATTTTTCGGCTTAATATTCCAAAATAGGTTTAACTTTTTTGTTGAATCAGTTTTAATATTCCTTGATTCGTAAATGATTTTATTTTCCGGTGTAATCCATTGAGGACAAGGACAAAACCAGCCATAATATTCCAATGTAACAATTACGGTATCAGTTTCAAGTTTCTTATTATTAGAAATGACTTGCAGTTCTTCAATTGATTGATTAGGTTTTTTTGTCTTAACTGCTTTATTCGAACAAGAAAGAGAAAGTCCAAAAATTAAAATCAGTAAGTATTTCATGGTTTTTCTAAATGAATGCTAACGGTTTTGGCTATGATTGCGTTGCGGAGAAATCCGATAGGATTTTTCCGTTAAGTAGCGAATTTAATAAATAAGCTTGGATTTCCGATAGGAAATTCAGCCGCAATGAATTATAGGCGGTGTTGGCAAACGTTATTTTTTATTTAAATTACTCCAAACTTCTATTTGCACTTGGTCTCCTAAATGTAGTTCTTCATATTTCTTTTTTACGCCTTCAAACTCCTCAGAGATTAATTTGCAAAGAGTCGAAGTCAAAATTGCATTTATTGATAGAACTGTCATAGATTCTTCAAGCGTAGATTTTTTGTTTTTATAAGTATAATTATATTGTCTGTCGCTAATATGTTCTCCGTGTGCATGATTCGAATATAAATTCCACATATCATTAATTCTGTTCGAATCAATTCCGCTTTTGACTAAAATGGCTTTAGTTGATTCTAATTTAGCACGTCTAGGTTTTAAATACTCTTTTTGTTGTTTCTCACTTGAATTTTGAAATTTTGTGTAATCGCTTATTTTGTCAATTAGAATATCAATCTCATTCTCAATTTTCTCCTTTTTCTCTTTGTTTTTCTTGAATTCTACGGGAAATTTATTTTGCTTTTGAAGACCGTGTAATTTGTAAATGTCATATCTGAAATCTTTTTCAATTGTTTCCACTTTGTCGAAGAACAAGTAGTACATATTAGCAAAAGACTCAATTTGCATTCTGGTTAAAGCAAATACAGAAAACAGGTCTGTTATCTCTATTTGTCTATCAATTATAAAAAATCGAATTCCCTCTAACATTTTTTTAATGCTATGGATTCGCCATTCCATACCGGAAATATTTATTTTCGATTTCAGCATGATGATGTTCAATTTTCACTTTGTTGTCAAATAGACTTTGCGTCAGTATAAAGAGAGAATTTGTAAGTATATCAAATTGCTTAATTCTAGATTCTAAATCATCCGTTTTAAAGGCTTGATAAATTTGCATTAAGTATGGTATTCTCTCTTTCATCTAATGTTTGCCAACGGTTTTGGCTATGATTGCGTTGCGGAGAAATCCGATAGGATTTTTCCGTTAGACAACGAATTTAATAAAAAGGCTTGGATTTCCGATAGGAAATTCAGCCGCAATGAATTATAGGCGGTGTTGTGTGTAGTGTTTATTTCAGATTCCAACTTTTCAAAATTTTATCAGTTTCACTTTTTGTTATTCCTATAGTATCAACCTCGAAATCAAACAGTCCTGTTCCGCATATGGAATAAAAATTACTCAAACTGTCCATCCGATGTTTTTGTAATTCAGTTTCAAGGGTATCTAAACGATTAAACCATTTTTTGTCTACAAAACCATAGCTTGACATTAATTCCGCATATTTTAAATCAGATATGGGTTTGTTATAGGAGTCAATTTCACCGAGAATTTTGTTTTTCCAAACCCAAATACTTTTGATAAAGAAGGTTTTTTTTTTGGTGTGATGAGGAATAACTTTTTTTGATTTATTTGAAGACCAATATTGACAATAGAGTTTCTCGTCTTCAAATTTTAGCTGCCATTCTTTTATGTATTCTCGCTCAATTATACTATAATTACCATAGTCAATAAATTCGATGCTATCAAGTTTCCAATGTTCTTGAATAGGCTCTAACCCTAATTCAACTCTCGTTTTATTGAAGTCAGTATCATATCTTTCGGATAAGTAATTAGATATTGGTTTTGCGGAAACTCCATAAATAATCACTAGTCCTAAAATCAGATATATTATATTTCGCTTTTTCTTTTTCAGATTGAAGTTTGTTTACATTACACACAACGTTTATGTATAAGAATAGTTGCGGGTTTGTATGCGAGGATTTTCCGAAGGAAAATCAGAAGCTGGCAAACACAAAACTACTTTTTGATTAAGCGCTAAACCGCAATTATTTTTATACGGTGTTGGCATTTCGTTGTTTTTTATTTCTAATTATTCTCTTAATTTTCGTTTTCTAATAATTCCATTTCGTAAAATAGAAATACCAAAAATTAGGATTGGTAAACTAATTACTAAATAATAATAACCAGAACTATCTTGCTCTTTTCCAGAATATAATATAATTGATAATGATAAAAAAAGTCCTAAAACCATAATTAAAATTCCGACTATTATTAAACTCAGTTTTATTCTCAAATTTTTCATCAATTATTTAATTCCGATTGAGTGAGCAATTCCGCAACTTGCTTAATTCCGCTCACAGTTCGGTTTTTGGTTTTTAATTCAGTTTTCGATTCCGTAAACGAGCTAAAAAGTCCGTTATGAATTTTATTCAGCATTAGATTGAGTATTCCGTTTATTTTTAAAAAGCAACACAAAACAAATTAAAAGTCCAAGTAATAATAAACCGTAAGTTAAATGAGTTTTAGATGGAACATTATGAGAACTACTTAAAAATAGAAGCCAAACAAATCCAACAACAATAATTGAAATTCCCAATAATATTAAAATAAATACTTTCATTTAGTTTTTAAAAATTCAGACAAATTTATTTTTTTTTGACTCAAATATTTCGATTTACACGATTTTCTTCAATGAATGCCAACGGTCTCGGCTATGAGTAGTTGCGTAGGTTAGCACTTAACTTTACAAGTACACACCAAACTGAAAATCCGCGAGGATTTTCAGAAGTAGGCGAGAACAAGCAATTACTTATAGCCATTGTTGTACACCGTTTTTATTTATTTTTTAATATCTGTTCAACATATTTTCTGTGATTGTCAAATCCGTTATTTTCGGGATTTTCCAAGTCAACCATTCCATCTATTCCAGAATCGTAAATCTGCCAATTATACTTTTTTGATAATTCAATCAACGCATAAATTGCGTTTTCTCCATATAATGAAAGCATAAAATTGCTTGAATGCTCGTTGTCGGCAAAAAAGTCAATCGTAAAATCAGTTCCGATTATTTCTCTGTGATTTCCGTCCTTTTTTAATTGGTCAAATGATTTTTCTAATATTCCGCTAAAATCAGTTGGTTCGAGTTGGTTTTCGTCCAGTTCAGCAACCGATTGGATTTTCTGTTTTGAATTGAAAAGTACAATGTCCCAACTCATTCCTGCGCTTTTTTTAACAATTGTTCCAAACCAGCATTTTCCTTTTCCAACGCTTCAATCTCATCTCCGAGAATTCGATTGTCATCCCTTAATTTACTATTCGTAATTCCTTGATAAATATTCCAAATCAGAGACAATCCAGCGATTCCAACACCAATCCATTTTACATAATCCGTTTTTGGTTTTAAAGACTTTTTGTAAGCAAACCAATCTTTGTGGTTATTAGCAATTTCAAGTCCAATTTCTGAAAATTTAATTGCGTGGTCAGTATGTTTTTCAAATGGCGAGGATTTAATTAATAAATATCTAATTTTTTGAAATCGGTCTTCTCCCCATTCCATTCCGTTTAAAAACGAAAAGTCTTTAAACATAACGTATGGTTTTTCGGCAGATTTTAATTCTTGAATTGCTTTATTAATTATCTCGTTTTCGTTCATTTCGCAAATGGTGTACAACGGTTTTGGCTATGATTGCGTTGCGGAGAAATCCGATAGGATTTTTCCGTTAAGTAGCGAATTTAATAAATAAGCTTGGATTTCCGATAGGAAATTCAATCGCAATGAATTATAGGCGGTGTTGGCAAACGTTATTATTGTATTGGTAATTCCCAATTTAAAATCAGTTTGATAGTGTTAGTTTTTAAATCAGTCAAAGAAGTATTTGGATAATTTGCAATATTAGCTAAACCTAATTCATCTTTCAATTCGATTGAGAAGTGGTTTTTATCATTTAAATTAAATCCAAAACCAATTCCGAGGGAGGCTCCGTAATCATACTTTTGTAAAATATTTTCGGAATCAAAAAGGGTTATATCTTCTCCTGTCTCATTTACTGTTGTGTCATTCTCAATATTTAAAGAATAATTATAAAAACCTCCAGCATTAACAAATATTTTATTTTTATTTCCGACATAATATCTTATAAGCACAGGAATATTTATATAACTAAATTTTAATTTATCTTCTATGGTAAAATAATTACCATCTAAATCTTTGCTTATATAATCTTCCAATATCATCATTTTTCTATCATAGTTTATGTTTGATATCAATGATAATTTTTCATTTAACTTGTATTCAAATGAAAGACCAAATGTATAGCTTATCATACTTTCGTATTTATCAAAAAATTCGTTTTGATTTATATCGAATAAATTTACTCCTAAATTCAATCCTATTTTAAATTTTTCTGTGTTGTTCTCTTGTGAAAATAATTGAAAGGTTAATAAAAATAATAGTAGTGTCGTTAATTTAATGTTCTTCATATTTTTTCTAATGTTTGCCAACGGTCTTGTGTATGAAACGTAGCGTGTAAAAAAACGCTACATTTTCGGATTAACACAGAGCCGAATTTTTATAATTTTGTTTTTAATTTTTCTGTTCTAAAAGCCAAATTTAAAAATTTGGCGGTCTTCGTAAATAAACACAAACCTCTCGGAAAGCCTTTATTTAGCTATGTTTTATACACGGTGTTGTGCATTGTACTTTTATTCATTTTCAATTCCGTTAATTCTTGCTACAAGGTGTTTTGATTCCGTTTTTCTGTTATCAATTAGTCTCCAAAATTCATTGTATTCCGATTCACTTGAATTCGTTGATAATATTTGTAATTCCGTTTTGTTGTTAAATCGAATGTTTAGTCCACCAATTTTATCAGTGAATATTTTTGATACAATTAAATCATCTAAATCTATAATATTCTTTAATTTTTCGTCTCTCAAATTTCCATTTTCGTAATCAAAATCCAGTTCAGATTTGTTTTCAGAGTTTGGTTCATATAAATCGTTGCTGCCAACTAAAATTTTATCTTCATTGATTATTCTCCAATCGACTTGAATATGAAGTCCGAATTCTCCAATATTCTGATTTTTGTCATTTGTTTTTAATCCAAATTTCAGACATTCCATATTCGCACTTCTGCTCGTTTGAGTGAGTTTAAATCCGATTAATTCTTGAAGAGTATTTTCTGTTTTCACTATCATTTTCGTATTATGCACAACGGTTTTGGCTATGATTGCGTTGCGGAGAAATCCGATAGGATTTTTCCGTTAGGTAACGAATTTAGTAAAAAGGCTTGGATTTCCGATAGGAAATTCAACCGCAATGGATTATAGGCGTTGTTACCACACGTTTTTTTATTCAGTTTTCTGTTCATTATGTTTCAAATACATTTCGTGAGAAGTAACTTCTTTATATTCAATTTCATATCCGCAAACATTTTCAATCAGTTTTGTTTTAGGGTCAGTTCCATTAAATTTTAGATGTGAAATAATTATTTTATTGTTTTCGACTTTCACATTTTGCAATGAACTTTGAGATTCAAAAATAATTTGAAAAGAATCCCCACATTTAACTTCAATAAATTCAGAGCTTGTGTTTGTCAAATAGCTATAAAAAAACCAATTCAGTTCAATTTGAGAGTCTTTATATTCATATCTAATCAGTTTTTTGTTACTACAAGAAATAAGTGAAAAAGTAAAAACTAAAATTAGAATATGCTTTATGTTCATTGGTTTTTTAAATGTGTGGTAACGGTTTTGGCTATGATTGCGTTGCGGATAAATCCGATAGGATTTTTCGGCAAAGCAACGAATTTAATAAAAAGGCTTGGATTTCCGATAGGAAATTCAAACCGCAATGAATTATAGGCGGTGTTGGCAAACGTTATTTCAATTCATATTCGGCATTAAAAGGCTTAATCCGTACAAATAAATTCCACCAATAATTACAATTCCGATAAAGTTCAATTTCAGATTTGTGTTTTTTATGTCAGTCCAAATTGTTATTAATTTTTCCTTTTCAGATGCCACAACTTTTGTGTTTGCTATAAAATCTCCAATACGTCGTTCAGGATTCAATAACCCAACTATTACTTCTAAAGGCCAAGCAACACAAAGTGTCAAATTCCTTATGAAACATTGTAATTCAGTCGCAGGTTTTTCATTTTTACGATTAATTACTTGATAGCCTAATAATCTTTTTGCTGGACTTTTTGCTTTGTAAAAATCTTTATTTAAATAAATAAAGAACATTGATAAGAAACCAATTCTTAATATTTGGTCATCAAAAGTCATAATTCCACTAGCCATAGTTATCATTAACAAACCCCAAGGCGGAACGATAACAAATGTCATAATTATATGATCCAATAGCATACTTGCAATCCGATGAAATCTTGGATTTATGCTGGCAAGTTTATTAACTTCTTTATGTAAAATTCCTTTGTATTCGGTTTCGTTCATTCTAATGTTTGCCAACGGTTTTGGCTATGATTGCGTTGCGGATAAATCCGATAGGATTTTTCCGTTAAGTAGCGAATTTAGCAAATAGGTTTGGATTTCCGATAGGAAATTCAACCGCAATGAATTATAGGCGGTGTTAGCCTTTCGTTTTTTATTCAGTTTGTGATTCAACTTTTAATTCAGTCAGTTTTTTATAACGGAAGTAACCCAATATTCCTAAAATCACTAACAAAAATGCTGTATGATTAATGTCCAATTGAAAATCAGCAGTA
>MAAC01000889.1_pt1 | contig 11671 bp, 9 predicted proteins | sample 1115981 | NCBI WGS metagenome assembly MAAC01 (sample SAMN04961126, study PRJNA320927) | seawater metagenome | isolation source: sample BD02T64 sea water enriched with oil for 64 days | place: USA:Gulf of Mexico | collected 2013-07-27 | reverse complement strand
ATAAAGTAAAGAATGGCAACCAAATAAGGGCTTCTGTGCTAACTTTTTGGCTGAGCCACTACAACCCGAGAAGTGCAATCTATGGCAGGACACCGCTATATATCATCTACAGAACGCTATGTACAGGATGACCTTGAAAATTTGCAGGAGGCAATTGAAAGTCTGCATCCTATATCTTAACTACATTTTCTGTTGATTGTCCATTCACAACGTATCGTTATTTATAATATTTTTTCAGGTAAGTTATTTCTTGCAAATTATTTTCACTATAAAAAACTTCTAAGTCTTCGATTTCTTCTTTTTGAAAGACTTGTTCGTTTCTATATAATGTAGGGGAAAAAGTCTTAATAATTCCTTTTAGTTGATGAATTAATATATTAGGATCCTTTATGTCATTAGAAATTTTAATATAATTCTTTCGAATTGTCTTCATTGCATAAAAAATGTCTCCATCATCATATCCCATTTTATTAATATCTTTTTTTGGGAATAATTGTTTTTGTAATTGGTAGAATATTTTTTCTGCTTTATTTCTTGAACTATCTTTCAATAATAATTCATCCTCTATTACTTTCATAAAGGTTTTTTCATAATAAAAAAATAAAATATTTAAAGGAAAAAACATCTTATAGTCATCATTATATTTTCCTGTGGTTTCATCAAAACCTAATTTCGTGTATAAATCTGAATCTATTATTTTAATTAAATAGCCCTTTTTTAAAAGGCTTAATAGATCATTAGAATCATTTAAAAGATTAATTAGCATATCTCTATATTTTTCAGAATAACTCAATAGCTCATCCTGAAAAAGAGAACTAATGGCTGCTATCATATTTAAAGAACTAAAATTTCTACTCAATAAATCTATTTGATTCAAAATTTTATCTTCGTTATCTTCTTTTGAAAGAAATTCAATAAAAAACTGTCTTAATATTATTGAATATTTTTTGGAATAATCCTTTTGTTTTTTCTCTGTTTCTTTTTTTATAATTCTTTTAAATGTAGTTCGATCGAATTTATTTAATAGTTCGCAAATTAAATTCAGCGAATTTAAATTTCCATTTGATAAGTTAAGATTGAAATTATCTAAGAGAAGAGTTTTAGTTGTTCTATTTAGTCTAATTACATCTAATATTTTTTTATTACCAATGTAATACTTATTACTGCTAATAGATTTGATTACGGCATCTGTAACTATTTCATTGTGATTAAATCCTTCCTTATTTCTTTTAATACATGATAAAATAACATCAGAATAATATATATTTTCCGTTGAAGTCATTTTGCTTAATAACTCTTTAAAAATTAATTCATGATGTTCAGTTTCATTATAAGTAACCACTATGAGTTCACTTAAACTTTCATCTTCTATGATATCTAAAAGGTTATTTATGTTATTATGCTTTTTAAAATAACTCGCAGCTAAGAGTTCCCTAAACCTTCTATGTGGGAAATCATAATTTGGTTCATTCTGTGAATATGAGGCAGTAACAAAAATTCCAGAAAAAATTAATTGATAACCAATATTGCTTAAACTCTTGGACTCTATGCCTTGAGAAATAGTGAACCTATGTTCCGATTCACTTTGTTTTTTAAAAAATGATTCAATCTCTTCGAAAAAAAATTTATCAGAAAAAACATTCTTTTTTTCCTCATATAACCTTCCTGCAAAAAAGTTTAAAAACTCTCTCTTTTCCTCTTTAAAGTCTGACTTTCTTTGAATAAATGCTAACTTTTTTGCTTCTCCATTAATGTTTAAAACCTTATTGACATCTAAGTCAATCAATAATAATTCTAGGCATTTATTGACAATCTCTGATAAGTTACTTGAAATACTTACATCTATTGTATTTTTTTCTTCTACTTGTTTTACATATAAATAAATAAGAATAGTCAAAAACAAAGGATTATTTGAAAATTCAATTAGTTCATTATCATAGGTTTTATCAATTCTTTCTAAAAAGCATTCATGATCAAGAAGGTTAATAAATTTTTCATTTTTACTTTTATAAATAGAGAATTTTTTTTTTATAAGCTTAGCTCGATTATTACCCAACCCTAGTACGCCAATAGCTGCCAAATATTCACCCCCTCTATTTCCATCCTTATGCTCATTTAATTCTAAATCATTACGATGATAAAATTCCTTCCTTGATGATAGCCATACTTTATTATCAAATAAAAATTTATATATTTCTAAGTAGTCTTCTTCAATGTCATATGAATCTATTTCGTTTAATGAATAGGACATTAAAAACTTTAGCTCCTTTCTTATATAGTTTGTGTTTCCTTTTCCTATAAAACCAATTTCGTCATAACCATCTAATACTAAAAAAAGTACTCTTTCTCTTGCATAGTTAATAAATCGTTTTTTTCCTTTTTGATGCGAGAAAAAAGGAATCTCATTAAAAATATAATTTAAAATGGGCGACTTATCAATATTTTCAACTGTTTTTAATGAGATATAAATAGGTATCATACCAACAGTATTTCCTAAATAGTTAACATTTTTACCTGCTAATATTTCTAAAATGGTATGTCTAAAAAAAGTTGTTTTTCCAATTCCAGCATTACCAAGTAAAATAGCTCTGTCATATGCCTTAACCTTATCATTTATAGACAAGCCTAATTGCTTTTTATTTATATCAACATCTAAAAGTGTTTTTAAGTCTAAACGTTTAATACCAACATCTACATAATGATCTAGGGTCTTTAAATGAATATCTTTATAGATAAAAGGCATTTTATTTATTAATGTCTTTAAACTATTAAAATAACGTCTTTTTGGAAAAAAAGATATTCTTTGTTTTTTTAATATTTTTTCAGATTTTCTTATTGCATATGAAGAAATTATATTTTGAGATATACCTTGTAAAAAAGTTAATACTATTGACATTTTATTTTTGAGTTATTTTTCCTTTTTGAATAAAAAAAGTTCAAAAAACGATAAATTGTAACGAAAATCCAAAGTAATGAAAATTCTGTTAAGGATTATAGAGTCTGTTAAATATAATTATAAAGCGAATTAAGTAGGGTTGTTTTAGCAATTGCAAAGACGGAAGTTGAATTGCTCCTGTGGATTGAATTGAAACTAGATGTTAAGCTCCCTGAACAAATAACTACTGAAGATTTGAAACATGAGCATAATTCTTATCCGAGAAACAAGTTAATGGCAAATACATTTTATAAAGGAGGTCATATAGAAGCATGGGGACGAGGAACATTAAAAGTTATTAAAAATATGAGCTTCCTGAACCTCCCTCCGTAAAACGAATCCTTGTTGATAATAAAAGCAAATATCACTTCGGCAGATAATCGACACAAATAAAATATTGCTAGTAAATATTGCAAAAGGTTCTATTGGATCTGAAACACTGCTTTAAGAGAAATTAGAATGATATACAAAAGCGTTATTTCCACTAACCATTGATAGGTTTTATATTGTTTACGAGATATTTAAAGAACTTAGAAAGTTCAATCATAAAGTAAAGAATGGAAACCAAATAAGGGCTTCTGTGCTAACTTGTTGGCTGAGTCGCCACAATCTGGGAAGTACAATATATGGCAGGACATCGCTATATATCATCTACAGAACGATACTTACAGGATGATCTTGAAAATCTGCATGAAGCGATTGAAAATTTACATCCAATAAGTTGAAAACTATATTAAATATTATGTTTAAGATTAAAAATCTAATTATTTTCATTCATACATTTGTGTTAAAATTTGAGTATGAGTGAATTAATCGACTGGAACAAACTAAAATCATATAATACAAATCAGAATAAGAGTTTTGAAGAATTATGTTATCAAATTTCTTTTGAAGAAAATTCTTCAAAAGGTAATCTTACATCAATAGATGATAGTGGTGGCGGTGATGGTGTTGAGTTTTATTTAGAATTTCCTGATGGTGATATTTGGGGTTGGCAATGCAAGTTTTTCGGAAGGTTTGATGAAGGAGGAAGGAAAGAGCAAATCAAAAGTTCATTGCAAAGAGCATACGACAAGCATGGTAATAAGTTAAAAAAATGGATATTGTGTAGTAAACTTTCATTAACTCCTAATGAAAAAGTATGGTTTGAATCAGCATTACCTACAAGTACTCATAAGGGAAAAATCGTTCTTCCTCAAAATAGTTCAGTTGAATTAAAACATTGGGGAGATAGTGTAATTCTTAATTTTCTTCGTAAACATCCAGATATCCATCGTTATTTTTTTGCTGAAAAAATATTAGGAATTGATTGGTACAAAATGAAATTTGATTTGGTTTCCAATTCAAGTGTAATAAAAAGTAAGTACTTAAACGGATTACATGTTAAAGGTCAGGCAGATGAAAATGTAATACAAATTTTATGTGACAATAGGCTTGCTGATTTGATAGAAGAACGGAAAGAGATTCTTGAGGTTAATGGTTTTCTTGACGAGTATGAACAAAAAATTGAAGCTATAAGAAAAGAAGAAAATATTTATGAATTTACGGAGGATTATACTAAACTAAAGAATTTCATATTGGCTGATGATTATCCTAGAATTGTCCGTAGAGGTAATGATTTATTAAATACAGCACAAGAACTTCTTCGAGATCAAGACTTAGATTCTTTTTCTAGTTTAATAGATGACTTAATAGAATATAAAGAGGAACTCCATCAATTTTATTCTGAATATTCAGAATTAAGGACATTAGAAACAATACCCTCCTTTCACTTGGACACTGAAGATAAAGAAAAAGACGAGGGGCTGAAACGTAAAATGAAAAAGTGTAGGACAACAATACTTGACCCTTACTTTACCTTAAGAAACTTCATAGATGCATATTTAAATATTTTTCATTGTTTTGAATATCTTGATTTAAATGAACTTCATATTTCTGGATACGCATCAAAAGGAAAAACACACCTAGCAACAAATATTGTTGAACATCAAATAAACCAAAATAAGCCTGCTATATTTTTATTTGGTAAAGATTTCAGAAGTAATCTACCTTTAAGAGAGCAGTTAAAATCATTATTAGATTTACCATCTGAATGGAGTATTAGTGACTTTCTTGGGACATTAAATATTTCGGGAAGAATTAATAAAACAAAGGCTATTTTATTAATTGATGGACTAAATGAATCAATTTACTGGAAACAAATTTGGGGGTCAAGTTTAGAAGAACTCATAAATGAAATCAATCAAAATTATCAAAACATCCTTCTTATTACTACTTATAGGAAGTCCTATCAAGAACAATTATTTCCAAAAGATTATTTTCGACAAACAAATGGATGGAAAAAGAAAGCCTACGTAGAAGGATTTAACGGAGAGAATTTAAATGAGGCTATTAATAAATACTTCGATTACTATAACATTAAAATAGTAAACAGTTCTGGAGCAATGAACCACTTTTCAGAGCCCTTGTATTTAAAAATATTTTGTGAAGCCAAGCGAGGACAGAAGGTGTCATTTCAAAATGAAGATTTATTTGATGTATTTGATGAATACCTTCTAAAATCAAATGCTCGTATTATAGATTCTCTTAATTTAGAGCTTAAATATAACAAGAATTTTACGAGAGATATACTTGGAGGTATTTCAAAAAGTTTATGGGATAATAGTCGAAGATATGTTAATTTAATTGATTTAGTTCCTTTATCAATTAGTGAAAAACAACTCTCGGCATTTGAAGGCGAAGACCTGTTAATATTCAGAGATTGGGACAAAGAAGAAATAGTAACATTTACATACGACCTTTTAAGTGGATACCTAATAGCTAAAATACTTCTGAATGAGATAACTACTAGTGAAGAGTTATTGGTTTTTGTTGAAACTGAAAAATTTAAAAATAAGCTTTTGATAAGGAAATCTTTTCACCCTCTTTATAATGATATTCTTAGGTGCTTTTGTGTTCTTGTGATTAAGAAATTTGGATTGTCTTTTTATAGTAATAGTTTAGATGCTACTTTTAAAAAGTATCTGCTTAGATCTGTTTTTGAAGTAAACACAAATACCATAATAGAACACGAAAGTATGGCCGTGAATTTGGTTAAGGAAGCTTTTAATAACACTCAAAGAAAAGAAGTTATTTATGGACTTTTTAGAAACACAGAATTAGATATAAATCACCCCTTAAATTTTGAACTTCTTTCAGAATTATTAAAGGAGATGACAATGTCTGACCGAGATGTTTCTTGGACAGAGTATGCTCGTAGAGAGTATGGTGCATATTCAACAGATAGGTTAAAACATTTTATTGAGGAAGTCGAAAACGTATGTATAGAAAAGAAAGAACTGTCTGACCGAATCCATTTAGCCTCTAAAAAGCTAATGTGGTTTTTAACATCAACTAATCTTGAAATAAGAGATAAGTCTACTAAATCTTTATACTATTACGGTAGGCGTTATCCAAAAGAATTTTTTGCATTAGTTGAATATTCATTACAAATAAACGACCCTTACGTTTGGCAAAGAATGTTGGCAAGCCTTTATGGTGTTGTTTTGGCTAAACATAACGAATGGAACTCATCAAAATTTAAAGACGAGTTGATGCCTCATATTGCTAAGACACTCTATAAATTGATTTTTTCAAAGACTGCGTCATACGGTACGACTAATATCATAGCTAGGGATTATGTTCAACGAATCATTCAAGTGTGTTTAAAGCACCATCCAAAGGTTCTTAATAAAGAAGAGACCAAGAATACAATGCCTCCTTATAAATTTGGAGGAATACGAGACTGGGGGGAATATGATTATGGAGATAAAGACTATGGTTATGATGAACCTATTCGAATGGATTTTAGTAACTATACTATTGGAACTATTGTTCCTAAAGGTCATTCATATTCAGACCCTCCTGAAAAGCAAAAAGTTAGAAGGCAAATTTATTGGAGAATTTATAATTTAGGTTGGGATTTAGAAAAATTTGCTAAAGCTGAAAAAAGTATTGGGAATGAGGTCTATTACAATTCGCGAACAGAAAAACCCAAAACAGAACGATATGGTAAAAAATATTCTTGGATAGCTTTTTACGAAATATATGGATATAGAGAAGATAATAATCTTGTAAAAGAAGAATGGCCTGATTTTAGAGCCTCTGAATCTGATATAGACCCTACGTTTCCTGAGCTCACTCAAAGCGAACAGTTTATTAAAGATGATTTATTAGGAGATAGAGATATACCACTTCTTGAATGGTATGAGAATGCAGAATTACCTAATTTAAATGATTGTTTAGAAGTCAATAATTTGAATCAAAACAGTAATGACTGGATATGTTTAGATGGATTTGTTGCTCAAAAGGAGGATAAATCAAATAGAAAACTATTTGTTTTTATTCGTGGAATTATTATTAAAGAAAGTGAATACGAAGAATTTTTAAAACTACATGAAAGCAAAGATTTTAGAAATGGTAGAGAACCAAGTGTTTCTGAAAACTATTATACATATTCAGGAGAAATGAATACATTAGAAGAAGCTACTTACAGTAATTTTAAAGAAGTTCATTTTGAAATAAGTAGGCAAAAGAAAATAGTAAAAGAAGGAGAGCCTGGATATTATCCAAATTTTTTATTTGATGAAGGTAAGTTTTTAATGAACCATCCTGATGAAAAGGAAATAGAAGAAGTCACTACAAAGGATTTTGAAATCCTAATGCCTGTGGCTCAATATAACTGGGAGAGTTATCATAGTTCTGTTAATCAGGCGGGGCATCAGAATGTTGTGTCAAAAGAAATTGCATTTCACTTAGGTTTAATTGATGTTCCACAAACTTTTAATCTTCATGAAAAAAATGGAGATTTAGCATCAATTAATCTTAGATATTATGAGGATTATAATTCAAGCCATCATTTTAGTTATTTAAGGAAAGACCTATTTGATAAATTTCTTAAGGATAATAACTATAGATTTATCTGGAGTTTATGGGGTGAAAGAGAATTCCACTTTGAAGATAATGAAGTAGTTCGTCAGTTTATTCAAAAAAATGGTGTAGAAGGGTATAAGAAATTTAAACAAATTAAGCCTTATTCTTAATCAAGAACCAATCAATAAACAACGATAAACCAATAAGTTTTATGAGTTTCAAAACACCATCAATTGAAGAAAAACTTGGGAATGAATACATTAAACACCCAGTTTTCAGTTCATTAAGGCAATATTATGAGTTTTATGAATCTTTATCATTTCAGATAATGAATTGGTTGTCCGTGGGAACTCATTCGTTAATAAATATCGACACCTATACTTATTCATCTATTCAAGGAACATTGGAGTCTATAAGAATGGTTCTTAAAAAGGGGAGAATTAATGATGCTTATTCCCTATTAAGAAAGTTCATCGATGTTACTATTATTAACGTTTATACTAATTTATATCTTGAAGATAATGTTGCAATGGACAATTTGATAGTTCAGCAGATAGATGATTGGGTAAAAGGAAAAAAGTCGCCATTCCAGAGTATCGTATAATGTCTCAGTATATTAAAAAGTCTGAAAGACTTAAAGAAATTACAACCCTTTTAGGAAAAGACAATAGATATAAGACTATAAGAAACAGATGTAACGATTATACACATTACAACTTTTATCATAATCTACTCGCCAATGATAATGAAATTCATTCTCAAAATCGAATCAGAAGACTCAACACTCTGCATTACGATTTAGATCATATTTTCATTCAACATTTTGCATATATTTTCACACTACATCAACATTATATGTCATCAAGTGAATATGCAGATTCTATGGACTTAGGAATTCCCCCTGAAGAAGATTCTCAGTATTGGGTAGCTCCATTTATCCAAAAGGTTTTTGATGAAGTGATTAAAATTAAAAGACCAGATATTGCAAATGAGTTGAAAGATAAAACATCAATGCATTTAAAATAGATTTTGGATATCTTAAAAAAAGTCGTTTTTAAGGTTTTTTTTGTGGGTCATCTTTAGTAGGAAAAACTGAATAGACTATCACTTCGTTTTTTTTCTTTATGATTTCATAAATTATAACGTAAGGAAAGATTTTTAGAATAGCTTCCCTATATTTATTTTTGGTCTTAATTTGAAAATGTTCTGGGTATTTTGAAATATAATCGATTTCCATTTCGACTTCATCAATAAAGCGGATACCTAAACCTTCTTTTTTATCCTCGTACCACTTATAGCCATTAACTATATCGTCTCTGGCATCATCACGAAATCTAAGCTTGTAAGCCATGCTTCTCGATAAGTTCTTGTTTAATTTCTTGCCAAGAAAATGAAGTTCCTTCTCCTGAAAAATGCCTAGCTCTTCTGCGATCAAGCTCTTTGATTTGAGCATTAGTAAGTACCGAAGATTTCATATTGCTTTTATAATTCTCAATAACTTCAACAATACGTCTAAGAAGACTAACATCATTGGAATCAATTGATTCACTTATTATATTTTTTAATTCTAATGTTCTCATAATATTGCTGTTTACTATTACAAATATAACTAATTATATCATTTTTTCGTATTTATTAAAACTACATAAATCATTCCATATATTAAAATCTGGATATAAGAAATGGAATAATTGGTGTGAAAAGAGGAAAATTAGCCATATTGACAGAAAACAATGTTAATTTAATTAATGGCGAATATGTGTCGGATAAATATTGAAAGTGATAAGGTAGATGATGTTATGAAAAACGTTACGATTAAGTTCTTATTCTTAAAAGGATTGATACTAAAATGTTATGAATAATGTTATGAAAAAACACTCTTCAGAGTGTAAATTTTAGAGTAAAAGATTAGGTAGAAAAATCAAAAGAAATTACTTTAGTCAAAGAAAATATTGTTCTTTGAAATAACAAATGGGCTGTTTAAAATTACATATTAAATCCGAGTCAAATTTAAGCTTGGCATACTCTAAAAAAGGATAAAAGCCCTTAAAAATTAGGGGTAGTTACTATCCATTTGGGCTTAAACAGAAAGGGTATAATAACACAGTATTAGGCGGGAACTCCTTAGCACAATCATATAAATTTGGCGGAAAGGAATATAATCAAGAACTTGGGCTTAATTGGTATGACGTTACCGCAAGAAATTATGACCCTGCACTTGGTCGTTGGATGAACATTGATCCGTTAGCTGACCAAATGAGGAGGCACTCCCCATATAATTACGCTTTTGATAACCCATTACGGTTTGTTGACCCTGATGGAATGGCTCCACAAGATATTATTTTACCTAAAGGTACAAGTGCGGCAGATAGAACAACAATACTCAGTGGTCTTCAAAAGCTCACTAATGATAAATTAGTTTATACAACAAGGAAAGATGGTAGTACTCAAATAAAAATAGCTGGTTTAGGTTCTGGAACAAAAACTGCTGGTACTCGATTGATTAGACGATTAAATAGTTCTGATAAAGATGTAAATATTGTTGTTGGTTCTGGAGGTAATTCCGCAAGACCTGACAGTAGGACAGCCTCTGGTAAAACAGATTGGACTAATTCTAAAAATGGTACTGGAGATAATGTTACGGTAAATTTTGACCCTACGTCAAGTCCAAGTATTAAAACAGAAGACCCAAGCACAGGAATTGTTGCTGGTGCTAGCAGACCTAACGAAATAGGTTTAGGCCACGAATTGATACATGCTGACCATGTCACAAGTGGTGATGTAGATTTTACACCTACATCGCATACATATAAAACAGCAAGTGGAACAAAAACTCAAACCAAGCCAAATGAAGAATTGAGAACGGTAGGCTTGCAAGGTGTTAAAAAAACTGATATTACTGAAAATCAATTAAGAAAAGAAAATAAATTAAATAAAAGGGGGGGATATTAAAAATTATGAAAAATATATTAGTGATAATAATTTCTATATTGTTTATTTCTTGTAATTCACAAGAAAAGCAAAATAGAATTAATAAAGAAAATCCTATGAACATAACAGTAAAGTTTTATCCTTCAAGTGGTGGAGATGCTATTTACATTATCTCTGTAATAAATGATAATTTAATAATTAAAAATAGTGAACCTCTAGAAGGACAAAATGAACAGTTGTATACAAGAAAATTGAATACAAAAGAATTAAATGTACTCAGAGATAAAGTCAATTCAATACAAAGACGTAAGGATGTTGAAACTGAAATAATTCTTGATTCATGGAGGTCAGAAGTTTTAATTGATGACATTGTATATTTTAACGAATCGGGTTTAACTTTAAAATCCTTACCTATGGATATTCAAAAGTTAATTAATTTCCTTATAAAAGATTCTAAAGTAAAAATAGATTTATACGGATTCTCCTAAAAATGTGAAGCCATGCTCTCTCTAGGATCATTTTACAATAAAGTGTCCCATATAAGGTATTTTACTGAATACAAGATATTTATCAACAACACACTAGAGTGGTATATTGAATGTGAAAAAAAATATTTATTTTGATAAATTAAATTTAAATCATAATGTACAACGGATTAACTTTGTGTAGTTGTGAGGAATTTTAACAGAATTAAAAAATTTACAAAAAACGGATTACTACTACTATAATAATATGTCAATTTTGTGCCTTGTTTACCTCTTAAAAATATTAAGACTTTTATGAAAAAAACCATGTTTTTGGGGCTATTATTTTGCCTTCAAACTACTTTCGCTCAAGATAAAATACCTTTTATTGATTATGCCTCCACTATTGAGGATGTAACAAAAAAAGCAA
>MAAC01019461.1_pt1 | contig 11679 bp, 11 predicted proteins | sample 1115981 | NCBI WGS metagenome assembly MAAC01 (sample SAMN04961126, study PRJNA320927) | seawater metagenome | isolation source: sample BD02T64 sea water enriched with oil for 64 days | place: USA:Gulf of Mexico | collected 2013-07-27 | reverse complement strand
TGATAGATGATGATCATCCGGGCAGCTTCGAGCCAACCCTCATCGATGTTGAGCAGCGGGACGACGATATAAATAGTCGCATAGATCAGGATGCCGAAGAGTGTGGCGCACCCAGCAACGACCAATGCGCTGTTAAATACTTGACGAAACTTGTGGTCATCGCCGGAGTGGTAGGCGTCGCCGAGTTCACGGTTCATGCTTGTTTGCACGACCTCTTTGAACATATTGCCCAAGCCCGCGGTCGCCCCGAGCAAACCCCAAAGCCCGAAACCGACATCACTCGCCCCGTCAAGAATCAGAGGCACGATCATGATGCCAAGAGACACCGTGAGCACCAACCTGAGGTAGTTTGATCCTACACGGAAGATGCCTTTGGAAAACTCTGACGACATGAAGTACAAACCTTATTGATGCCGCGAACTACGGATTGGTTATGGATGATCGGGAACTGAGCGTTGCTTAGTACGCCGACTCATACTCGTCAGAATCATAATCCTCTTCCCACCAATCATCGGGCTCATCCCTCTTGGCAAGCCCAAGGTAGTCGATGCACTTGGCAGAGATGATGAGGATGAAGTATGAAGTCATAATCGAGAACAACATAATGAACACGAATACACCGGTTTCTCCCCGTGCGAGGCCGATTGTGTTGCTCAGAGCAGACCCGATTGGAAGCACAATGATAGGGTTAAAAATATTTTCATGAACCACCCCGTCGAGAATCCGACAAATATACGCGATCATGAGGGCGTAGATAACCACCATCACCAATCCACCGTCGGCAGCGGCGTGCCCAATAATGCCAGGACCGATCGACAGTTTTTCTCTGGCGACCCCTTGAAGCTGCGCGAGTGTTGGAAGATCGCGAGAAAGAGGCATTGGTTTGTCAGGCCAAATCGATCGTGGTACCGGAAACATAAACCCATATCGAGCAGAAAACGCGAATTTTGTTGGGTAAGACTCGGGGTATTTCTCGATACACCACATCGAAACACCACCAGCCCTTTGACCGTCAGCGAGCATCAACAACCCGTCTTTGACACTGCCTTGTTGTATCATGGCTTGGAGTTGTTGACCCGCTGACCGATCATGCTCTGATGATTCACGGGCACTCGTAAACAAAGCGAGCAGCATCACGGGGAAGAACCCGATCATGGCCATTGTCACCACCATCCGAACCGGATTTTGTTGCCTCCACCACGAATAGAACATCCCCCAAAGCAAACACGCAAGCAAGGCTAAGAGCGATCGGCGCCCGAAAGTTCCGGTAAGGACATTGGCAAGATTCAATCCGATGATCGGAACCGCCATCAATCCATACAACGGGTTCAACAAACGAGGAGCCCAAACCCAGCCAATCATGCCGCAGGCGATCGCCGAGAACGAAATCGCGAGGAAGTTGGCAAGGACCGAGACCAAAGGCACCATCACCCCGAAATGAAACACAATTGCAAGGATGGTCAACATGACCGACATCGAGATCAACATGCTTGTCCCCGGGTGGAGCCGAGTGATTGGCACCATACGGATCATGTTCTTTGCGAGCGGAAGCCTAGGGTAAGCGATATAGAAGGTGCCATAGAAAAGCAGAACCCAGAGGAGCATTCTGAATCCGGTTTGTTCGATAAACGAGAGATGAAAATCCTTGTTGTCCCCGGCCATAAGCGTCGTGATCGGGCTTGTCACCTGGAACAAGATAAACCCAACGAGAAAAATATTCTTGATTGAAATGAGAGGCACAAGCCCCTTGCTCGCGTCACGGAGCATCAGTCCAAGAATCATGATTGCAACCAACACAAAGAGAAAAATGAGTAGCGAAATCATGCCGACGCCTCGCTTGTGCTGTGTGCAAAGCCCCAGATCGGCGCCGGATCAACATGTCCAAGCCCGATCTCTTTGCAGAGTATACTTAAAGTAGATATTTCCTCAACGAGCAACCCGCGGACTCGTTCTGCGATCTGCGGATCAAGCTGAGGCGATTTGCTCTTGGTCTTTGGAAGAAGAAGTTGACGAAGCCGATTGCGATGATCTTGATTGAGCAATGGGCGCACCAGCTTGCGGTATGGTCCTGTCTGAGCTATCTTTGCAAATGGCCCAACCATTATTGGCTTCTTTGTAGACGAGTTGAAGACGACACCTTCATTGATCATCGACGCTTTCCCATCGACCCCGAGCCACCGCCAGAGTTCCAAACAACTCTCTTGGCGATTTTTCATGTAGTGTTCGAAGATCACGATACGCACATTTTTGTTCCCGAATGTAGCTATCCAAGGCTCGATCTGTGTGGCATATCGAGAAAAATCGATCAGATCGGGCCGCTCATCAATACTCTTATTAATCGATTCATCAGACCACACGCCGCTTGTGATGCAATGGTGGAAGTGAGATTCAATCCGGCGGATTGGGTCACGGACGATATACACAATCTTTGCCTCGTCACCTAGAGCCAAACGAGCTCGCTGGGCAACCCCAGGGTGTATCGATAGCTTGCTGTAAGCGGTTGATGAGTCGAGACAGAGCTGGCCCGGTTTGGCGAGGGCATAGAGTTTTTCATATTCGGCAAGCCCGCTCGGTGTAAGCACCTTGTCGTCGATCAATCGATCGGTTTCCTTGTCAATCGCACTGAACACCTGATCTGATCGGCACAGATCGTGATAGAGCGTGGTGCTGCCGCACTTCATGGCACCGATGATGAGGATACCGGGCAGGGTCATAGGCGTGCTCCCTGATATTTAGTCATCGCAACAACTGTGCCAATAGCACACTCATTGATCGTGATCAACTCAACATTATCTGCTATAGGAAACATCTAAATCTTCAACTCCAAGCTTGATTCCGAGACCTCATGGATATCGTCCAATTACTTTGTTCGACGAAACACACCTTTGAAAATGATGGACAAACGTCTATGTACCTCTTTATTGGACTCTGAGCATTGATACTGCCTTTATCGAATACACGATGCGTACATACCCTGATACACACCGCGTACTTTATCAACCGACATCTCGCGATAGACCCAGCCCCGGGCTTCTTGTGCGCCCTTTTCAAAGCCTTCTTTATCAGCGAATATTTTTTCGAGCCCATCAGCAAAGGCCAGTGGCGTGTTCTCAATGATCATCCCGCCTCCGGATTGTTCGATCTCGGGCCAGGTGTCTGTCCCCTTGGTCGTCAACACAGTGGTGCCCGCTGCTAATGATTCGAAAAAGACAAACCCAAAGTTTTCTTGGCTCGTGGGCAGCGCAAAGACCTCGCAGGCGCCAAAGAGAGCGACCTTCGCTTGCCCGGTTGCAAACCCAAGGAAGTAGGTGTGCCCCGCGATGCCTTCCGATTCTGCCAACGCTCTCATCTCTTGAACATACGGCTCATCACCAGTCCCCGCGATCACAAGCTGGTGCTTGACGCCACGCTTGGCGAGCATTGCCGAAGACCGAATCAGCCGATCGATACCTTTTTTATAGTTAATTCGGCTCAAGAACAACACCTTGGGCAAGGTGCGATCAAGCCCATCGAAAGATTCATAGGCGAGCTCGGCATCGGGCATTTCCACATACTCATCAAGATCAAACGGTAACGGAACAACCTTGCCTTTAGAAGGCGTGAACCACGCGCTGGCCTGCTCGAGCTCTGCGCTGGCCGTGCAATGAATCACAGATGCATCGCGCAGTAGGTTTCGTCCCATCGTATGTAAATAGATCCGTTTTTTAAGCGTCCGCTGGCCCATCGACCAGTCATCAAGCATCCCGTGCACACTGAGCACATAAGGCGTATTCGCCTGCTTACAAATCTTGGCTGCTTGCGGATTGGCGACATCCCACATCGCATGAATATGAACCACATCATACTGATCCACCAGCTGACGGAACTGTTGCTGCTGATCAGCAGTCAAAGTCTGCGATCGCCCGGGCGTGCCTGTGAGCTGGTGAATGCGCGTAGTCTTGGTTTCTGGTTCGAGCCACTCGTCGGGAACGCCCGAAGGGTCGAAGGTGGCCAGCCCGACTTCGTCGCTGTGCTGGCTCATGATGCAAAGATCAAGCACCGCTTTGACGACGCCGCCCTCTTCGAGGCACATGGTTGGTTTAAAATGCAGAATCTTCATGTGCTTAACTATCCTCTGACTGGTTGGTGCTCGCCGAATCGACTCGATGCCCTTTGTCCGCTTGGGTCAACACTGGCTCCTTGAGTTCACGCACTTTGAGCACGATCATATACTCATAGATCGCTTGGATTGTGCAATAGGTAAGCCCCGCTCGCCCATCTAAAAAGCCAAACTTGAGAATGTACATATACACGAACTTGAAGTAAGGGCGAAACGGCAGCCGGAATGAAATGTTTTTCATCTCCAGGCGACGGATATTGCGATCTGGCGAGAACAGATTTCCAAACCGAACCGTGGTCTCTTTGAGTGCCCGTATAGTTTCGTGTGATTCCATCTCAGCGTAGCGATTATGGCGGTCGAACCACTCACCGATTCCTTTGGAAAAGTTGTAATGATCGAACATCTCATCGATGTATCCGATCGCCCCATCAACAATCGGGACCTGATGAACTTCGCGCTCAAAGTGGATCAGGTGAGGCTGAAAGAACCGCATGTTGTTCCCGGGCCCCATCGCGTGCTTGATCCATTTGCCCCGAAAAAAGTTCCGCCGACCGCAGTAGTACGCGACGGGGTGCTCTTGTTCGTTTTGCTCGCCCGATTCCCATTGCGCTGCGATTGATTCAATTTTTTCGCGCAAGCTCTCGCTCATCCGCTCGTCCGCATCGAGCATGAACACCCACCGGTGCTTGTACTCGATTTCTTTGAGCCCCCATGTCTGGTGAGGCCCAAACGAATCGAACTTCCGCTGAACAACACGTGCGCCCGCATCTTGCGCAACCTGCACCGTATTGTCTGTCGAGTAGGAATCAAAGACCACCACATCATCACACCATGCAAGACTCGCCAGCGCACCGGGGAGGTTCGCTTGCTCGTTCAAGGTCATGATCATCACCGATACACTCACAATGTTGCCCCTTCTTGTGTTGAAGACTTCAACTCCCGCGGGCCGGTGGGCTTGGCGGGCGTGCCGACACACACGCACCACTCGGGCAAATCTCCAAACACGCTCGATCGAGCACCGACGACCACGCCATCACCGATCGTCACCCCGGGCCCAACAAAGACATCCGCTGCGATCCACACATCGGCGCCGATCACAATATCCTTAGGCACCAAGGGCAACTTTGGGTTCGTATGGTCGTGCGTCGCGCCGCAGAGATACGAATATTGACTCACCGTTGAACGCTCGCCGATGATAATCTGTGCGACGCAGTAACAATCGACATCGTCGCCGAGCGTGGCGAAGTCGCCCATTGTCAGGTTCCAAGGCGCCCAAATCTTCACCCGCGGGTACACCCGAGATTTGCTCGTCACATTGGCGCCAAAGAGTTTGAGCAGCATCAGCCGCCAGCGATGGCAAGGCTTTGGGCTCAGCCCAAAGAGGGTCGATTGCACTACACCCCAGAGCGCACGCATCAGCTTGTTCTTCAAAGTATGCGGGCTCGGTGCGTGCTCGTCCTCTTGGCGGACTTGTTGCTGGTCTGAATCAAGAGACATTATCGTGTTGCCCCCTGTGTTGAATCGATAGCTGCTGATTCGATCATCGGTGTTCTGTTTGGATACGGACGCTCTTTGATTGCCCGAACCGGATGCCCGACACAGATATGCCAAGGCTCGGTAGTGGTGCGTTCAACAAGCCCGCGTGCGCCGATGACGGTGCCCTCTGATACAACCGAACCGGGAAGCACAAGCGTGTCGGCTGCGACCCATGCGTCATCTTTGATTTGAATCGGCGCATCAATCACCGGATGCCCATCAGCATCAGCGTCACGCATCTGCGTGGTCAAAACCGCGAGCTGCGAGACCACACTCCGCGCTCCGAGCGAGATCGGACGGGTGCAATCGAGCACCGCATGGTCACCAACGATCGCGAGTTCGCCCAGCGAAAGATTCCACGGGCAACCGATACGCACAGACCTGCGGATCTTGGCTTTGGGATGGACCTGCGCCCCGAAGAAACGCAAGAGCGATCTGCGAAACCGATGAGCGATATGAGGCGAACACCGGAACGCCCTTGTGCCGAAAACCGACCAACATGATTGCTTCCACACGGCCACACTCATGCTGCGCCTTCTTGCCCTTGGGCTTGTCCACTTTCAGGCTCAACTTGCTTGGCAGGATTCCCCCGCCAGACCGTGTCGGGCTCGGTCGAGCGATACACACTCGATCGCGGATGGACCTTGGTGCGATCGCCAAGCACAACTTCTGGGCCGATGTAGGCATCGAAACCCACAAAGCACCCCTGCCCGAGCGTAATCGGCGGGCGGGTCAGCGGGAACAGCGGATCCGTCATGTCGTGCGTGCCAGCGCACAGGTGTGCTTTGGTATCAAACACACATCCATCGCCGATCGTGATCATGCCCAGCGAGTACAAAATCGTGTCCTCGCCAACGAACACATCATCGCCCATAGTGATGTTCCACGGGATGGCGATATCGACATTACGGGCGAAAACGCAGCGTTTGCCGACCTTTCCGCCGAACAATCGGAGGATCGAAGAACGAGCACCCGGGCACACAATCCATAATGTTCGCCCCAGCGTGCTCCACAAAACCCGAACAGCTTTCTGTTTCGTCGTCCATACACTTCGACGCTTGGGCGCTTGCTCTGTTTGGACCGAATCTGTGTGCAGATTTGGGTGTGTCGTTGGGTTGTTCTCAGTATCCGAAACCATGGGTGTCCTATCGGCGATAGATGCTCAAAAACGCACCAACATCGCTGTGGAGGGCAAAAATGCCGCATCTTTGATTCAACGGTCTATTGTACTCGGCGGATACGGCCGAAAACGCGATACGAGGATCCGATGTCCCTAACGAAAAAGCTCGAAAACCTGACCAAAGCATGCCTGCCACCCGCGGGCGCACGACTGGCCAAACAGATGAGTGTTGGTATGCGTTATCGGTCCCAACTCGGTGCATGCAAAGATGGGTTCGCATCCTTCGGCAACCAATACCCGCAAACCACCCTGTTTGTCGCGGGTTTGCCCAAAAGTGGCACCACCTGGGTTGAGAAAATGATTGGGTCATATAAAGGGTTCCACGAACTAATGATTCCTCAAGTCGCCCGCTACGAAATGCGGGCTGGGGGCTCTCATGATTACGAACTCCCCGACGATATGTTCACCCGCTTTGACAACGCTCTCGTCCTGACCAAAATGCACATCCACGGCTCGACGCACAACGCCGGGCTGCTCCAGAATGCGAATATCCGCTATGTCGTTTTGTATCGAGACCTGCGCGATGTTGCGGTGAGCAACTATTTCTATGTCCGCAACACCCCCTGGCACCCAGAATACAAGCACTATAAAGGAGTTGATACCGCCCAAGGGCTGCGCATCTTCGCTCAACGAACACTCCGAGCCTACGAACAATGGGTCCGCTCATGGGATCAGAACAGAGATGAAAACCTGAGCCTGATGATCCGGTATGAAGACCTGCTCGTTGATGATCGAGCCGTGCTCACCGAGATCGCAAAGCTCTTCGAGCTGGATCATTCGCCTGAGACCATTGAGCGGATTACAAAGGCCAACAGCTTCGCGAGCATGAGTTCCGGGCGATCCTCGGGCACTTCAAACGAAAAAGCGTTTGTGCGAAAAGGTGTCGCGGGCGACTGGACGAATCATTTTGATGACGAGCTCCGTACACTCTACAAAGAAATCATCGGACAGTTTTTAATCGACTTCGGATACGAGGAGTCTCTGGACTGGTAGCGAACAATCGCCGATTCTGTACACACACCAATGAATACCAACGATCCCAACAACACGCCCAACGATTCACCCGCCAAAAAAACCAAGGTGGTCATCCTGAATCAGTATTATGTCCCCGATGTTGCATCGACCGGGCATCTGCTTCATGAGCTCGCTGTTGAACTCGCCCAGATCGGCTTCGAGGTCGAGGTGCTCACCGGGCGCCCAAGCTATGGCCCGCCGGACACCTGGCAAGATTGCCCGCTCAAAGAAACAGTCGACGGCGTAAAAATCCATCGGCTCAAGGTTGCGCGCTTTGATAAAAACTTCCTTCCTGGGCGAGCATACAACTACCTGACATTTGTTGTCCCAATGATTCTCTCGGTGCTTTTTACTTCGCGAAAAGACACGGTGTACCTCTACACCACCAACCCGCCTTTCCTCGGAGCAATCGGCTGGTTCGTCTCGCTGTTCCGCAGGCACCACTACGTCACGCTGCTCCACGATGCCCACCCGCAGCTTGGAATCTGGGTTGGCACATTCAAGAAGGGCTCGCTCATCGAGCGCGTCTGGATGTCACTCAATCGCCGAAAATACAAACGAACCAAAGAAGCAATCGTGCTATGCAGCGCCGCGAAAAAGCTTGTCGCCGAAACTTACCCGATTGAGCCCGAACACATCCATGTCATCCCCAACTGGGCTGATGGCGAAGATCTGTTCCCAAAGGCCAAGGCTGATTCTGTAATCGCCCAAGAGCAAGGGTTCGTTGATGATTTCATCCTGCTCTACTCGGGCAATATGGGATTGTACTACGACTTTGATACGGTACTCGAAGCAACCAAACTGCTCAAAGACGAACCGTTCAAGCTCGTCCTTGTTGGCGGCGGCGGCAAGCGATCAGCCATCGAAGCCCATGTCAAAGAACACAACATGACCAATGTTGTCATGCTGCCCTATCAGCCGTTTGAAAAACTCAACGATTCACTCAATGCGTGCGACGCATCACTCGTCACGATCGCTGAGGGCATCGAAGGCATCAGCTTCCCAAGCAAGCTGTACACTTCGCTCGCTGTGGGCAAGGCAATCGTCGCGCTCTCTGAAGACTGGTCCGAGCTCCGTCAAATTGTCGAACACAACAACTGCGGCATCTGGTCCGCACTCGGCGACGCCCAAGGATTAGCCGACCAGTTGTGTATGTTGATCCATGATAAAGCAAAGACTCAAACCATGAGCGACAACGCCCGCGAGGTCTTCGACAAGGGATACACCCGCCAGGTGTGTGCAGCGAAATACGCCGAGGTGCTCAAGCTCGCCGATCCGCAGTTCACCCAAGAAGAAACAAACGAACGCCGAAGCAAACTCGCCAAATGGCTCGCTCACGGTGCTGCAGTCGTTGACATCGTATCTGGAGATGAATCATGAGCGAGATCAACGATCGCAAACTCAAACTTGTATTCGTCACCGAAGACGATCCGTTGTATGTCATCCGCTTCTTCGAGGTCTTCTTTGATGAATACCCACAAGACCAGATCGAGATCATCGGCGTATCTGTCCAAGAAGCCTTCCACGAACCCAAGTGGAAAACCGCAAAACGCATTTTTAACTTCTATGGACCGATCGATTTCTTCAAGCTCCTCGCCCGCTACTTCAAGGTCAAACTCCGCGGCGACTCGATCGCCAAACTTGCCCTTGCAAAGGGATTGCCGATCATAGAGTGCGGCTCGGTCAATGATTCAGACTACATCGCAAAGCTCGAAGCGCTCGAACCCGACATCGTTGCTTCGGTCGCTGCTCCAGAGATTTTCAAAAAGGGAATCCTCGGCGTGCCAAAGCTTGGGTGCATCAATATCCATTCGGGGCGTTTGCCGATTTACCGCGGGATGATGCCCAACTTCTGGCAACTGCTCCACGGCGAAAAACACGCCGTCGTCACTGTCCATGAGATGGTCCCCAAGCTCGACGCGGGCGATATCCTCGGCACCATTGAATGGCCACTCAAAGACAACGACTCGCTCGATCGCGTCATCACCGGCACCAAGCAAGACGGCGCTCGATTGATGATGGATGTCATCCTCAAAATGAAGGCCGGCGAGATGCAAGCTACGCCGCTGGATATGACTGATAAGCAATACTTCCGGTTCCCACAAGCCAAAGATGTCAAAGCATTCCGCAATCGCGGGCATAAGATGATCTGATAGGTACAAGTCCATGCCCAAGTTCCAAACTACCCAAGCCGCGATGTCGATCGATGTCGAAGACTGGTTCCAGGTCGAGAACCTCAAGGGCATCATCGCGCGTGATACATGGGATGAACGGGAACTCCGCGTCGAAGCCAACACCGATCGTATGCTCGCGCTCATGGACAAGCGCAATGTAAAATGTACCTGCTTCATCCTCGGATGGGTCGCAGAGAAATGTCCAGAGCTGATCAAACGCATCGCCGACGAAGGTCACGAGATTGCAAGTCATGGGTACGGGCACGATCTGATCTACAACCTCTCCCAAGACGAGTTCCGCGAAGATATGAAACGCGGCATCAGCATCGTCGAAGACATCACCGGCGCCAAAATCCGAGGCTACCGCGCCCCGTCATTCTCCATCACCGATTGGTCGATCGACATCCTCCAAGAACTCGGGCTCACCTACGACTCCTCCGCGTTCCCGACCGTCGCCCACGACCGCTACGGCAAGCTCGAAGGGATGGGCCCAGACAACCCCATCGTTGAAATCCGCCCCGGCTTCCATGAAGTCTGTGTATCTGTTTTGCAGGTTGGCAAAAAAGGAATCCCATGGGCGGGTGGCGGCTACTTCCGCTTGTTCCCCTATCCACTCTTCAAGTGGGGGGTCAAAAGGATCCTCAAATCCGATCAGCCTTACATCTTCTATATCCATCCGTGGGAGGTTGATCCTGACCAACCAAAGATGACCGGGCTCAAACGCTCGCACAAGTTCCGCCACTACAACAATCTCGATAAATGCACCGCACGATTCGACAACCTGCTCGGCTCATTCGATTGGCGTCCCATCGGCGAGTTCCTCGACGAGTATCTGGAAAACGCAAAGAGCTGATCCGAAGCAGTGTTCAATCCTCGCGGCCTTGCGTCGAGAACACCATCGCGATCTGTGAGCCATAGATCGGGTAGTCTGTGATGCAACGGTATCCTCGGAGCGCGTCTGTCTGATACCCAAGCCTTGTACACACCTCATCAATCATCTGTCGGTAGTTGGGCACATGTGATGACCCAAATCTGTTAATCCCGACACCAAGATTCTCGATCGATTCGAGCAGATCAAACTGATCAACATCCCGCCCCGGGTCATTCACATCCGCCTGCCCATTGATCGTCGTGTCGTAGATCCGAAGCTCGGGGAATGATTGGTTGTACAGATCTTGATGCACAAGCATATCAAAGTGCCCACGCCGAGACGGGATGCTGATCTCGCTGGCGGCCCATGCTTTTCGATTGCGCTCCTTGGACATGTATCGCGGGATCTCAGCCCTGTTCACATCACAGGTCACCAGATTAATCGAAGACGAAACACCAAATGAACCATCCCTGAGAAGGTAATGGATTGTTTCCCCCGCCTTCTGAATCTCAAGCTCGGGTGTCGGCAACGAACTATACGTATCTAGCACCGTGCTCGACACGCCATCGATCGGCTCACCGGCGAGTGTGCACGTCGTTCGTTGCTCGTGATGCTCGACTTGTCTGCGTGATGTAAACTTCACCTGCACACCAGGGCGCAAGCGATGCAAGCCGATAACTACTTTGATCCAGATGATGTCGATCTGTTCGCCGCATTCACTCGGGTACAAAATCGCCGTCTCCGCGTACACATCAACCTGCGCACCTTTGAGCTGGCTCATCGCCCGGAACGCCGCCTGTTTTCG
>MAAC01015681.1_pt1 | contig 11679 bp, 9 predicted proteins | sample 1115981 | NCBI WGS metagenome assembly MAAC01 (sample SAMN04961126, study PRJNA320927) | seawater metagenome | isolation source: sample BD02T64 sea water enriched with oil for 64 days | place: USA:Gulf of Mexico | collected 2013-07-27 | reverse complement strand
AAGGAGTAGGCATGTTTATTAAAAAATTGGCAATGACAGCCGTTGCAGGTGCGGCGCTTATGACGTCCGCAGCTTTTGCTGACACAAAACACGTTGTTATTGGTACTGGTGGCCAGACGGGTGTTTATTATCAAGTTGGTGGTGCGATCTGCCGTTTGGTTAACAAAGGTTCAAGTGACCACGGCATCAACTGTACTCATAAAACAGGTGGTTCCGTTGCTAACATCAACGCTATGCGTGCTGGTGATATCGACTTGGGTGTTGCTCAGTCTGATTGGCAGTACCATGGTTACAACGGTACACGCGATGATAAGTTCCCAGATGGGGCATACAAAGAATTACGTGCTGTATTCTCTGTACACCCAGAACCTTTCACGGTTGTGGCACGCTCTGATTCAGGTATCAAAACTTTTGAAGATCTGAAGGGCAAAAAAGTGAACGTGGGTAACCCAGGTTCTGGTGCTCGCGCAACTATGGAAGTTGTTATGGAGAAAATGGGTTGGGCAATGGGTGATTTCGCTCTCGCGTCCGAACTAAAATCTTCTGAACAGGCTGCTGCTCTTTGTGATGGTAAAGTAGATGCGATTGTCTTCACTGTTGGCCACCCAAGTGGTACCATCAAAGAAGCAACTACTTCATGTGAATCAAACCTGATTACTGTTGATAACGGTGTTATCCAGAAGCTTGCTTCTGACAATGATTTCTACGACATGACTGCCATTAAAGGCGGTACTTACACTGGCAACCCTGATGATGTAACAACCTTTGGTGTTGGTGCAACTTTCGTTAGTTCTACTGCAGTTTCTGATGACGTAGTTTACGAAATGGTGAAAGCTGTTTTTGAAAACTTCAAACGTTTTAAGAAAATGCACCCTGCATTTGCTAATCTTCATGAAAAAGACATGATCGTAAAAAATCTGTCTGCTCCACTACATGAAGGCGCTATTCGTTATTATAAAGAGCGCGGCTGGATGTAATCAGCAGTACGATATTAAGGGCGGGAAGGCTTTGGCTTTCCCGCCCTTTCTCTAATTGTGGAACGGCTGCCTTTATAATAAAGATTCGTGTGATGGCATCGACATCACAACAAGCGGATAAATAATAATCTTTAAAATGACCAAGGGTACCGTGTGATCAGCCTTAGATGCAGATAGCAGGGATATGGGGTATGGCATCAGAAAATTCTGAAAGTACAAAATTAAGTGATGAGGAACTACAAGACCTCGTCGCTTCGACTGATACGGGTGGGCGAATACCATCCAATCAAAAAATTATAACGTTACTGGCTGCGACAACACTGATCTGGTCAATATTTCAGGTCTGGATTGCTTCTCCGCTTCCCTACACTATTGGTTGGGGCGCTTTTTCCGGCAGGGAAGCGCGGCCGATACATCTGGCATTTGCTGTTTTTCTGGCATTCCTCGCCTATCCAGCTTTCAAAAACTCTCCGCGTCGGAGTATTCCTGTAATCGATTGGGCTTTCGCCATCGTTGGAAGTCTCTGCGCACTTTATCTCTTTATTGCAGACTCAGCCTTGATTAACAGCCTGACAGGAACACGCCTTTCCAGTCGACCTGGCAATCCCAATGATTTTGATATCGTTGTTGCTATTATCGGAATGATTTTGTTGCTAGAGGCAACGCGTCGCGCGCTTGGCCCGCCTCTTATGGTCGTGGCGATGGTATTCCTCGGGTATACTTTCTTTGGTCCTTACGCACCTGATCTAATCGCCTGGAAGGGGTCTTCCTTTGGCGGAACCGTTGATCAGCAGTGGACGTCTTCAAACGGCGTGTTTGGTATAGCCCTTGGTGTTTCTACCGATCTGGTTTTCCTCTTTGTTCTGTTCGGTGCCTTGCTCGATCGTGCTGGTGCTGGCAACTACTTTATCAAAGTTGCCTTCTCTTTGATGGGACACTTTAGCGGTGGTCCGGCAAAAGCAGCCGTGGTTGCATCCGGTATGACGGGTCTGATTTCGGGTTCTTCAATTGCCAATGTCGTGACAACGGGTACCTTCACGATTCCGATGATGAAGCGTGTTGGTTTTAATTCTGAAAAAGCGGGCGCTGTCGAAGTCGCATCTTCTGTGAACGGGCAGATTATGCCTCCTGTGATGGGGGCTGCTGCTTTCTTGATGGTGGAGTATGTAAATATTCCATACTTCGAAGTGGTTAAACACGCTTTCTTGCCTGCGATTATATCTTATATCGCCTTGGTCTATATCGTTCACCTCGAAGCGCAGAAGCTGCACATGAAGGGGCTGACACGTACTGGTGACAGAAAGTCAGGCACAGATGTTCTTATCTCTTGGGGGATCACTCTTGCTGGTATTGTCGCCTTGGCAGGAGGGCTTTCATACGCCTCTGATGCTTATCACATTTTGGAAAGCACAGCAGCACGTCTTGGCGCTGTTTTAGGAATCTTGGCCGTCCAGTTCGTGGTCATAAATGCCCTAAAGAGTAACTCGAGCGAAGCAACTTATGCCCGGACGATTTCTACGGGCGCTGTTGTTCTTGGTAACATGGTCATTGGGTCCTTCGGGCTCTTTTTCCTGATTAATCTTATTCAGGATTTGGCAGGTAAAGAACTGACACCATGGGTGGTTGGAGCCCTGGTTATGGTTGCTTACCTATTTCTGGCAAAGTATAGCTCAACTTACCCTGATCTAGAGGTGGACGATCCTAATCAACCGATTTCAAAGTTGCCTGAAGTTGGGCCGACTTTGAAATCTGGTTTGCATTTCCTCTTGCCTGTTGTGGTCCTGATCTGGTGCTTGATGGTGGAACGTCTTTCACCAAGCTTGTCCGCTTTCTGGGCAACGGCTCTGATGCTGTTTATCCTCCTCACCCAACGTTATCTCTTTGCCATGTTCCGGCATGAAGCAAAAACCGGAACCATGAAACGTGGTCTGGATGAGTTGGTTGAGGGCATGATCGGTGGTGGTCGCAACATGATCGGTATCGGCATCGCCACTGCGGCGGCTGGTATCATTGTTGGTGCGGTGGATCAAACAGGTGTCGGTGGCAAGCTAGCTGCCTTGGTCGAGTTCTTATCTCTCGGTCATATTATGCTTATCCTGTTCTGGACAGCTATTCTCAGTTTGATCTTGGGCATGGGTTTGCCGACAACAGCGAACTATATCGTTGTGTCTTCGCTGCTGGCGCCAGTTATCGTTGCCCTGGGGCAGCAAAATGGACTGATCGTTCCGTTGATTGCTGTGCATATGTTTGTGTTCTACTTTGGGATTATGGCGGATGTGACGCCTCCGGTGGGGCTTGCCTCCTTTGCGGCGGCAGCTATTTCCGGCGGCGACCCTATCCGTACCGGATTTGTTGCCTTCTTCTATTCTCTTCGTACAGCACTGCTTCCTTTCCTCTTCATTTTTAACACCGATCTTCTCCTGATCGATGTAACACCTTTGGAGGGGGTGTTTATCTTTGTTGTTGCGACGGCGGCAATGTTGATCTTTACCGCTGGTTCGCAAGGGTTCTTCCTTGCGAAATCAAAGCTGTGGGAATCTGCGGCAATGCTTCTGATTGCCTTTACATTATTCCGTCCAGGGTTCTGGCTTGATTATGCTGTTGCGCCTTATGAAGAGCGTGAGGGAAGTCAACTGGTACAAGCGATGGCCGATGTTAACCCTGGAGAAGAACTTCGAGTTCTGATCAACGGTCAAGACGACGTAGGTGATGCGATTACTTTAACCATGCTTGTGACTGTGGGCGATGAAGCCACTGGTGAGGAGCGACTAGAAGGTTATGGTCTGGAGATCATCGAACAGGATGGTAATTACATGGTTGATGGTGTTGGCTTTGACAGTTTGGCAGAAAAAGCAGGATTTGATTTTGATCAGGTTATTGCTTCTGTAGGGGTTCCAGTTGAGCGCCCTGCCAAGCAGTGGTTTTACATCCCTGCACTATTGTTACTGGGTCTGATTGTGATGTTACAGCGTCGCCGTCGTCGTGATCTAGTTGCTGAACCTGCAACTGCTTAAAGGAGAAGAAAACGATGTTTAAACATATCCTGTTGGCGGTTGATCTGGAACACAGTGATAGCTGGGGTAAGGCACTTCCAACCGCTGTGGAATATGCCAAGGCTTTTGGGTCCACTCTACATATCATGACAGTGGTGCCAAACTTTGGCAGTAGTATTGTCAGCTCTTTCTTTCCCAAGGATCATGAAGAGCAGATGATGGCAGGTGCTAACAAAGCCTTACATGATTTTGTGGATCAGCGCATTCCTGATGATATCAAGGTTCAGCATATCATTGGGCATGGTAATGCTTATGAAGAAATCCTCCGTGTTTCCGAAGAGATTAAATCTGATCTGGTTATCATGGGGGCTCACCGTCCAAGAATGGAAGATTATTTGCTGGGGCCAAACGCTGCGCGCGTTGTGCGTCATGCAAAATGTTCCGTGATGGTGGTGCGTGACTAATCTGGATTAATCCTGAGATTAAAACAGAGTAAAAAATGGGCTCGGTCTTAAGTGACTGGGTCCATTTTGTTTTCTGTATACTTTCAAAACAATATTATGATTGCCTCCCTGAAATTGGAGAGTTAGATATTTATTGGTCTTCATGTCATTATAAAAACAGCAGAGTAAAATAAGCTTGGGGAAAGCAATGTTGAATATACTTCATAATACGTCGTTCGGTCTTTTGTTATTGCGTCTAAGCCTTGGGGGAATGTTATTGCTTCACGGGCTTAACAAACTTGGAAATATTGGCGGAACTGTTGAATTTCTTGGTGGTAAGCTCGCCTCTATGGGGTTGCCAGAATTTCTTGCCTATGGTGCTTTCGCAGGAGAAGTTGTCGCTCCGCTTTTAATCATTGTGGGTTTGTATACCCGTATTGGTGCTTTACTGATTACTGTGCACATGATTTTTGCCATCGTGATGGTGCATACTCATCAACTTTTCTTGCTCACCCAGCAAGGCGGCTGGCAGCTTGAACTTCAGGGGTTCTTCCTTATGAGCGCAGTTGTGCTTCTCTTTACCGGATCTGGTCGCTTTGCCGTTAAAGGTGACTAAACTTTCTTGCTTGATGATGAATTCAATTAAAAACAAAGCCCTGCCCAATGATATGGGCAGGGCTTTGTTCGTCGTTCCTGAAGCTGTCTGTTAGCTGATTGCAGCTGCAGCTTCTTTAAGGGTTTTTAGGCCAGATTCTTCCAGACCTTTATCCCAATCAAAGGCCTCTTCAGCTCTGGCATAGGCACGCACAGTCGCTTCGCGGGCCGCAATGCGCTCAACCCAGCTTTTGAGGTTGGGGAAATCGTTCAGGTCCTGTTGTTGCCATTCGTAGTAGGCCACCCATGGGTAAGCGGCCATATCGGCGATAGAGTAGTCACCTGTAATGTAGTCGCGACCTTCGAGTTGCTTGTCCAGAACACCATAAAGACGGCTGGTTTCTTTTACATAGCGGCTAATTGCATAGGGGATTTGTTCCGGTGCAAAACGTCCAAAGTGGTGGTTCTGACCGGCCATGGGGCCGAGGCCGCCCATTTGCCAGTGTAACCACTGAAGAGTTTCGTAACGTTTTGCGCCTTCTTTGGGCAGGAACTGTCCGTATTTATCGGCGAGATACTCAAGCATCGCCCCGGATTCAAAGAGAGGTAACGGTTGGTCACCAGTAGAAGGCTCGTGATCGACAAGTGCGGGGATGCGGTTGTTTGGCGCAATGGCCAGAAAGTCAGGATTGAACTGGTCGTCTTTCATGATGTTGATCGGTGTGATCCGATAGGCAACGCCTATCTCTTCGAGTAAAAGCGTAATCTTGTGGCCGTTTGGCGTCGGGGCGTAAAAGAGGTCCAGCATCTTGATTTCCAGTTTCCCTTAAAAATAAACGAGGGTGTTGTTCCCTCGTATTGATCCTGTTGGTGATTGCTTATGTTTTGTATTTTGATATAGGTGGAGGACCCTATGGCGTGTTTCAAGGGCTGGTTCAGATTAACATACCAGTTGGTACTAAAGTGATGCGATTTTAACAGTGTCGATTTAAGTAAGCTGAGCTTCTGGCTGCTTTTCAGCCCATAACATGATCCCGAGAGAAATCACGCCAAGAATGGCAAAGGAATAGACCAGCGGTAAAATGGTTGTGTCATAGCTTCGCCCAATCGTAATGCCGATTGCCATGCAGATATAGGTGGTAATAGATCCCACGACAGCAGAGCCCATTCCGGCAAGTTTGCCCAGGGGTTCCATGGCAAGCGTGTTGAAGTTGCCAAAAAGAATACCAACACAGAAAAAGCTAAGCATCATATAGCCCATGAAAGCCCATAGTGGAGGACGCCCAGCGCTCAGGATTGCAGGCATGACAAAGAGGATCGCAAGAATTGTCATGGCGATGAGTGCAATTTTAGACAGCTTTCTCATACCAAATTTCATGACAAGATTAGCATTGGTCAAAGAGGCGGCACCGATGGATAAGGCCAGTATCGCGAAGTAGAGCGGGAAGAGTTCGGTTATGCCATAGATATCCTGAAAGATTTGCTGAGCGCTGGTGAGATAGCCAATAAAAGCTCCGAAAATAACACCTGCGGCAAGAGTGTAAGAGAGCGCTTGTCTGTTGGTCAGGATTGTTTTTAACCCTGTCCAAAAGTGGGCAGGCGAGAGTGAAATTTTATTTTCTCGTGCAAGGGTTTCAGGTTGGCGCGTGGCAAACCAGAGAAGAGCCAGCGTTGCCAAAATAAAGAAGCTATAGAAGATGGCTTGCCAGTCAAAAAACACAAGTATTGAGAGGCCAAGGGCGGGCGCAATGGTTGGTACGATAATGAACACGGCCATGATAAATGACATGATCCGGGCCATGGCACGGCCTTCGTATTGGTCCCGGACGAGGGCGACAGAAATGGTTCGCGGTCCTGAAACACCTATTCCCTGAAGTAGACGGCCGATAAGCATTGTCGTGAAGTCACCTGCTGTTGCCGATATCACGGACCCAAAAATGAAGATAATCAGTCCAAGATAGATAACCGGTTTTCGACCGATACTGTCTGACAAGGGGCCAAACACTATCTGCCCTGTGGCCAGGCCAAAAAATATGATGCCGATAATCAACTGGGTATCGTTGGCGTTAGAAATTGCAAGTTCCTGACCGATAATCGGCAGGGCAGGCATGATGGCGTCAATCGACAAAGCGCCGAGTGACATCAAAAAAGCCATAAGGGCAATGAATTCCCCTGATCCCAAGGGAGTTTTTGGACGAGTTAATGACATGAGTACCGCAAAGTTGGTTGATTATTTCCATGTGTCATATAGGTCCTCTTGGACAAGGTAACAAGTCGTGAAGACTCAAGAAGGACAACATTGTTGGGTGATCCAGTCGAAAGCTTTCAAAACGTGAGAGCCGGACCCTTTTCGGCGGCTTATTGTATAGGCCCGCGAGCTTTGAACCGTTTCTGTACAGGCAGGGACAAGTAACCCCTGTTCAATATATTCTTCAATCAACCCATGCCAGCCAAGGGCCACACCTTGATGGGCTAATGCAGCTTGAAGTACCAAGGTGTAATTGCTTAAAGATATCGAGGCCTTATTTCTCTGCCCCTTAATCCCGAGCTGGGAAAACCAGCTGTCCCAGTCATGCCAGGGAGCTTCGGGGGAGGCAGAAAGATCTAATAAAGGCAAATCGAACAGGGCTGTGGGGGTTGTTATCGGGCCATGTTTTTCCAAAAAATTTGGACTGCAGATGGGCATGACTTCTTCAGCAAAGAGGACCCGGCTTTGATCTGTATTCTCAATGGGTTCTTGTAGGGAAATTACGAGATCACTCTGGATATCCATTGGATCTCCTGGGGTTTGAGTGGTGATCACTTGAATGTCGAGGTCCTGGAAGTTATCGCGTAACTCAGCAAGCCTGGGGATGAGCCAGTGGCTGGCAAAGGCAAAGTCAGTGCTGATCCGCACCCGCTTGATCGCTTTACGGGTCTCGATCCGGCTGAAGATGTTTTGAATGGTATCAAAACTGTTTAGCGTTGCATTGTGAAGGGCCTGTCCGGCGGCCGTAAGTTTCACTCCGCGATTTTGACGAAGGAACAAGGGCTCGCCAACAAAAGATTCCAGGCGTTTGATTTTCTGGCTCATGGCGGGCTGTGTGAGCTTAAGTTGCTGCGCGGCCTTGGTTAGGCTTCCCAATCTACTGGCAGCATCAAAGGCATGAAGTTCAGCGATGTGAGTATGGATTTTGCTATAAATTTTATTTATGTCGGGCATGGTAAATACCAATCTACAAGCCAGAATTTTATTGGTGTATTATCCTGAAGGTAAAATTAGTTATGGCCAGAGGTCAATCGCTATTGTCTAGGTCATTTGTCCGGTGGTTGTGTTTAAAGGGTTTGAGAGATGAAAAAGAAGCCAAATATTTTAATCATTATGGTTGATCAGTTGAACGGCACGTTGTTCCCCGATGGGCCAGCGGAGTTTCTTCACGCCCCGAATTTGACAAAGCTGTCGGCACAATCGGTTCGTTTCAAGAACAACTATACCGCGAGCCCTCTTTGCGCCCCGGGGCGTGCTTCTTTTATGGCCGGACAATTGCCATCCCGGACGCGGGTTTATGATAATGCTGCTGAATATGCCTCTGACATTCCGACCTATGCGCATCATCTACGCCGGGCGGGTTATTACACCTGTTTGAGTGGTAAAATGCACTTCGTTGGTCCCGACCAGATGCACGGCTTCGAAGATCGCTTGACCACAGACATCTACCCGGCTGATTTTGGTTGGACGCCGGATTACCGTAAACCCGGTGAGCGGATTGACTGGTGGTATCACAATCTCGGGTCCGTCACCGAGGCCGGGGTCGCCGAGACAAGTAATCAGATGGAATATGACGACGAGGTCGCCTTCCACGCGCAGCAAAAGCTCTATCAGTTGGCAAGAGAAACTGGAACAGAGAAACGCCCCTGGTGTATGACCGTCAGTTTCACTCACCCTCACGATCCTTACGTCGCAAGGCGAAAATTCTGGGATCTCTACGAGGACTGTGAACATCTGGAGCCAACCGTCGGGGACATATCATTCGATAAACAAGACCCGCACTCCAAGCGTATTTACGAAGCCAATGATTATGAAAAATTTGATATCACGCCTGAAGATGTAAGGCGTTCTCGTCGCGCATATTTTGCCAATATTTCTTATCTGGATGAGAAGGTTGGTGATCTTATGAATATTCTTGATCAATGCCGTATGCGGGATGATACAATTATCGTTTTCTGCTCGGATCATGGGGATATGCTGGGCGAACGCGGCCTTTGGTTCAAGATGAACCTCTTTGAAGGTTCGGCCCGTGTACCGCTGATGATATCTGTCCCGCAAGAAGGGGGAGGGTATGAGATGGCGGGTCTTATAGAAGAGCCTGTTTCCAATCTGGATATCGTTCCCACGCTTGCTGATCTTGCGGGAGTGGATCTTAGTGAAGTTCTGCCCTGGACGGATGGTGAAACACTCGTGCCCCTGACGCGGGGGCAGGTCCGAAAAAATCCGGTTTATATGGAATATGCAGCAGAGGGATCTTATGCGCCTCTCGTTTCAATTCGCGAGGGCCAGTACAAATTCAATCACTGCGAACTGGATCCTCCACAACTCTTCGATCTGCAGGCGGACCCGCACGAACTCTGCAATTTAGCTGATAATTCTGAGAATGATGGACTTGTTGAATCCTTCATGGCAAAGGTTCGGGCGCGGTGGAATATGGAGTTGTTCAATGCCCAGGTCAGGGAAAGTCAGGCCCGGCGCTGGGTGGTCTATGAAGCTTTGCGCAATGGTGGCTATTTCCCGTGGGACTTTCAGCCTTTACAGAAGGCCTCTGAGAGATACATGCGAAATCACATGGACCTTAATGTCCTCGAAGACAAAGCTCGCTACCCACGCGGAGAGTAATTCTTTAATTTGTCTCTGTTCGAGATGACGTCATCAAAGCATTATCACTGTGGCTTTCCCCGATGACTGAGGAGGATGTTTATATTTCATCCCAACTTGTGAGGAGTGTTACATGGGGTTTGAATAGGGAGAAATGACAATCATTGGTAAGTAGACCTCTTGTTCTGAAAGTGACGGGTGTAGTTTTCCCGCGGTAAGGATCAACCAGAAAATTGATTATTTACATTGTTTTTTAAGAGTTTGACTGTCGAAACATGACATCGATCAAATAAATGAAAACAATGATAAGTAGAAAAATATTTATGCTTTCTTTACAATCCACACTTAAAATAAAGTGATATTATTTTCAATGTTGCCAATGATCACACAGGTCAGGGGAATTAATGAACACTATAGAACCCAGAGTGTTATTGCTTGAACCGGATGAAATTATTCGCAATGAAATTTTTCAAGTTCTAACAAGTAAAAATTTCAACGTCGTTAGTTCGGTCATTCCCGATGATGTTTTGTACGTCGGTGAAGGTGCCAATAAGGATGGTGATCCTCCAATTGGTTTAGTTCTTATCTCAGATGATTTTGATAGAAATATTCTTTCTGAATCCTCTCTCGTACTCGGGGCGGTGAGAAAATTACATCAACAGATCCCCGTTGTGGTTATGACCGAAATTGTAACTCGAAAATCACCGATGGAACTGGTGTTGAACAACTGGTTTCACACCTTGAGAAAACCTTGTGATCCGGAAATTCTTGGATCTGTAGTTGGAGCTGGGATTAATCAGTTCAATCACGTCCGTGGATTGTTGCACGAGATCGAAACACGTTCTTCTGCTATTGGGTTGATCACGTCGGGGTCTTTTGAATTGCGTAGTTTGGAAGAAGCACGCAACTTAACGACAATGCTCACTCTCGCCTGTCCAAAAGCAGAGGCTGTTGTTATTGGCCTCAGCGAGTTGCTCCAAAATGCCATTGAACACGGTAATCTTGAAATCGGATATGATTTAAAGACGGAGTTACTCGAAACCGGGCAGCTTTACGATGAAATTCAGAACCGTTTAAAAATTCTCCCTTATAATGAGAGAGTCGTAAAGGTGGATTTTTTGAGGACAGATGAAGAAGTTAGATTTACGGTTAAAGATGAGGGAGCGGGCTTTAACTGGCGTAAACATCTGGTCATCAATGATGAATGTCTGACTTCCAGTCATGGTCGGGGGATTGCCCTCGCGAAAATGATGGCATTTACTGAATTGACCTATAATGATTCTGGCAATGAAGTTACAGCTAAAGTTATACTATAAAGACAAAAAGAATTTTGTTCTTGAATAAAAGGCATACGCCTTTAACTGCCTATAATCCCTTAAAATAACAAATACTAGACTGTTTGAAGTAGAGTCTTAAATCAAGCACATATATAAAGATGTGCCGGGTATAGGTTACTGATGAAAACAGGATTATAGGTAATCAAAACAAAGGGCGGTCAAATCATCCTTCAGGGATTTACCCCCGTTCTCAAAGAACGAAGCAATAACCATGTTCAGGAGGTTGGAATTTGGCGATTCTGCTGACAGGCCTCTGGTCAGTTCCATCAGTTCTTCGCCTTCAAGTACTTCTCCATTGAACATCTTTGTTTCTATCAGCGCATCGCTGAAGCAAAAAAGAAAGTTGTCCCGGGTAAAGGGGCGGCTGTGGGTTTCGTAAGTTGCTGACTTGCTGATACCCAGTGGTATACCTGTGGTGTCTAGGTATTCATTGGTATCAGGTTTTGACCAGGACCCAAGTATTGGAGGCGGAGCAGCTGCGGCTGA
>MAAC01011916.1_pt1 | contig 11682 bp, 9 predicted proteins | sample 1115981 | NCBI WGS metagenome assembly MAAC01 (sample SAMN04961126, study PRJNA320927) | seawater metagenome | isolation source: sample BD02T64 sea water enriched with oil for 64 days | place: USA:Gulf of Mexico | collected 2013-07-27 | reverse complement strand
TTATCGCCATTAACATCGCCAACAGAAGTTACTTGCCAATTGGTATCATCAATTGTGAACAACGCCTTACTTTGTTTTATTTGATAACCATTCATCAGGTATACATAGGTTTGACCGGTGTCCTGGTTATGCCAAAAGATATCGGCTTTACCGTCACCATCAAAGTCTGCAACGCCTTTGATTTGCCAATATTGATTTGCTACGTTGTTAACTTCATGACTTGAAGATATATTGGTCCCATCCATCAAGTAGATCCAATTTTGACCTGTCGTTTTATTTCGCCAGAGTATGTCTGCTTTACCGTCACCATCAAAGTCACCATGCCCCGCAATACGCCAATCAAGGGATATGGTATTAACAGGTTGACTTAAACTTACTGATTTTCCATCCATAAGCCAAATCCAAGTAGTACCATCATTGCTATTTCGCCATAAAATATCTGCTTTACCATCACCATTAAAGTCAGCTGAAAAAGCCAATGTTGAACAAAGATAGATAAAAATCATCAAGAACGATAATGATGTAGTGCGGATACATTGGAGCATGCTTAAATACCTGTTTTAATGACGTATAGTTTTACATATTTATAGAATATGAATAATTACTAATATAACCATGATGAAAATTAATAAATTATATTCTGTTCGCTACGTATTGTTATAACAAAGTGACACAAAAGGAATACATCAATATATTGGTAGGTAAATGCTTTTTAATAAAGTTAAATAATCAATAACACATATCGGGTGAGTGCACTGAGTCATATTTAATATCATTACTTGCTTATGTGCCTACTTCAAATGCTTTCTATTCACATTTATGACAACGGTAGAGGCTAAAATTAATCACAAACGAGGGACACAATTTATAAAATTAATCTTTCAACTAGTCTAGCTTAGTCACATTAAAATGTACAAATGAAGCTAATTAGAATGAAAATTTAAAATCAGTATATGATCGATGTATTTTCAATACGGTATAAATATGAATGCACTACTACGAACTTAGATATGTGCAAAGCTTTTCTATTGAGGCCGTTTACTATTGAATAAATTATTAAAAGATCCTTTACTTCATTTTTTATTGATTGGTATCGCTATTTTTATTTTGTTTGAAGTCAAAAGTGATGATGAACAACTACCAAAGAATCAAGTAGAGAGGAACGTTATTGTCTTTAAAGAAGAGCAGGTTAACCTTGTTATTGAACAATTTAATAAACGATTCAATAGGGCGCCAAACCGTGATGAAATCTTAAAACAACTTAAACCATTAATTAAGACTGAAGTCTTTTATCGAGAAGGTTTAGCATTGGAATTAGATAAAGGTGATGATCAAGTAAAGCAACGTATTGCAGATAAAATGCGCTTTCTAACCGAAGATATAATGAATGACCAATTACCAACAACTGAACAATTACAACGCTACTTAGATGAGCATCAGTTTTCAATAGAAGCAAAAATTGACTTCGAACACTTATTTTTTAGTTACTCACGCAAACATACCGAGTCTGAACTAATGACAATAGCTCAAGACAAGTTGTTATTATTAAAACAAGGTACTGTAGTGAAAGAAATCAAAACAGCGACACCGCTAAATGCCAACAAATATAAGGGAGTTACAAAGAGTTTTGTAATAAAAACCTTTGGGTACAAATACTTCAGTTCACAAATATTTTCATTGCCCAGTGACGGTTCCTGGCATGGTCCATTTAAATCGAAGTTTGGAGTTCATTTAGTTAAAGTCTCTAAATTAACCCCCGAAAATAAAACTCCAGCCTTATCTGATGTCTCTGATGAGGTCGAAAAAGCTTGGTCGAAACATCAACGTCAGCTAAATAACCTTGCTGAATATGAAAAATTAAAAAAAACATATGAAATACAAATTGAGTTTCCTTCTGATGTTGATAATACGTTAAGCCATTAATTTATGACCAAATTAAATTCCAAACTTTTTGTTAATGGACTATTTTCGGTACTCATACTAATTTTTAGTTTCGGGGTGAAAGCACATGAATATACCCCCGCATATCTAGGGTTAGTTGAAACATCATTTAATAATTTTAAAGTAACATGGAAAGTAGACACCCAAGCTCGATTAAATATACGTTTAAAGCCAAAGTTTTCTGCGAAATGTGAAGAAGTTGGCAACAGAGTTATCACACAAAAAGGTGAAGCTGAACTTCATTATTTCACAATAAATTGCACTTCGTTAGATCGTAAACTTAGTGTTGAGGTGGTCGGTTTGTCAGGCAGTAAAACAGATGTTTTATTGCGTATCATTGGTTATCAAGGCGGAGAATATACACAAAGACTAACTTCCAACTCACCAAAAATACAAGTGCCGGCACAATTAAGCAATAATACTGTTATCTCAACTTATACTTTACTTGGGATTGAGCACATATTAATCGGTATAGATCATCTCTTTTTTGTTTTTGCCTTGTTATTGCTTATTAGCAATGTGACTTCTCTTATCAAAACCATCACCGCCTTCACCATAGCCCATAGTATTACGTTAACTGCCAGTACCTTGGGTTGGTTAACCGTGGCAATTGAACCTGTTGAAACAGTTATTGCCATTAGTATCTTATTTTTAGCGTTACAAATAGCAAAACATCATATGAACATTGGGGCTAAGCATTCAGCTGACCTGGCATATAGGTACCCTTGGTTGGTCGCGTTGTCATTTGGTTTGTTACATGGATTTGGTTTTGCTGGTGCTTTGGCTGATATAGGTTTACCAGAACAAGCCATTCCATTGGCATTATTATTTTTTAATATTGGTGTAGAAATAGGCCAACTATTGTTTATTGGGGTCATAATTGCTTTAGGTTGGATTTATAAAAAGTTAAATTTACCTTACCTTAAACAATGGAAAATAGTATCTGTATATTTGATTGGCTCACTATCAATATTCTGGATTATACAGCGCAGTACATGGCTAGTGAATTAACGAACTCATACCTCTCCCTCCGTTGGTTTATTTCTTTTAAACAGAGCTTAATAAAATACTTGTTTCACTGTTTAGAACACCATCAATGGTGCGCACATCTCGTAACACTAGATCGAATTCTTGTAAATTTGCGGCTCTAATTTCTGCGACTAAATCCCATGAACCGTTGGTGGTGTGCATTTTTTCGAGTTGGGGCATTCCGCGTAGTTTATTAATGACTTGAGTTGTGCATTTACCAACAACCTCTATTAACATTACAGCTTTAACCACATTTGTTTCTAGTTCATCATGGGCACGAATAGTAAAACCAAGAATAGCGCCAGAGCTAATTAACCTATCAAGTCGATTTTGAACAGTACCTCGAGAGACTTTTAATAATTTTGCAAGGTTAGAAACCGAGGTTCTTGCATCACTACGTAATATTGCTACTAGTTGTTTATCAACAGCATCATACAGATAAGGTTTTCTATTTATATTATTTTCAATCTTATAAGTCATAAAATCTCACTATTGTCATTCTGCTAGGTTGTGGTGTACATAGTGCTAAATAATACTATAAAAATGCTAATTATTTGTCATTTTGTTTAGCATAGAGTCTAGATATCATTAGTTTTATAAATTAGCTCAATGTAATTGACTGCTAATTACCCTTTAAATAAACAGTATGATTATAATAAAACCAGCTGTTTTAACGTATAGAAATCAAATTTAGAAATAGGTTGCCACTATGAGTTTTCTCCCTCAATCACCTTCTGCAGTCGTGATGATAAGACCACATAATTTTTCTCCAAATGAACAAACGGCACAAGATAACAGTTTTCAAACAAACATTGCCTTTGATAAAACTGTAATAAAACAGTTGGCATTTGAGCAAGTTACACAAGCGGCTGAAATATTGGAATTGCATGGGGTAAACGTGCATATTTTTGAAGACCGATCAACAGAAACACCTGACTCAGTTTTTCCTAATAACTGGTTTTCTACTCATAGTGGAGGACATATTGCAATTTACCCTATGTTTGTTGAAAATAGACGAAAAGAAAGACGCAGTGATGTTATTGAGTTATTAAAAGCTCAATACCGAGTGCAAGATGTGGTTGACTATTCTGGTTTAGAATATGATGATATTTTTTTAGAAGGCACAGGTGCAATGGTGCTAGATCATATTGAACGGGTAGCGTATGCCGCTCGTTCTAAACGAACAGACTCTCATGTGTTAGAGCGTTTCTGCTCACACTTTAACTTTGAGCCCATGGTCTTTGATGCACAAGATGAAAATGGCATTGCGGTTTACCATACTAATGTTTTAATGTGCATTGGCAGTGATTTTGTTATGGCTGGTTTTGATATGTTGTCTGACGAGAAGCGTAAAGATGAAATAATAAAGCGATTTGAAAGTTCAGGAAAAAACATTATTAACTTGTCTGAATCTCAAATCAATGCATTTTGTGGTAACGCAATAGAGTTACAAGGTAACTCAGAGAGATTACTTGCCTTATCGACAACTGCTTTTAATGCACTTACTTCAGAGCAAATAACAAAACTAGAACAAAGTGTTAAATTAATACCTCTTGAGGTATCAGCGATTGAATTGGCAGGCGGCTCAGTCCGATGTATGTTGGCAGGTATTCATTTATCTGCACGATAGTATAGTAGACTTGCTTTTAAAAAGTTAAACGTAATTAGCCATTTAGAAATATAACTACATAATAAAAACCTTACTCATTATTAGGAAGAAATAAATGTTTGAAAGCATCGTAAACCCCATTAACAATTTACTGTGGGGGCAAGGACAAATACTGATCTATTTGTTGTTATTTGCTGGTTTTTGGTTTTCATTCAAACTTGATTTTGTCCAGTTACGGCACTTTAAATACATGTTTACAGTGATGAAGGGCAGTACTAAGGCAGATAAATCAGGAATTAGTTCTTTTCAGGCATTATGTACTGGGCTATCTGCGCGTGTTGGTACCGGTAACTTGGCCGGTGTTGCAATGGCAATTTCACTTGGTGGTAGTGGAGCAGTCTTTTGGATGTGGGTCATTGCATTATTAGGCATGGCAACTGGCTTTGCTGAAAGTGTGCTTGGGCAGTTATATAAGGTGCGAGACGAGCATAAAGAATTCAGAGGTGGTCCAGCTTATTATATTAGAGCAGGGCTTGGTAAACCTTGGCTTGCTGTTCTATTTTCGTTATGTCTATTTCTTGGTTATGGTGTTAGTTTTAGTGCAATGCAAGCTAATACCATTTCAGATGCATTAAACAATACCTTTGCAATTCCAAGCGAATACTCAGGTATTGTTATCGCTTTGTTAGCTGGAAGCATTGTTATGGGAGGCTTGCGTAGTATTGCTCGATTTGCAGAGCTCGTTGTACCATTTATGGGTATTGCTTTTATTTCCGTTGCTATCATCGTTACTGTGATGAATATTCAGTTACTACCGACAATGTTAATGGATATCATTTCTTCCGCTTTTGGTTTTACTGAAGCTGGTGCCGGTGCACTGGGCGCAGCGATTAAAAATGGCATTCAACGTGGTTTATATTCAAATGAAGCTGGTGCTGGTAGTGTTCCGCATGCAGCAGCAGGTGCATCTCCTGTTCCAAACCATCCAGTCGCTCAAGGGTATGTACAAATGCTCGGTGTATTTCTAGATACTATGGTGTTATGTACCTGTACAGCGATGGTGATTTTACTTTCTGATATAACCATAAGTGGTGAAATGGAAGGTATTCGCATGACTCAGGATGCGATGAGTAGTCATTTTGGCTCTGGCGGAAACTATTTTGTTGCTGCTGCGATAACACTCTTTGCTTTTACCTCAGTAGTTGCTAATTACGCTTATGCGGAAAGTAATTTACATTTATTTAAGCTTGATCACAAAATAGGGCGCCTTAGTTATACTGCACTTTATTTATTTATGGTTTATTGGGGAGCAAGTGCTTCATTACAACAAGTATGGAGTATGGCTGACGTAGCATTAGGTTTAATGACGTTAGTTAACGTTTATGCGATTGTGTTATTAACGCCAACCATTGTTAATTTAACCAAAGATTATCAAACGAAGCTTAAAGCGAATAAAGAGCCAATATTTAAAGAATCGGATGTGATAATCCAGGGTAAAACTGAACCAGGCGTTTGGTCTTAATTAAAATGGTGGAGAAAAGGAAATGCAGAACGTAAAAGTATTTCCTTTAGCCTCCTAACTTTTTAATCTTATATTATTTGATGAAATAGAAAAGCAAACCAATACCCTAAAGTCCACTAATCCTTCATTAACAACTAGTTGAAACTATTAGAAAAATTAGGCATGTCCTTATCTTCTTTTTCTCCTTGTTTTATTTGTTTTTTTAACCTTTTTCTTTACCTGTTTAGGCTCTGTTGAAAATTCTTTATGGAAAGGCTGTTCTGTAACAACAGGAATGACTTGTCCTATGCTATTTTCAATATTATTTAATTGCCTTACATCATTTTCTACAGCAAATGTAATGGCCATCCCACTTTTCCCGGCACGAGCAGTTCTTCCTATACGGTGTATGTAGTTTCTTGGATCTTCAGGAAGATTATAATTAATGACTAAAGTAATATTATCAACATCAATTCCACGAGCAGCAACATCCGTTGCAACTAATACACTTAAATTAGAATCTTTAAAGTTTTGTAATGCTTCCTCCCTAACAGCTTGTGTTTTACCACTATGCAGGCTCGCAGCAGTTATTGATGCTTTTTCTAATGCTTTAACAATGATGTCTGCGCCATACTTTGTTTTACAAAAAATAAGGGTTTTATCATAGTCAGGTTTGCTGAGAATATTGAATAGTAAAGGGAGTTTATTCGACTTTTCCAGCTGGTATACACTTTGATTAACCAAGTCGATTGTAACGGTTTCTGCAGTAATTTGTATTTTTGTTGGATCTTTTAATATTGCTTGTGCAAGTATCTCTATTTCAGCAGGCATAGTAGCTGAAAACAATAGTGTTTGTCGGTTCTTTGGCAGTTTCGATATAATGCTTTGAACATCTTTAAAGAACCCCATATCAAGCATTGTATCTGCTTCATCTAATACAAATACTTCTAACGCCTTAAAATTTAAATCACCTGTTTCAATTAAATCCAATAACCTTCCAGGGGTGGCCACTAAAATATCAAGTCCAACTGCGATAGAGTCAACTTGACTTTGTCTGCCTACACCACCATAAACAACCTTAGTTTTAAGGCCTAAACCATCAGAGTAGTCATCAATGTTTTGCATTATTTGCGAGGCAAGCTCTCTCGTCGGCGTTAGTATGAGCGAACGCGTGCTCTTAGCTTTTATATCTATTTTATTTCGGCCAAAATTATTGATTATAGGCAATGAGAAAGCCGCAGTTTTTCCTGTGCCTGTCTGAGCTATACCAAGAAGATCATTGCCATTAACCAGAACAGGGATACATTCTTTTTGAATAGGTGTCGGCTGTTTATAGCCTTTAAGACTTAGGCGATCAATAATTGACTCTAAAAGAGAAAGTGTTTTAAATTCTGACATGCTGCTTCGGTATTCGTTAATAAATAGGCTAGTATTCTAACAGAATGCTTTAACTTATTTAAGACGCATTCAAGGAGACTGTTTCTGACAAACCTCTTCAAAATATATATCAATTAAACAGTTCAGCTTTTAAATGTTCATTAGTTAATTAGTGAAAAAAAGAAACAAAAACTTTACCGATGAAATGTTATATTAGCACTACTAAAAATGTTCAGAGTTAAAGATTAAACCTTGAAAGCACAAAATAAAAATGTACTGTTATTCGACCTCGATGGCACTTTAGTTGATAGTGCCCCCGATCTTGCCTTGGCAATAAACCGCATGTTAACCGATTTACAATTGCCAACATTTAACCAAGAAGTTATACGCAGTTGGGTTGGAAATGGCGCACAAACCCTCGTGGAAAGAGCTTTGTCAGGCTCAATAACCATTAATCCTCAATTAGATAAAGGTCAGTTAAACGGTGCCTTGGCTATTTTTTTACAACACTACCAAAACTGTTTATGTGATCAATCTGCATTGTATGACAATGTAAAAGAGACCTTACTCAATTTAAAAGCGCATGGTTATCGTTTGGCTATTATTACCAATAAACCAGAGCAATTTATCGGCCCAATAATTCATGGTTTGGGGCTTAATGGCCTATTTGAATTACAACTGGGTGGTGATAGTTTAGCAAAACGAAAACCTGATCCTTTACCTCTGCATCATGCTTGTAAAGTATTACAAGTCTCAGTAGCGGAGTGTTTAATGATAGGTGATTCAAGAAATGATATTTTGGCAGCTAAAGCGGCCAACATGGACAGTGTTGGCTTAACTTATGGCTATAACTATGGCGAAGATATTGCTCTGTCTCAACCTGAATGGCGATTAGAAAATTTTGCTGATTTATTGAAAATATTACCAAGTAAAACAGCAACGTTGCCAGCCTAGCTGTTTTTCGCTAATGCCTCAGGGTAACCACGTTGACTGGCTATAGAAATTGCTCTAGTGGTTACTTGTTCACTATTACATTGTAAAGTAATCGGAAAATAATGCTGCTTGGCATAACGGTTAGCTATTTCGCTAGTGACTAAACCACAAGCTAATAGATCTTTTAATATCGCATCAGCTGCGGCCAGAGCAGAAGAAGCTTTAACAATCTCGGTACGGGCATAATGACCTCCATGAAATGATACATCCGCCGCACGTAAATCGGCATCATCTCCGGGTATTTGTTGAGCACCAAATAAGGGTTTTGACGCCACTACAGCACGAGTGAAGTCTGGTATAAACTGCGTCATATGCCTGATAGCTCCCATCGTTCTTTTGTTGATTAATTCTTTCGGCCATTGTTGCTCTATTTTTTTGATAAAACGACTAGGTAATCGAGGTTGTGCACTATGTTCGTCGCTTGTCACTAATCCCTGTTCAAACAAGGTAATATCTTGAGTCATCCCATGTAACTGAAAATAACCATCAGAATAAGGTGTTAGCTGTGCCATACCTTGTGGCGTGCCACGTTGACCATAAAAAACCACTTCTGGCCACAACCCTTGGCATTGCGGCCAATGGGCGAGATAAGCCGCTTTAAATTCAACCATGCGTTTACGTTTAGCACTAAGCATGTCGTCTATTTCGCCACTTTTAAAGCCACAGGCGTTAATAACATAATCAAAGTCAGTATGAATTACTGTCGAGGTTTTTTCTTGTAGAGTATCTTGGGTGGTTTTTTGTATAGCAAGACGCCACGTTGCAGTCTCTGGCTGAAATTCCAATAACCTAACTTGACTGTTGGTGTGTAAATGACAAGAGGGCAAACGCTCAATCGCTAAACTGGCAATAGCAGCAAATCGAAACGCTGACAAACCATACTCTTGCACTAAAACTATCGGAAATTTAAGCTGTTCTAGATCAACCTGTTGAGCAAAGGCAACTAACCAGTCACTTTCTGTTTTTGCTGAAGTTGGTAGTGGCAAGGTCAGTAATGCATCAAGTTCGGCGCGAGAGAATAAACGATAATACTGTTCAGGCTCGCCTAATACTTTATTAGCAATATCCTGCTTAACTAACTCGTTATATTTGGCGCGAAGTATATTTAAGCGTGGTAGTAGATCTAACGGCTCACCGGCATCAGTTTTGGGTAGGGCAATTACGGTAGGGCGTATATTAACACTGTGTGGATAAACCTTGACCGTATCAATTGATTCCTTCAGTAGCGTTAAACACTGCTGTTCTGAAATCTCCCGATAAAAATTCCCACCCGCATGTAAGTGACAAATAGGCGGGCCATTAACTAGGCTGTCTCCTTTTTCTATCAAGGTGGTATCGATGCCTAATTCCGCAAAACGAAGAGCAATAGTTGAGCCAGCTACGCCGCCGCCAATAATGGCTATTTTTGTAGTATCTAAAGAGGTGGAATTATTTATTTTTGCTGCTGAATTCATCGAGTTTGGGCTGTAGTCAAAATTACTCGGCTATTCTACGTGGCAAACACTTAAATTTAAATCTCCAAGCAATTAAAAAATATAAATTAGACCAGTTCATGCAATTTTACAGATCTACAAGGCGATATTCATAGGCATATGATTATAAGAATGGTTTTGTTACTTTTACTACTTATTTTATTTAGCAAAAAATTATTCAAGCCAAAGACTGCACTCAAATGACATTGAACACACTTCAATCATTTTTCAATTTTTTAACGGTCGGTGATTGACGATGTTATTAAACAAGGTTTGATTGATTGCAATAAGAAATTAGACTAAACACTGTTGAGATGAAAAAGCGTCAATCATTACCGAGCATAATAGAAGAGCTTAAAGTCTTTATTCGGTAATAATACCAACAAATACAGATTTTCATTCTAGGAGTGATTACAGGTGGACGTCCATATTAAGTCGTCAACTCCTATTTGACCTAGTTATATGTTTTTCAGTCGGTTATCTGAGACTTTTTCCATGTAAACTTGTTAAGATATTGTATATTAGGGTACGTGTACTCATTTAAGCACTTTCCACGTTAACTGCACAAATAGACGTCCACTACACGGAGTGATTCAATTAAGTTCTTTTCCTGCTTCTCCTAGTTTTACGAGATGAACGGATGAAATCTCGGTTCGCCAAATTTCCAACTGCGCAACAAAGCATCTACTATGCTCGCCAATAATCTCAGAAATGCAACTTAATGTGTTACTTTACCGAATCTATGTCTATGTCTGTGACTGAGCAGAACATTTGAAATTGTAATCAATAAATGAGATTTATGACTATGCTAAATGCCCGAGAGTAACAATCAACAAGTGAGATTGTCTCCATCTTCCATTATGATCACTAGTACCACAAAGAAATAAATTTATGAGTAAAAATCATCCCACCTAACGTTCACTTTGATACGAAAGAAGACCTTAGCCTTGGCTTATCTAACGACATTTGAACCGATACAAATCAGCCCTGCGTTAGATAATAGAATTGTTCTAAATTTCATCAGGAATCTATAAAGTCAAAAATTCTAATTTGATTAAAACATACCAAAGCGGACATTATATTTATATGATTCTAGGTATTAAATTTTTGTGATTCTATGGCGCTTCGGGGCACTTAGCGTGATAGTAGTTTTACTTCAAATTATAGTTAATTGCTATCTACATGATCAAGTAAAAACATGAATATGTTGTTAAATTGCATCCAAACACTGCTTGGCCAACGTGATTTATCCGCTACTGGAAAATATACGCATGTGTCGATTGAGCAGCTAAAGCAAGTGCATAATGCAACACACCTCGGCAAAGGTGGATCATTACAATTCATCATCATTTAATCTGCTGATAATCAGAAATAGAAAGATAATTTGTCAAGTGTACGCATATTGCGTATACTTGATGAATGAAAGCCGTATTCGTTGAATCTAGTATTTTTGAAAAACATCGCAGTGACTACATGTCAGATGATGAATATAGTGCATTCCAGCGTGAATTGTTATCGGAGCCTATTAAGGGTGATGTGATACAGAGTACTGGTGGATTGCGAAAGATTAGAGTGGCTGTAAAAGGAAAAGGTAAGCGTGGTGGTGCAAGAGTCATTTATTACTACTTCGACCGACATAGTCGCTTCTATTTACTTACCGTGTATGCCAAAAATGAAGTGTCAGATTTGACGACTACCCAGAAAAAACAACTTAAAGACTTTATGGAGGTCTGGAAAAATGAGCAAACGTGATTTATTTG
>MAAC01015680.1_pt1 | contig 11684 bp, 15 predicted proteins | sample 1115981 | NCBI WGS metagenome assembly MAAC01 (sample SAMN04961126, study PRJNA320927) | seawater metagenome | isolation source: sample BD02T64 sea water enriched with oil for 64 days | place: USA:Gulf of Mexico | collected 2013-07-27 | reverse complement strand
TAGCTTGTTTAGCCACTTAAGCGGTGCAGAACTAAGCGCGGCGCAAGATAGCGTAGCACTTTTAAATGCTAGCTTTACTACCTTGAGTGAATACGATAAAGGCTATGACAAACTCGCGCAGCTACAAGTAGAAGATCCAAGTTTAGCTACAGCGACTAATAGCCAATTTAAGCGTGATGTTATTGCTCAACAAGCCTCTAATAAGCCATTGTTTGACAGTATTTTATCTCCTGGCATCGTCGCTAAACTCTACCCTGATACCGTTATTATTGGCGGAGCAGGGGCAAGTACTGCTGAAGTTGCCAATATTCAATCACTCGCCAGTGGCAGTAAGATTACTTTGACGGCGAATTCAGGTGGTTTTGGTAAGATCGGTGATAATGTGGTTATCGATATGTCGGGTGGTGTGAGCGCTTTAAGCGATGAGCATAAAGAGATTCTCTCAGCGGCTACCGGCAGTGATGTGATAGATACACAGTATTCGTTCTATCAATATATTGGCCCAGATGCAGCGGTTTCTCAGTTTGATATTGATTACACTGATAGCTCACTGTGGCAAGGTATCAGCAGTATTAAAGTGACTGATACAACAGGCACGGTGAATGTGGCTAATAATGCCTATGTTGAAATCAATCAAGATGGCGTACCGGTACTTTTTCAATATCAAGGCGCTGATGCGCCGATAGATTTATCGGCCGAAGATTACGAAGCATCGGGTGCACCTTGGCAGCGAGTGAGTACGCAAAGCGTGGCGCCTGCCCAGGACTTAGCGCTTAACAACAATGCTATTGTGATGCAGCTTGAAAGCGTCACGTTACAGTTATGGGATGATTTAAACCTTGAGGGTGCAGCTTCATTGTCTCTTACAGCTGATGAGGGCATCGCTATAGAGCAAAGCGGTGACTTGGTCCTTGATAAAGTGGTGGGGGACAGCTGGATACGTTTAACAGCCGCCGGTCATGTTATTGATAACAGCGCAAATAACAGTGCTATTGCCAGTGCCGAAAGCATTGGAGCTCCTAGCATTCAGCCCGGTGCGGTAGCCATTAATGCCAACGCGATTGCCAGTGGCGAAAGTGCCGGCAATGCAGAATTAACAACGTTAAACACGCTAACCGCCAACAGCATTAGCGGTGCGCAAACCGTGGCTAACCCAACGGTGCTAACCGGTGCGGTCAGTATCAATTTAAACAGTATTGCCAGTAATGAGAGCGTTGGCGCGCATAGCGTGGCTGGTGATGGGGTGACACTGATTGCCAACAGCATTGCCAGTAATGAGAGCATTGGAAACCCTGTTTTACAGGCGTTTTATAGCTTGGCGGCCAACGCGATTAGTAGCGCGCAATCGATGGGTAACGCAACGCTACAAGCCGGTGCTGTGGCCATTAACGCTAACAGCATCGCTAGTAGCGAAAACATCGGTAGCAGCTTACTAAGTACCCTTAATAATATTATTGCGGTAGCAATAGCCAGCGCGCAAGCGGTTGGAAACCACGCATTAACAGCCGGTTCGGTCACGGTGGATGCGTTGAGCATTAACAGCGACCAAAGCTTGGGCAATGCAACACTGCAATCCGGTGGTGCGAATTTATATGCAAACAGTATTAGCAGCCTAGAAGGGCTGGGAATAGCCACTTTAAATGCAGGCGCGGTCACGGTTGTTGCTACCGGTATCAGCAGTGATGAGTTGTTGGGCGATGCAACGGTACAACCGGCGGCGGTGGCGATACTACCTAACAGCATTAACGGTGTTGAAAGTGTCGGTAACGCCGATTTAAGCACACTTTATGTGTTGTCTGCTTCTGCTATTAATTCACTTGAATCGATGGGTAACGGCGATGTGACAGTGAGCGCATTAAGTTTATTTGCACAATCCATTTTATCAAACGAGTCACTGGGTAATGCACAGGTAGACACCGGTGCGTGGAATATGGTGGCGGTTGGCATTAACAGTGCGGAAGTGGTTGGCCTATCGCAAATACTCGGCGGTGGTGACATTAAAGGCTGGTTAGATGCGCAAATAAACACGCGCGCAGCGGTTGAAGGTGGGGTGGTTAATCGCCCTGCAGTAACAGCAAACGTGGAGGTTAATCGTGCGCACTAACGTTTTATTAATCGCTAACACCAACCTGCTGGAGCTTAACGGGCTGCGAAATGCGGCCACCAACAGCTTTATAAATACAGCAACCGTGCTTGCAACACTGCAAGATGCAAAAGGTATTGATGTGGTAGGCCAAACATGGCCGTTTACATTGGATTATCTACCGGGCACAGATGGTTGTTATCAGGCGTTTTTAGACGCTGATTTAACGCTTGATAAAACCAAAACATACACATTAACCGTTGTTGTTCAGGGCGACGCGTTGGACGCCAAATGGACGCAACAAATTAAAGCAAAACAGAGGAATTAGAAATGCCAAATGCATTATTCGGCTTAGGCCGTGAAGGTTTTTTAGGGGCTGACGTTGATTGGGACGCCGACACAATAAAAGTAGTGGCGGTGGATACCGCGCTGTACACAGTGGCGATTGATACCCACCAGTTTTTAAGTGACATAGCCGCCGGTGCACGTATTGCCATTTCTGCGGCGTTAAGCGCAAAAACAAAGGCACTGGGTGTCGCGAATGCGGCGAATGTTGTTTGGTCCGCTGTATCAGGCCCAAGCATTGAAGCAGTGGTTATTTATCAAGATACCGGTGCGGAAGGTACATCGCGTTTGATCGCCTACATTGACACGGCCACCGGCTTACCGGTAACGCCAAACGGCGGTGATATTAACCTGAACTGGGATACCGGCGCAGACAAAATTTTTAAACTGTAGGAGCGCAGCAAATGAAAACACTTGAACAAATGAGCGTTAAAGAGCTGGAACAAGAAAGCTACCGCTTAACCGATCAGCGCAAAGCGATTCGTGATGAAGCCTTGGTGGTACAAGCCATGCTGGGTAAACGCGTCGAAGAGCAGCGCATTAGCCGTTTGATTGGCCGTGACGTGCAGATTGTAGAAGCTAAATCAATCGATAGCGAAGAATCAGTGGGTGAATCGGCGTGAAAACAGTCCTCGACAATGTAACCGTAGCCAGTAAAACGTCAACCGAATTTAAGGCTAAAGCGGGTGAGTCGATCAACGTTAATCTTTCATTAACCGGTACTGTTTCTTTGCAGCGTAAAAACGTAGGTGACTGGGTTGAGGTTCAATCAATTACCACCACGACAACGTATGCAGTGGCCAATAATATGGTTTTTCGTCTTGTGGTGACGGCTAACGCTGGGGTCATTGGCGCGGAGATAGTTTAATGAGTTTAACCATTAAAAGCCTAACGGCAGCGCTTAAAAAGGCCGGTGCACCGTTATTTAAAGGTGAGCTTAATGTAACGCTGGTGGGTATTCGTATGCCAACGGCTGAGCAAAACACCTTTAACGATGTGCTGTGTGTGCTGTTTCAGCAAGACGGTAAAAAACAGCTATTGCAATACGCGATGACCTGCGACCCGGGTGCGTATTACCTTGAAAACCCGCTCAATAAAAAAGGCACGGCCGTGCTGGTGCCCGGGCATTACAAAAGCTGTTGGCGTTTGGGATTGCACCGGGGTAAATACCATGCGCTGGTTCAGGTGGGCGAGATGGCGGTGTACCGCGATAACGACAAAAACCGCAGCATTGATATTGAAAAAGCGCCGATTGAAAGCGGTGTTTTTGGCATTAATTTGCACCGAGCAGCCACCAATAATTACACCTTGGTGGTGGATAAGTTTTCTGCCGGTTGCCAGGTGTTAGCGAATATTGATGACTTTAATCAACTGATGGATGTGGTGACGCAGTCGGCTAATAAATACGGCCCTGTGTTCAGTTACACGCTATTAAATGCGGATGACGTGCACGGATGCACTAATGCAGCGGCGGCAGGAAGCCGAGGATCTGCTAAGTGAGTGGTTTTGCTACTAAGTTGTCCAGTATTTTGTCCGGTGGTTTAGTGCAAAGCGTGGGCGACATTGCCGACAAATTCATTCAAACGCCGGATGAAAAAGCCGCTTTTAAAGTGGCGCTAGAAAAAGTGTTACAGCTACGCGACAGCGAGGTTGAACAAACCATTCGCGCTGAATTACAGGCTAAAGAACGCATTATTGTGGCTGAAATGGCGCAGGGCGATAACTACACCAAACGCGCACGGCCCACGGTGGTTTATTTTGGCTTGGGCGTTATTGCATTTAATTATTGCCTGGTACCGCTGATGCAATTGCTAACCAATGTAACGGTTGCGCCGTTTGCCTTACCGGCTGAATTTTGGCTGGCATGGGGTGGTTGTGTGAGTATTTATAACATTGGGCGATCAATGGAAAAACGCGGCAACAGAAACAGGTTTACTGAAAAGGTGATGGGTCATAAGCCCGTTGGTTTATTGGATTAGGACATTAGCGTGATATGGATAACGAATCAGATGCTTACAAGATTTTGGAGTTAAACATGGCCGTTGCAAACGTACATGAAAAATTAGAGGACCATGCGCTAAAAATACACGCGCAAGGTAAAACGCTCACTGAGGTGACCAATTTATTAGCGCAAATACGCTGGATGGCGGTGGGTGCTTTTGGGTTTTTTGTATTAGATAACGTCGGCTTGTTAGCCGTTTTAAAAAAAATAATGGGGTTTTAAAAATGAGTTTAGTAACAGTAACAGTAGGCGATATTGATTTGAGTTTTGACATTGATGTGGACGATTACAACCAACAAATTAACGAAACCATGCCGACTGACAAAGTGGCACCAGCGTTTAATTTACTGAGTAGAACGGTGGTGGACGATTGCAAAGAGGCGTTTAAAAAAGTGGCGCTAATAGACGGTAAGCCGAATGGCTTTGTTGTGATGCAAATTGCAGCTGTGGCTATTTCAGAATTTACCGGTGGGGTGGAAATTAGCCTAAAAAAGCCGAAAAAATCTGCCAAGGCATAGAGCAGAACGGTTTGCATCAAACGCTTTGTTTGGTGCGCCATTGGCTACCGGGTAAAGAAGCCAACGAACAAACAATGGGTGAAGCGTTGTATTTGGAAAAACGCTATTGGGACAACATGAAAAACGCGATTACAGCAGGAATATCACAGGTTTTATAAATGTCAGCTACTGGAATGCAACAATTGAATTTTATGGTGTCGTTGATCGACAGGGTGTCTGGCCCTGCCGGGAAAATGATGAAAACCATGGATACGGTGACCACTAATATTCAACGGGGAATGCGTAAAATTGGCTATGGTACGGCGGGCTTGGTGGGCGCTGGCCTTGCGCTTGACCGTATGATTGCCCCTGCAAAAGAATTGAACAAGGCATTGGGCGAGGTTAAATCGCTGGAGGTGGCGAATGATGTACTGACCAACTTAACGGCTACTTCGCTTAAATTTAGCACCCAATACGGTGAGTCGGCGGTTGATTTTGTGCGTTCTTCTTACGATATTCAATCGGCGATTGGTGGGTTGGTGGGCGACGAATTAGCCACGTTTACCGAGGCCAGTGCGATTTTAGCGAAGGGTACAAAGTCGGATGCGGGCACGATTACTAATTATGTTGGCACCATGTACGGCATTTTTAAAACCAACGCGGACTTAATGGGCAAAGGCGCTTGGGTTCAACAGCTGGCTGGGCAAACGGCTGTGGCTGTTCAAATGTTTAAAACAACGGGTTCTGAAATGTCGGCTGCGTTTGGCAGCGTGGGTGCTGAAGGGCAGGCGATGGGCATTGGGATGAATGAGCAATTAGCCATTTTGGGCACCTTGCAAGCCACCATGACCGGCGCTGAAGCGGGGACTAAATACAAATCGTTTCTTGCTGGGGTGGGTAAAGCGCAAAAAACGCTGGGGCTTAACTTTACTGATAGCCACGGCAAAATGCTGCCGATGATTGATATTTTGGAAAAGATTAAAGGCAAATTTGGTGCGATTGATACCGTTGCTGAATCGGATTTATTACAAAAAGCCTTTGGCCGTAAAGAGGCCGTTGGGCTGATCAAGTTACTGAGTAATGACATGGCCGGTTTGGCCACGAACATTAATTTAGTGGGCCAACAAACCGGCATGGATAAGGCAATAAAAATGGCGCACGCCATGAAGGATCCGTTTGAAATTGCTGGGCAGTCTGTTAAGGCGATTCAAACCGTTATTGGGTCGGTGGTTGTTCCTCAGTTGTTGCCGTTTTTATCGCTGCTAGGCGAGGGCGCGACGAAGATTGTCGAATGGTCTGATTTATTCCCTAATTTAGCGCGCTGGGTGGGCTATGCAGTAACGGGCATATTTGGCTTGGTGGCGGTTATTTCCATTTTGTCTATTGGTATGGGCATTGCCACCTTTATGAGTGGCGGCTGGACGCTGGCAACAATGGTATTGTCGGGCGTTTTCGGGGTACTTAAAGGCGCTATTTTTACCGCGTTACCGGCTATTTGGGCGTTTACCACGGCGTTGCTGGCTAACCCCATGACATGGATTGTGCTGGGCGTTGTGGCGTTAGGTGCGGCATTGGTTGGCTTGGTGGTGTATTGGGATGATATTACCGCGGCCATTGGGCGTTTCTTTGACAAAATTTCGAGCCTTGCCGGTATTAAAGACCTGCTAACCGGCTTAATCCCTGATTTTATTTTAGATTTAATAGGGGTTAATGCCAATACAGGCCAACCCTTACCGGAAGCACCAAAACCGATAGCGCCCCCGGCGGTATTAAACAGCAATGCGAACACCGCACCGGCTGCCGGTGGTGGGGTGATTAATAGAATTAGCAATGCGAGCAGTTCTAACAGCCGCTCTATTGGCGATATTCATATTCACAACAAAGGCAGCGCCATGAATGGCCAAGACTTTGCCGACGAATTAGCAATGGCGGGCATGTAATGGCTGACGCAATTTACACCGACCTTTTATTTACCGATGACGATTTAACGTTAGACAGCGCCGGTGAGCCGGTGCTTGTTTTTGACCGCGATTGCATCACGCAAGACATTAAACACTTGATTCGTGATAGCGGAAAAATGGTGTTGATTATTGGCCAGCGCGATACGGTGAAAGTGAACGTGTTGCTGCAAGAGCTGATGTTGTTGATTGAAGAGGACGTGCGGCTGATACCCGGCACGGTTGATATTACATCGACCGAACTGGGGGTGTTTTTTGTGACCGCCGACACGTATGAATTTGGAACACTAACACTGCAGGTAACAAGCTGATGGCTGAGGTTGATTTTAATCAGATTTTGAAAGACGCGGGTATACCGACCACGCAAGCTGAACTGGATACGCAGTGGAAAGCGGATGTGGTGGCGGCGGGTAGCAGCATTAATAACGACAATAAATACAGCCCGTTTTGGCGTGTGGTGAATGCGCTGATTACCCAACCGGCTTTATGGCTGATGGGTTTTATGGCGCAAACGGTGTTACCGGCGGCGTTTGTTAAATATTCAACCGGCACTTTTTTAGAGTTACTGGCGGATGGCGTTAATTTAAGCCGAAAGGCGGCGGTAGCAGCGCAGGGCAATATTGAATTTACCCGCGGCGATGTAGGCCAAGCGGTAACGATCCCTGTGGACACGGTTGTTCAAACAGCCACGCTGAATGGCGTGGTGTATCAGTTAAAAACCACGGTGGAAACCAGTTTTGGCGCCGGTTTAGCCACTGTTGATGTGCCAGTAACGGCGGTGGATGAAGGTGCAGCGTTTAACTTAGCGACGGGTTATTACGCCATTTTACCGGTGGCCATTGCCAATATTACCGGCGTAACGAATGCGGCTGATTGGCTAACCGTACCGGGTGCGGATATTGAAAGCGACGATGATTTACGCGCACGCATTAGGAACCAATTTGGCACCGCGAGTGACTTCCACACGGACAGTGTTTACCGATCTTTAATTGCAACGTTCCCTGGCGTGTCGGTGGATGCGATTTGGTTTGAACACGATGCACCACGTGGCCCAGGTACAGCAAATGCCTTTGTACTGTTTGATTTTGCAGCACCTGTGGCGCAATACCTAACCGATATTAATGCTTACATTACCGACGATGGCCACCACGGCCACGGTGATGATTTGATGGTGTACCAACTGGCAGAACAAAACCAAGTGCTAACGGCCACCGTATGGCACGAGGATTTTTTAACCACCGCTGAAATTACCGCATTGCAAACCGATGTGGACACGTTTATTAGTGCGGCGTTTCGTGAAAATACGATTTACAGCCCAACTAAAACCTACCCGTATGAGCGCTTTAGTTTTAGTAAGTTGGCGCAGGAATTACATAAAGAATTCCCCAATATTCATTCGATTGATTTTAATTTAGCGGACATTGTCAGTGCGCTTTGGGTGCCGCGTTTAACCAGTTTAACCGTGACGACGCAGGTGACTGAATGATCGACATAAAACTGCGCTTTTGGCTAAGCGCCGATGAAACCGCCAAGTTAATAGTCGCGGCTAAAACGTGGTGGGCCCGCGCCGAAACTTGGGTACGTTGGCCATTGGGGCAAATGGATCCGTTGACCTGCGAATTGGGCATTTTAAATTTACTGGCAGGGCAGCGGGATATTGAACGCTTTGCGACTGAGCCTGAAAGCTTATACCGGCTGCGGGTTAAATACGCGCTGATTAATGCGCAAGATGCTGGCAGCAAGGCAGGGTTTATTGCCATATTTGCCCGGTTGGGCATTGGTTATGTGGAAATTGAAGAACGCGTAGACCCGGTGGATTGGGATGTGGTTTTGTTGAATTTATCCAATTCACAACTGGCGCAAAACCCTGATTTATTGCAGCACATTATTCATAAGTATGGGCGCACGTGTCGCCGCTACCAATTAGTCGTTTTAACTCCAATTACCACGGGCATGGACATGCAGGCTACCGGGCACCATTGGGATTTAGACGTTGCAAGTTTATAGAGAGGGTGTCCTTGGGGATTCGGCGATTTATTACAGAACTTTAACAAAGGTAAACAGATGGCATTTATAACAATTCTAGGCGAGAACCAGATCGCCGCTAAACAAGGCGCAGAACTAACGCTGAACATGGCTAACTTTGTGTTGGCTAATATTACCGGGCTGGGCAGTGAGCCGGTTGATCGTATTGAGGCGATGCCTGCCGGTGGCGATATTGTGGCGACCTTAGCGGTGACTAAATCCGGTTATGTGAATACTAATCAGGTGGTTTATTCTTTGGTGATGGATTCATCCGTTGGGGACTTTGATTTTAACTGGGTGGGCTTGGTGGATGATGAAGGGGTGCTGATTGCGGCCACTTATATTCCGACGATTCAAAAAATAGCCAATAACGGCGCGACACAAGGCAACAATTTAACCCGTAACTTTTTGATCGCTTACACCGGCATACAAGCAACAACGGCGATTGCTGTGCCAGCGTCTACTTGGCAAATTGATTTTAATACGCGGCTTTGGGGTATTGATGAGCGCGAGCGTTTAAGCAACCTTGATATTTATGGTCATGAAGGTTTTTTTGGTACGGCTTACCAAGTGGTGCAACAAGGCGCAACGACAACCTACGATATTTTGCCCGGCATTGGTTATGTGGGCGGCATTCGTGTTGAGAATTTAATAACCGATACGGTAGTGGTCGCAACGCCACCGGCGGCGGTTTGGCTGGACGTATCGCTTGAGGGTGATATTTCGGACGTGTCGGCCGTGGTGGCGATTGTTGCAGATGGCGCCGCCCATACAGACTATGTGGATGGCAATGGCTTTAATCATTACGTGACCAAAATTGCAGACATTGCGGCCAATGGCGACGCGACGGATGAGCGGGTTAATGGAGCGCAATTAGATGATCATTTAAGTGCGGCTGATCCACATACACAGTATTTACTAAAAGCCGATACGGTGACTCAAGCGGCAGCAGAGACTGGGACTTCTACCATTGTTAGGGCATGGACTGCGTTGCGGGTTAAGCAGGCTATTCAGGCGTTGATGCAATCGGCAACGGAAACGGTTAAAGGCTTGGTTGAACGGGCTACGCAAGCAGAAACGAATGCGTTAGCTGATGATACGCGTTATGTCTCGCCGCTGAAAATGGGGTTTGGGTTTTCTTCATTGCTTGCCACTAATGGTTATATTGTTTTTCCTAATTGGCTTGGGGGTTTGATTTTCCAATGGGGAAAAGGAGTTTCATCTGGGACCGCTACTAAAACAGTTACATTTCCAATAGCTTTCCCTAATGAGATATTTATTGCGACAGCGACAGACGGATCGGCTTCCGGGTCATTATTGGTTGTAGGTATTGATATTTTAGATCCTGTTTCTAATAAATCAAGCATGCTTGCGCGTGGGAGTACTACAGGCTTAGGTACGTTTTATTGGATGGCGGTAGGTAAATAATATGAAAAAAATAACATTAAAACAAAACGGTACCTTTGAGCATGTTTGGGTTCCAAAAATCCACACTATTCCTGAAGCAGCTATTGAGGTAAGTGATACTGATTTTATGCTGCTATCTCAAAATACGAACAGCAAACGATATGACATTGCGACAGATACGGTACTAGATTTTGTGCCTGATTTTGTGATTGTTGATGCGAAAAAAATTAAGCAAAGTGAGATTCGTTCGGCTTTTAATACGGCGGCGATATTTCCGGTAACCGATGCCAACAGTATCAATTGGAGCGGTGGTTTTGATTCTGCTTTAAAAATTGATGCGGCTAAACGTATGGCGCAAATGGCGGGGTTAACGGCTGTTTCTATATTTGATGCTGCGAATGTGGAGCATGCGTTAAGCCTTGCTGAAGCTGAAGTGGTTATTTTAACGATAGGCGCGGATTACCAAACTAAATTTGCACAAAAACAGGCGTTAATGACGGCGGTGGATGGGTTGGACGAAACAGCCACACAAGCTGATTTAGATGCGATTGTGGTGGCGTTTTAACGATGTTTATTTTATATGCCGTACTTTTCTTGCTGATGCTGCCATTGCTGTTGGTGGCGATGGGTTTGCCTTTTAGGCGCTATTTGGGTATTCGTAAATTCACTAATGGTCTGCAAACTAACGATTATGAATTACCGGATTGGTTGCTGTGGTTGCATAACCCTGAAGACCATTTAACGGGCGATAAGCGTGGTTGGTATTGGTTTGAGTATTTCCCTGCTTGGGTGCCTGCTTGGTTCAAAATGCTGTGGTGGAGTGGTTGGCGCAATCCGTTTAATTATTTAAAGCGGGTGGTGATTGGCATTGATATTCTCGATTACACTTTTCATAAACTGTGCGGCCAAGATTATGTGCGGGACGATATGCGCAGCACGGGATTTCAAATTTTATACGCTAAACCGAAGGCTGGTGGCATGGTTAAACCGATGCTGTATTGGGTGCGGCCGTGGGGCAAAACCACCCGCGCACTTGTGTGGCAATGGGGTTGGAAAATTAAGCTAGAGCACAATACAGCGGTGTATGAAGAGCAATGGGATTACTTTAAGGGCTTTACGTTTGAGCCGCAGTTTTATAAGGACATTGCGTAATGATTAGGCTTGTAAGGTGGCACGAATTAACGCCAATACAACAGGCTGATTTTGGCAATGGTTGCGGCGTGTCTTGGATGCCGAATTGGTTGACGAGTTTGTTTTTTGGTTGGTTTTTTGAGGCCAGCTGCAGGCGGCATGATTTTGGGTATGTAAGAGGGGGTACCGAGAATGACCGAGTGCGCGTTGATCTTGGGTTTTTGCGCAGTATGTGG
>MAAC01002399.1_pt1 | contig 11684 bp, 16 predicted proteins | sample 1115981 | NCBI WGS metagenome assembly MAAC01 (sample SAMN04961126, study PRJNA320927) | seawater metagenome | isolation source: sample BD02T64 sea water enriched with oil for 64 days | place: USA:Gulf of Mexico | collected 2013-07-27 | reverse complement strand
TCGATGTGGGGCGCTATTGCAGCCGACGTAGGAGTGTCATTGCTGGTGGTGGCCAACGCCCTGCGCCTGCTTAACAGCCAAGAGGCCAAGGCGCCGCCGTCCGGCGGTGAACAGGTTGGTCCACAGATGGTTCGGGGAGCACTCGCCCAAGATCACTAAAAATGCCTCCTGAGAGGGGCTGGGAGGGTACAGATTGCGCATTCTTGAAAGGCTGGAAAAGATCATCCACTCGCTAGGAGTAGGGACCGCGTGGCTAACCGTGGTCCCCATCGCTTTTTTTACCGGCTTGCAAATGCTTGATCGCAAGCTTCAGCTCGGGGTCTCGGCGATCCTTCCCGATCTATCCACCTCACTGCTTTTCATCCTCATTTTCATGACTTTCGGATTTACATACCTGCGCGACGGGCATGTCCGCGTGGACGTCTTTCGCCGAAACTGGCCTCCGCGCCGCCTGGCGTGGATCGAGCTTGCGGGCTGTCTTTTCATACTGCTGCCTTTGGCGATCATCCTGACCAATTACGGTTGGGATGGGCTGATGCGGACGACGAAATATGCGGAAACAGATATCTGGGCGCGGCGCATCGCCGCCGTGATCGGGCCTGCCCTGCTGGGGCTGGCGGGCCTTGTCGTCACGGTGCGCAATATCGCCTTCCTGCGCGGGCGACACGACGGCATCGCGCCAAGCTCTCAGGAAGACATGCCACATGGAGACTGAAATCCTGACCATCGCAATGCTAGGGCTATTGGGCATCGGTGTGTTCAGCGGTTTTCCTGTGGCTTTGGTCCTGACCGCTACCGGTTTTCTGGCATTTGTCGCTGCGGTTGTGATCGGCGTTACAGATTTTGGCCATCTCGGCCTCATTTACCTTCGGGTGCGTGGCATCCTGACCAACGAAGGTGTGCAGTTCACTAGTGTCCCGCTTCTTATCTTTCTCGGGCTGGTCCTGAATGCCAGCGGGGTTGCAGCAACGCTGTTTCAGACGTTGGGCCATGTCCTGAAATCCGTGCCGGGCCGATATGCGATTGCCACCCTGTTGATTGGCCTGATCCTCGCGCCTGCCGCAGGTGTCATCGGTGCGTCGGTTTTGACGGTCGCTCTGGTGGCCTATGGGCCGATGCTGCGCTCGGGATATGCGCCTTCCACGGCCGGGTCGGCGGTTGCGGCGTCCGGGGCGTTGGGGGTCGTCTTTCCACCGGCTGTCCTGCTGTTCTTTGTGGCCAATGTCTTTCAGCTTCGGATCGCGTTGATGTACACAGCGCTTGTCATCCCGGTGCTGCTGCTGGTCTTATTCTTTTCGCTGTTTTACGCGGTCACACTTCGTAATCGTGTCGACGTTGCCCTGTCGGATGCGGAAAAACCCACCATGCGGGACGTGTTGTCGGTGATCATTGCCATCGGAGTTATTGCAGCCATTCCTCTCAGTATCGTGGGCGGGATCGCGACCCTGTCCGAGGCGGCAGGTATCGGCGTCTTCGGGGGACTGTTGGTCATGGCGTTTCGCGGACGCATGACACTTGCACGCCTCAACAAGACGATAGTTCAGACCGCATCCATGACTTCAATGGTGTTTTTTATCGTCGTCGGGGCATCCATTTTTTCGCTTGGCTTCAATCTGATTGAGGGGCGCGAAGTTCTGCTTGAATGGATCAACGGGTTCGATCTCGGGCGCTGGATGACGCTTGCCTTGCTGCTTGGCATCATCCTCGTCCTCGGGTTCGTGTTCGACTGGATCGAGATCCTGCTCGTCTTTCTCCCAATTTTGCTGCCGGTGTTCGGGCAGCTGGATTTTTCAGATCATGTTGGCTCGGACTATTTTTCAAAAATCTGGCTGGCCGGTTTGATCGCTTTGGCGCTTCAAACGTCCTTTCTCACGCCCCCATTCGGATATGCTCTCTTCTTCGCCAAGATGGCCGCTCCTCCAGGTGTCAATCTGGCTGACATCTATCGTGGCGCCGGGCCGCTCGTGATCATTGAAATCCTGCTCATCGCAGTGCTGGCATTGTGGCCAGAACTGGTTACCTGGCTCCCGGAACTTGTTCTTTCCAAGTCAGACAGCCCTTTGTTGAATTGAAGGTTCATGATAAATGCTCGGCCAAAGAACAAAAAATCGAGTACCTTCAATGAAACGTCGTATTTTTCTCATGGGCATGATGTCCGCCTTTCTGTCCGGCTGTGCCAGCAAGTTCCGCAGCTATGGCGGACCCGAGGTGACCCGTGTTCGGCTCTACAAGGGGCAGCGCTTGCTTGTTCTCGACGGAGCCGATCGCGTATTGCAAACCTATCCGGTCGGGCTGGGTTTCGCTCCTGAGGGTCACAAGCAATTCGAGGGAGACGGCCGGACCCCGGAGGGCACCTACATAGTAGATAAGCGCAACCCTGAAAGTACGTATCATCTTTCAGTTGGTATCTCTTATCCGAACGAGGCCGACATCGCCTTTGCCGAAGCGCAGGGCCTTTCCCCCGGCGGCGACATCTTCATCCATGGTGGTCCACGCCCGGGCATCGACCCAACGGACGTCCGCGACTGGACAGCTGGCTGCATCGCGGTCACAGATCGGCAGATCGAGGACATCTATGCAATGGTGAAGGACGGAACACCTATCCACATCTTTGCATGACGGTCTTTCTCATGCGGCGGTAGTGAGCCGTCGCATTGGCCGCCATTGCCCAGCTCCACGAAGCCAAGATGAGCGCCAACAGCATCCAGTCCCCGAAGCTCGCGTAGAGTGTCGGCGGTCGCGCGGAGGGCAGGCTAGCGTCGATGATGCCCGTTTCGCCGGTATCGAGCCGCGCGGCGACACTTCCGTTCGCGTCGATGACCGCGGAGATGCCCGTATTCGCGGCTCGGATGACAGGAAGGCCTTCCTCTACGGCGCGCATCCGTGCGGAAGCCAGATGCTGCTCGGGTCCGATGCTGGTGCCGAACCAGGCGTCGTTTGTCGCGTTGAAAATCCAGTCAGGTCGGAACAGGTCGTCGACCACATGGCCTGGGAAGATGATCTCATAGCAGATCGCCAAGGCGACCAGCGGCACACCCGGAAGCGCAAGCGTTCGTGGGCCCGGTCCGGGCGTAAAGTCGCCGAGCCCCGCCGTCAGCCGCTCGATCGGCAACCAGCCGCGGAATGGCACATATTCGCCGAAGGGCACGAGATGGTGTTTCGCGTATCCGGTCAGGATTTTGCTGGTATCGCCAAAAGCCTGGACCGTGTTGAAATATCGGATGCCATCCTCGCTCGGTACACGGTCCGGCACTCCGGTGAGTAGCACGCTGCCTTCCGGTAGCGCAGCGGCAATGCGGGCCCGCGCCTCCGTATCCTCATCGAGGAAACCCGGAAAGGCGGTTTCCGGCCAGAGAAGAACGTCGAAATCGCCGGGCAGGGTTGAAAGCTCAAGATAGCGCGCGAATGTCGCCTCGCGGTTCTCGGGCGCCCATTTCTCCTCTTGTGGAATGTTGCCCTGGACAATGCGCAGGTCGACAGTGGGTGGCTGTTGTGCATCCGACTGGAGGCGAAGCGTGCCGACAGCCCACATCGTCGCGATGCCGGCCAGCGCCACGAGCGAGATGCTCAATCGTTGCCGCCCGGACGCCATGACAACAGCGCCGGGGAGCAACGCGACGAACACGGTGAGAAAGCTTAGCCCATAGCTTCCGACCCAGGCGGCGGTCTGGCGAAGGGCGGCATAGTCCACAAGTGCGTAACCGGCCAGGTTCCAGGGAAACCCTGTCAGAACGTGACCACGCAACCACTCGGCCACGGTCCAAGAGGTCGCGAACAGGAGGCAGTTCAAGAGACTGCCCATGGCTCCGCGCCGGGAAAATCGCGAGACCTGCGGACAATCCCGCGACCGCCGGGATCGCCATCGTCCCAAACCGCTCGGCCTCGACGTAGAAACTTTCCGCGATCCACGAAATCCCGAAACCGAACTGGCCAAGACCAAACGCCCAGCCGACGAGGAAAGCGCGCCCGAAGGAGAGATCGCGAAGACCGACAAACAACGCGGAATAGGCAATGGGAACAAGCAAGAGAAGCGAGAAAGGCGGGAAAGTCAGAACGGTCAGCGCCCCGGCGACGAAACCAATCGTCATCCGCGAAAGAAAACGGTGGCGCAGAGCGATGCGGTTCAGAATTTCCGGCTTCACGACTTGATCGAACGCCGCGCGCTGATCCATGGCGCGGCGAGCAAGAGCCCCACGCCACTGACGACAAATACATCGGCCAAGTTGAAGGCAGGCCAATGTGTTGTGCCAATGTAGAAATCGAGAAAGTCTGTTACAGCCCGATACCGCACACGATCGATGACATTGCCCAGGGCTCCGCCAATGATCGCGCCATAGGCAAGTGTTTCGACCGCATTTTCGGCGCGAAACAGCATAACCCCTAGCCAAACACAGATGGCAAGAGCGAGAGCGATTAGGCTCCACCACGGAGCGCCGCCCAGCATCCCGAAAGTCACGCCGTCATTACGATAAAAGACGAGGTTGAATCCCGGAAACACGGAAATCCCGACGCTTAAAGTGACGGCATTCGCAACGACAATGGCTTTGGTGATCTGATCGATCGCGAACGTAGCAAGCGCTGCAAATACGCCGATCATCGGAGATACTTTGTATGATGACATTGCCTCATCCCAACCAGACATCGAGAAACAGCATCAGAACGAGCCCGACAGCGAGACCGAGCGTTGCCCTGTTCTGATGGCCGCTGCGATGGGTTTCGGGGATGATTTCGTGGCTGATGACGTAGAGCATCGCTCCCGCGGCAAAGGCCAGACCCCATGGAAGCAGCGGTTCCGACAGTGTGATGATCCCGGCCCCGAGCAGGCCGCCAATCGGCTCGACCATGCCCGTCAGCGCCGCGATGCCCCAGGCGCGCAGCTTCGGATATCCCTCGCCCAGCAGAGATACAGCGACGGCCAATCCTTCGGGCGCATTCTGAAGCCCGATGCCGATGGCGAGCGGCAGACCGCCCCCCATACCTCCGGATCCGAAGCCGACCCCGACCGCGAGGCCTTCGGGGAAGTTGTGGATCGTGATCGCGATGATGAACAGCCAGACCCGCCGCAAAGACGCCGCTTCGGGCCCTTCGCGTCCCGTCTTGAAGTGCTCGTGCGGCAGCTTTTCGTTCATCAGCGCGACAGCCCCCATGCCCAGAAGGATCGAGACGCATACGATGGCCGCAGGCATCGCGCCGTTTTCGAACATTGGCTCTGCCGCATCCAATGCCGGGATGATCAGCGAAAAGAACGAGGCTGACAGCATGACACCGGCAGCGAAGCCGAGCGACAGATCGCGCGTGGCCCGGGACGGGATGCGCCCGAACAGCACGGGAGCTGCCCCGACTGCCGTAAGGGATCCGGCGGCGAGACTTCCGAGAAAGCCGAGCATTATCGGAGACAGATTTTCCATGGGCGAGCCAGATTATCCTTCGGCGTAGCTCGAAAAGACTTCCGTCGACCCGTCCTTGCGGATGAGGAAGACATCATAGGCCTCGCGGTCGTCTTCTGGCCCCATGCCGGGCGAGCCATAGGGCATCCCCGGAACGGCGAGGCCGACGGCGTCCGGGCGCTCCTCGAGAATGCGGCGGATGTCAGCGGCCGGGACATGGCCTTCGATCACGTAGCCATCAATGAGCGCGGTGTGGCAGGAGACCATGCGCTGCGGCACGCCGTTGTCGAGCTTGAAGCGAACCAGCGACCCACCGAACATGTTCTCGCCCGTCGGCGCAAACCCGTTTTCTTCGAGATGGTTCATCCAAGACAGGCAACAGCCGCAACCGTTCGTCTTGCGGACCTCGATCGCCGTTGCCTCTGCGAGGACCTGGGCCGCCGGGAACAGGGCGAGGGTGATTGCCAGAGCTTGGGTCATGCGTTTCATGGGTCAGAGCCTTTCGGTTGTCGTTTCGGCAATCTCGCTGCCGAGGTTTTGATTCAGAAGCGCGCGCGCCTCGGCCAGACGCGAGAGCGCGGCGGTATCATCCGCTTCGCTCTCGGCTGCTTCGGCGAGCCGGTCGTCAGAGAGGGGGTCAGTCGGGCGCCCATCCACAAGGACTTCGTAGTGCAGGTTCGGACCTGTCGCCGTACCAGTCGCGCCGACGCGGCCGATCACATCTCCCGCCGCAACGCGTTGGCCTTGTGCCAGGTCTTCCGGCACGGCGCTCAGATGCGCATAGCGCGTCATGGTGTCGGAGCCGTGGGCGATTTCGACCACTCGACCATAGCCGCCCCGCCAGCCGATGAAACTGACCCGCCCCGGTGCCGTCGATTGAACCGGTGTCCCGCGTGCCGCTGCGAAATCGACGCCGGTGTGCATCCGGACGTTGCCAAAGACCGGATGCGTGCGGCGTCCGAACACCGAGCTGAGGCGCGCACCCTCGACCGGCTGTGCGAAGACGCGCAGCACCTCGCCATCGACGTAGATCGTCGCCTGACCGCTGCCGTCGTCCGGCCATACGATCTCGTAAAGCGAACCGCCGATCTCCAGTGCGGCGAAGGCGAGTTCGGGCTGTCCGATCCTGTCCTCGCCGACCCGCGCCTCACGCCAGAGAAGCCTTAGTGTCTCGCCACCGGCCAACTCGCGGCGAAAATCCACGGTCCCACCCAGCATCTGCGCAAGGTCCACGGAAAAACGGGCGGGTATGCCGGCTTCGTCGAGTGCCGCGAAGATCGAGCTGTCGATCACGGCTTTGCCGGCAAGGGTTACGATCTCCGGATCCGGAGCCACGACCTGCGTAGACAACTGCTCGCCGAAAACCACCTCGATCCGCACTCCGTCCTCGACGGCGAGTGAGACGGTGCGGGGGCTGCCGTCCACGGTCGAAGCGACAGTGACCGAGTGCCCCGGCCGCAGCCGTCGCAGATCGTATTCCGCGCCAAGCGCGAGGGCAACTTCGGCTCTGTCAGGTGCCGCAAGTCCAGCTTCGGACAGCAAGAAATCGAGCGTCTCGCCAGGTGCAATGTCGCGCGACCACGTCGACAGCGGTGGCTCGATCGCCCTTACCGGCCTGTCGGCAAACGCGACCTGCAGAAGGGGTAGGGGGCCGAGGTCGGGTGCATCCTCTGCCCATGCCGTCGCGGGCAGCGTCACGAGGATTTCAACGTTTCTAGGGGCTTCAGGACCTTGGGGCATCCAGCTACCTGCCTTGGCAAGTTCCGGCGGCACGGGTTCTTTCGGCATGAAATCAGAGATGGCGATAGCCGCTCCCAAAACCGTCCCCGCAATTGCGACACCCGCCGCCAAAGTTCTGAGCCTCATGTCGCCCCCTCCATTTCTTCTGCCAGCGCGCGGCGAATTTTCGGCACCGCGAATTCTCTGGGTTCGTGATAGTCGATCATGGTGACGAACCGCCCAGAGGCTGCGAACAGGAAGACGCTCGCGGTGTGGTTCATCGTGTAATCGCCGCTTTCCGTCGGCACCCGCACGTAGGTGGCGCGGAAGCCGTCCGCGACGCGCGCGATCTGCTCCTCCGGTCCCGTCCAGCCACGTATCCCAGGATGGAAGTAGCCGACATATTCGGCCATCGCCTCTACAGTGTCGCGCTCGGGATCGACCGTGATGAAAACCACGTTCATTTCTTCGGCCTCGTCTCCCAGATCGTCGAGCCATCCCGAAATGTCCGAGAGCGTGGTCGGGCAGACATCGGGACAGTAGGTGAAGCCGAAGAACGCCATCGTCGGGCGACCGATCAGGGTTTCTGGCCCGACCGCGTTGCCCTCATGATCCGTCAGACGGAAATCCATCTCGGTCAGGGCCACAGGCCGCTGCCCGACAGGCTCGGCTCCACCGGGTCCATCGACCTGCCACCAACCGACGAAGAGCATCAGGGCGACCGCCCCGACACCAGCCGCGCCGTACCCCAGGATCGCCCGTCGCCGCATCAGTCCTCTGGCCCCCGCGCGGCGATTCCGAGGATCGGCACCTCGACCGTCACTTCGCCTCCGTCTTCGAAAAGCAGGGTCAGCGGAAAGGTGTCCCCTTCCGTCATCGGTTCTTGTAGCCGCATCAGCATTGCGTGCAGGCCCCCCGGCTCGAGCGCGACGCTCTCGCCCGGGGCGATCGCGATCTCCCCCGCCGGGCTCATGGAACTCACACCTTCGGCATTTGTCTTCGTCTCGTGAATTTCGGGCATCATCGCGAGCGGTGTTGTAAGGCCGATCAGCGTCACTGGCTCGTCGCCAGTGTTGCGGATCGTCATGTAAGCGGCCCCGGGACGGTTCATCCCGATGGAGGCGCGGGACCACGCGTTCTCGACGACAACATCCTCGGGTCCGGCCAGCGCGGGCGCTGAGAACCCTCCAAGGGTCAAAAGCGCCGCCAGTGTGCTGGTCAAAATATACTTTTTCATCGTTCTGATCCTGCCCTTTCCATTCAGCTTTGCGCGGCAGCGACTTCGGCAGCCACCAGACGACGCAATTCTGCCTCTCCGAATGGATCGAGCGGCATGCCGTTCACGAAGAATGTGGGCGTCTGGCGAATTCCCACGGTCTCGACGTCAGCACGATCCTGGTTCAGGATCGCCACGACATCGGGTGCCAGCATTTGCGTGCGCGCGGCCTCGGCATCGAGTCCGGCCGTGGCGGCGATCTGAAGGATCAGGCCAGGCGCCGGGGCACCGTGCGACGCCCATCTCGGCTGTTCCCGCAGAACGGCCTCGAGCACCGGCACGTAAACGTCCTGCATGCGCGCCGCCTCGAGCACGCGGATCGCTTCCTCGGATGCCTCGCCGTGGAAGGGCGTGTAGCGGATCACGACGCGGACAGCATCCCCATGCTCAGCCATGATGTCCTTCACGATGGGATGAAAGGCGCGACAGGCCTCGCAGGCCGGATCGAAGAATTCGACGATCGTGACGGGCGCCTCCGCAGGCCCGAGGATGGGCGAGTAGGGGCGGATCATCGCGTCCGCAAGTTCCGGCACAACGGGCGCCGCTTCGGCCACCGGGCCGGGGCGGGTCGCAATCCAGGTGGCTCCACCGAAACCGGCGACGCCGAGGGCGAGAACGGACAGGATCAGGCCGCGTCGGTTCATGTTCGTGTGTCCTTCAGTGAAAGGGCCGACAGCGCCCCGATCAGCGCGAAGGCGGCGAGCGCCATCAGCGGGATAGGGATGCCGAAGACCAGTTGGTTGTCATCGGTGCAAGAGGGGCCAGTGGCCGTGCAGGGCTGGATGCGTTCGGGAACAAGACCGACGTACAGCCCCATGTGCCAGAGGGCGATTGCGCCGCCGCCAAGCGCCAATGCGATGCCGTAACGCCCCACGCGGCCGTCCCGACACCAAAGGCCCAGCCCGAGGATAATGGCCAAGGGGAACATGAAGGCGCGCTGGAACCAGCACAGCACACAGGGCGTCTGCCCCAGCACCTCGCCGATAAAAAGCACGGCAAGTGAGGCAACGAGCGCGATGATCCACGCCAGCCCGAGGGCTGTTTCTCCGGACATACGGTTCATGTCGGTCAGATCCTCTCTTCCAGATCGGCGAGGATCTCTTCGGCGGAGGTGCCGTAGGGCCAGGAGTCGGCAAAGCCTGCCTCGGGGTCGAAGAGGAACAGATGCGACGTGTGGCCCATGGTGTACCCATCCGGCGCTGCGGCCTCTTCGACGCGCTCAAAGAAGATTGGAAATGTCTCGGACGTGGCGGCGATCTGTTCCGGCGTGCCCGTCCGCCCGATGATGCCCGCATCGAACAGCGGGACGTATTCGGCGAGTGCTGGGGGCGTGTCTCGTTCAGGGTCGATTGTTATGAAAATCGGCTGGACCTTGGCGGCATCGTCGCCCAGACCGTCCATCACCGCCGCGACCTCAGATAGGGTCGTCGGGCAGACGTCGGGGCAGTTGGTAAACCCGAAAAAAACCAGCATCCAGCGCCCCGCAAAGTCCTCCTCGGTTTGAACCATACCCTGGTGGTCCGTCAGTTCGAACTCAGCGAAAAAAGGCGGCTCGGCGTCGGTTCGGGCGCTATCGGCACGATAATCGGACCATAGCAAAAGCCATACGAAGGCAAGCGCTGCCACGCCTGCCAAAACCCAAAGAAACTTCTGTGCCGATCTAAGGGACAATCCTGTTCGCCTGTTTTTGATTCTTATTGCATGTGCGGATACATCCTCTAGCCGCTAGAGGTTCAAGAACGAAATCATGGTATAGCTTGAACTCACGCGTCTGTGAATCCGACACTTGTTTATTCCGACGGCAAAACCTACACAAACTGTATCTTTTTCATGGAGGCGAAAATGCTCACGATCGGTACTCTGTCAAAGAAGACTGGCACAAAAGTGCAGACCATCCGGTACTACGAACAGATCGGACTCATGCCCGAACCTGGCAGGACCGAAGGCGGACAGAGGCGCTACGACAATGCACAGCTCGATCGACTGTCCTTCATCCGCCACTCGCGGCAACTCGGTTTCTCGCTCGATGCGATCCGCGAGCTGCTCGACCTCAGCGACCATCCCAACCGGCCCTGCCACGAGGCCGATGCCATCGCGCGTCGCCAGCTCAAACAGGTGGAGCAGCGCATGGCGCGCCTGAAGGCGCTGCGCACGGAACTGAAACGCATGGTTCACGAATGCAGCGGCGGGCGGACGGGAGATTGCAAGGTGCTTGAGGTGTTGCGGGACCATTCGGAATGCTTGACCGAGCACGAGGAAATCGGGGTCTGAAGGAATTCAGCCAACATTCCGGCTGGAACGCAGATCAGCCGCAGAAGTTAATGTGTTGCACAACACAAGCTGGAACCACAAAATGGCCGCTAGACAAGATTCAATGGAGAGACGGACGCTTTGGATCGTTCTGGCGCTCAATATCGGTTTGGCCGTGGCGTTTTTCGCAACAGGCGCCTTCGGCGATTCAAGTGCTCTGATCGCCAACGGGCTCGATAACCTCTCCGACAGCTTCGTCTACGCGATCAGCCTTTTCGCTTTGTCCCGATCCGACAAATGGAAACGCGGGGCGGCGAACGTTTCCGGTGGGCTGCTGATCCTGTTCGCTGCAGGCATCCTCTACGATGCGTGGCGCCGCTACATCGGCGGGTCAGATCCGCTCGGGACGATCATGATCGCCATGGCCCTGATTGCGGCGGCCATCAACGCAGTCTGCGTCTGGCTGCTCGCTAAGCTCAAAGATCCGGACGTCAACATCCGCGCGGCCAACACCTTCAGTTACAACGATTTCGCCGCGAACCTCGGAATCGTCGTGGCTGGCGGCCTCGTCGCCTGGCTGGGAACCAACTGGCCGGACCTCGTCGTCGGCGTGATTGTCGCCGGGATCGCGGCCTGGGGAGGTATCGACATTCTGCGCGACGCACACGGCGAACACCACAAAGCAGTTCATACGGGCAAATAGTTGCGGGAGATTCTTTCTGAAAGAAAGGATTGAAGCTACAGTGACTATAGCAATTAGTCTTGTTCCAAGACGATTCGAGGAGCGACCCGTTGCAGATGACCGACCCCCTACTTGTACCCACCAAACTACTGGATTTTGATGCCGCGCCTCTTGCGCATCTAATTGAGAACCGCAGCTGGCGCGGCTTATCCGAATACGATCGGATCGGAGCTGCCTATGATTTCGTTCGGAATGAAATCGCGTTCGGATACAATCGAGCTGACGACATCCCCGCATCCGAAGTGCTTTCCGACGGCTACGGGCAGTGCAATACCAAAGGCACGCTCTTGATGGCGCTGCTGCGTGGTGT
>MAAC01018395.1_pt1 | contig 11689 bp, 12 predicted proteins | sample 1115981 | NCBI WGS metagenome assembly MAAC01 (sample SAMN04961126, study PRJNA320927) | seawater metagenome | isolation source: sample BD02T64 sea water enriched with oil for 64 days | place: USA:Gulf of Mexico | collected 2013-07-27 | reverse complement strand
TACACGATCTTGTCCGCCGCCGTAGTGCGTTCTGACAGCATCCAGCCGGCAATCTTGTCCACCGCGTTGTGGCGCCCAACGTCCTCCATATAGACCAGCGGGCGGTCTTGATGGCACAAGACCGAGCCGTGAATAGCTCCCGCCTCAAGATACAGGGACGGCGTGCGGTTGATCTTGCTGGCCAATGAATACAGCCACGAGGTTTTGACAGGGGTGGCGGGCAGTTGCACATCCTCCAGCCCCTCCATCATGTCGCCAAATACAGTGCCCACCGCACAGCCCGAGGTCCGGGTCTTTTTCTTCAGCTTGTCCTCAAAACTGGTCTGCACCTCGGTGCGCACCACCACCACCTCGAGATCGTCGTCGTAATCGACGCCGGTGATCACGTCATCATCGCGCAACATCATCTGATTGCGAAGGAACCCCAGCGCCAGGTATTCTGGAAAGTCGCCGATAGTCATGGCGGTGACAATTTCCTGCCCGTTCAGATAGATGGTCAGTGGCCGTTCCTCGACCACCGAGATCTGGCTGACCGCGCCGTTATGATCAACGCCGGTGACCACGCGAGTCAGGCGGGTATTGGCGGGATTGGGAGAAATCAGATACTCCGTCACGTCGAATGTCTTGGGCAATTGCAACTCTCCCGGATCGGCCGTAGGTCAATGACATCAGCCTAGGATCAAGCCATGCCATTCACCACCACCAAATCTGCCTTTTGGGCCGGCTTTCGCGACAGTGCGCCATTCATTTTGGTGGCCGGTCCTTTTGGCATGTTGTTTGGGGTTCTGGCGGCGGAAGCGGGACTAAATGTCCTTGAGGCGTTGGCGTTTTCTATGGCCGTTTTTGCCGGAGCGTCGCAATTTACCGCGCTGCAACTGATGCAAGAGCAGGCCCCGACGATTATCGTGTTGATTTCGGCTCTGGCGGTCAATCTTCGGATGGCGATGTACTCAGCCTCTTTGACACCCTATCTGGGTGCTGCCCCGCTTTGGCAACGGGCCTTCGCCGCCTATTTGGTGGTCGATCAGTCATATACCCTGTCGATCGTAAAATTTGAGGCGGAGCCAAAAATGACTGTGCCGCAGCGCATGGCTTATTTTGCTGGCACCAACGGGATCATTGCGCCGTTGTGGATGACAGCCACCGTCATTGGCGCTTTGGTCGGGGCGCAGGTTCCAGACAGCTGGGGCTTGGATTTTGTGCTGCCGCTGGCCTTTCTGGCGATGATCGGGCCGATGCTGCGTACTCCCGCCCATCTGGCCGCCTGTTTTACCGCCATTGTCACCGCTCTGCTGGCCGCCGGATTGCCCTATAACTTTGGATTGATCGTGGCGGGCCTGACAGGGATGATTGTTGGCGCGCAAACGGAACTCTGGCTTGAACGGCGCAAGGCATTAAGCGAGGTGGCCCGATGAGCCAGTTCGATACCTTCACACTTTGGACCGTCATCATTGGCCTGGCCATCGGTAGCTTCACCCTGCGGTTTGCCTTTTTGGCGCTGATGGGAGACCGCGCCATGCCCGCTTGGTTGATGCGGCACCTGCGCTATACAGCGGTTGCGATCATTCCGGCCCTGGTGACGCCGCTGGTGGTCTGGCCCAGCTCGACCAACGGAGTGACAAGCCTACCACATTTACTGGCTGCACTGGCAGCGCTGGCGGTGGGGCTGTTCAGCAAAAACGTCATTGCTGCCATGATCAGTGGTGCTGTGACGCTTTACGGGCTTTTGTATCTGATCAGCTAAACCAAAGCGCCTTTTCCAAAGCGAACGGGCAACTCCCGCCCGTCGTCGGCATCAAAGATGCCATCCTCCCGTTGGGCGTGGCGCAACGCATAGCGTCGCGCCACGCCCAACGCCGTAAGCAGGATTGGCCACAGGCCAATGCAGCGCGCAGGGGCGGGAGTATTTGGTTGGCTTTCTTAAAGGGTGAGCTAGCCGTTTAGCGCGGCGTTGCCCTGAGCCAGACCTTGCTGCAGATCCTCGCTGTCGTTTTCATAGTACGTCTCGGTCACCGCACCAGGAAATGCACCAAAACTTTCCGACAACTTCACCGGATAAAACGTTTGATCGATCTGCTCAAATCCGGGAATCCGCGCCAGCAGGGTTGCGGTGGATTTGGCGCAAAAGACGCCCGGAACCCGGCCATTGCTCACTGCCAGTTGATAGGCCAGTTCGGCCTGTTCAGGCGTCACCTCAAGGGTCTGAATGACCACATGAAAGGTGCTGCGGGCATGACCGCTGCGATAGGCTTTCTCAACACCCGGCGTGATGCCATACAAAACATCGTCCCGCTCGGGCACCACATCAGCATAGAACGATCCAGCCGGATCAAAAATCACCCGCTGTGATGCATTGATCATCAGTGAGGTATGACCGCCTTGTCCGGTGCGATTGCTGACCATGGTATATAGCGTCAGCGTGGCTGGCCCCGGAGCGCGATAGGCCACTGCCGCCAAGGTGGCGTCGGTAGCATTTGGCTGAGGCTGCGAGGAACAACCGCCCAGTATAGTCAGGGCGACAAGCGATGCCGCTACACTCGTTACAATACGCACAGCCTACTCCGGATCAGGTTGCGAAAACGGCGAGGAACAGCGCCAGCAAAATCATCGCCACGCAAAAGCGGGTCACAAATGTCATGAAGCCGTTATAGGTGTTTTCCTGGACCGTTGTGTCCATCGAGCCGTGCTGGTGATCTGCCATGGGTAGTATTCCTATTCGCGTATGTTTTGCGTTGAATATCCGAATTGGAAAAGCCTGTCACCACGTCATTGCGGCGCAGGGCGACAGAAACACTGTTAGTTGCCGCTCCAACACTGGTTAAATCCATAGCCCCAACGCCAACTTAGGCCACTGCAAGGCCCCCCTCCGAATCGCACTGAATAATACATGCTGCCCGCCAGCAATTCGTAGGCCTCAACCACCTGAGCCTCGCTCACCCCGTATAACACCGCCAATTCGGCGCGGCGGACCTCACCCGTTTCGATAACGCAGGCCTGAAGGACTCGGTCAGCCACCAGCCGCGCCTGATAGCTGTCGCTGGCTACCCGCGCAGATCCAGCGTTGTGGTAAGCTTGATCATGGGTAATGCAACAGGTTTCAAACGGTGGCTGTTCCTGATGGTCCTTGGCGAATTGCGGCCAATATGCAGCAATGCTCTGCCATGTGCTGGACAGTCCTCCGCTGCAGCCATCGGTGGTAAACGGCGCCGGAGCTCCGGCCACCTGAGACATCAGTGCAACATGAGCCTTCATCTCTAGCCCGCGCCCCAGTTGATCCCAGCCTTGCCCAGTGGCGGGACTGGCCAATAAAAGGGCCATTACCATCGCGGCGCTACGGACTGACATCGCGGTATTCCTTGGGGTTAAGATTCAAACCCAATTCTTCGACCAGCCACAGCACCATGCGTTCCGGCGTATTTAGTCCGGCCCGGACGGCAAGAACATCCCGCGCCAATCCCGGTTCATCGGTAATCAGACCGTCCACCCCCATCGAAATCATCTTAGACATTTGCAGCGGATCATTCACCGTCCAGACATAGATATCCTTGCCCGCGCCTTGCACCGAGGATATCAGACCCGGGCTGGCGATCTCGGCCCGCACAGCGACAAAATCGCCGTCGAGACCAGCCAGATTACCAACGGCAGTGGCCGCGAGTATACCAGCACGCCAGTCTGGACGCAGCGATTTGGCCTTTTGCACCGACTCGTATTTCAGCGACATAAAGGCAATCTCGTCGGCCATATCTGCTGCCTCGACCAGTTGCACCGTGCGCCCCTCAAGATCGACGTCATAGCCATATTGCTTGAACTCGATCAACAGTTTCGCCCGGCCTTTGACCTGCTCAAGAACATCACTCAGCAACGGAATGCGCTGATCGCCGTAGGCGGGATCATACCAACTGCCGATATCGACCTGCTGCAACTCGTCCAGCGTGCTGGCATGGATCTGCAGATTGACCTTGGCCAATTTCATCAGGTCTGCGTCATGCATCACCACGATACGGCCGTCAGAACTTTCCTGAACATCGATCTCAACCCAGTCAGTGCCCTGTTCCAATGCTTCTTCAATCGAGGCGGTGGTGTTTTCCGGCTTGCTACCGGCCGCGCCGCGGTGAGCGATGATCTCGATATCATCCTCGGCCTTGGCGGCATCAAACAGCGCCTGCCCCAGCCAGATCGAGAAGCCAGCCAGAACCACGGCCAGACCAGCGAAGCCCAGCAGTCCAGGCCGCAAACCCGATTGCTGTCGCAACTCATCAGGCAAGGGCGGATGTTCGCCGCCAAAATGACGATCCAAGATCAGCGCCAAAGCCCCCAATGCCAGTGCCGACAACACCGCGTCTCCGATCACCCAAACCAGCATCACGACCAAAGCCACCAACAAGACGCCGATCATGCTGGTGTCGGGGCCCACTGGCATCCAGGCGATTATCCAGCCGGCGATTGCCGCCAAAGCAATGGCCAGCAGCGTACGCAGCAACATCCAGACCACCAGTTCGAGCTGCAGTTTCAAGTGATGCCCCTGCATGCGCTCTGCACTGGCAGCAAAGCTGCTGCGGGGTGATTGGTCCTCGAACAGCACCAGATGCAGGGCCAGCGCCCAGGCAGACAGGCGCTGGAGCAAAAGCAGGCCCAGAACCAGAGCGATCAGGCCAATCAGCACCACTGCAAGTTTGAAGGCAGGCGGGTGGTAGGTCAGATAGTAGTTGATATCAAACTCAGTCAGCAACCACAGCGCCACCAGCAACCCGGCCACGGCAAACGGAGCCGCCAATAACAAGATCCGCAACAGCAGCAACCCGATGAAGACAGCCAGAACGTATAACTTCTTCACCACAGCCAACACCGCCACACGTGCCGTCTGCCACCGGGTTGATTGCTCATAGCGCAGAGACGTCGCCATCACAGCAAAGCCGGTGACCTCGGCCACCAATACGATGCTGAGCACCACCACCGACAAAACAAACCCAACCGGCGACAACACAAATAGAGCGATGTCTTGATCGGTCAGGGCCGATTGACTAGAGAAAGACACCGCCAAATTTATCAATGCGCCCAACAACGGAGCAATCAACGCCAAGGCCAACAGGCGGAGTGACACATGCACGGACAAAAATAACGGCCAGCGCTGCTTGGCACCGGCATAGGCCTTTAGGACTGCATTCAAAGGTCTCAAGCGAAATCTCCTAATCAATCAATTTTGCCCAAAGGCAGTAGATACTGACGACAAGTCAAACCTGGCTCTTGCCAAGCATTTCTATCTTAGATCGTCGCCGCCACAGGAATACACTCTAGGCCCTGCGCTCTTTCATAATGTAGGCCAGTCGCTTTCCAAATGAATTTGTCGGTCGTTCAATCAAAAAATAGGTGGCTGTCGCCAGTAGAATGGTAACGCCATAGACAACAAGGAAATGCACAATGCTGGAATCAAATCCTCCCCAGACTTCGCGCAACGTGTGAACGACAAGCGTGTGCAGCAAATAGATTGAATAGCTGATTGACCCCAGAAACAGCATTATTCTGTTGGTCAAAACCTTGGTCAGCCAAGCCGACCGGCCTGGGGCGACACAGACGATCAGAATTGCCGCCGCCAAAGCACATATCTCACCACGACCATCAATTTTCAGGACCAGAGAAGCCACAAACAGCGCCACGGCGCCGACGATCCACAAGCCTACTTTGGGGGAGGTCGAAACCAGATACTTTGCTCGCAGATGGAAGCTCAGAACGCCGATAAAAAAGAGATGGCCATAAGCAATAGGTGACCATTTCACAGGTAAGGACGTACCCACAAGTTTCTTGCTGGCATATGTCAGGATCGCAGTGAGGATCGCCAAGACAACAATAGGAATGAAAACGGCCCGTATCGACCGACCAAAATGGATCACCAGCGGCAGGCAGATATACCAAAAAACCTCGATTGGTATCGACCATTCGACCCCCAGAATTGAGTTGGCAATCGTATAGTCGAGAAAGCTCAGCATGCTCAGGTGCATCACGTAATTATACATATCTGGCTGCGAGCCAAGTTCCTGCATCCAATCCGAAGCAGGAAGAACACCCGACAGATACATCATGAAGGCGACTGACGTAACGAACCAGTAGATCGGAGCAATACGAATTATGCGCCGCGTTAGGTAACTTCCATAGCTACTTGCCTCACCAAATGTCTTCGCGATGGTGAAGCCTGAAATCACAAAGAAGATATCAACACCATATTTTCCAGCGCTGTTGATGGTCTGCCCAAGCATTCCCAAATCAGCAAACGCCCCGGTATGAATGATAACAACCATTGTAGCGGCTATGGCACGCATCCCAGTGATAAAGTCGGTATCGCCATAAGTTCGTAGCATCAAGTTTCGGGCTTTCTCTGCGCGGGATTGTTCCCCGGACGATCTTATTGCTCGCCCGGTTCAGAATGTCGCCTCAAAACGCGAAAGATGTGATCATTCCGGATCTTGATCATCACCAAGATCCGAGGCCAGCCGAAAGCCGATCCGTTTAGCCGGCGCATTTTCCGTCGGCTTGGGCAGCGCCCGCAGCATCACGTTCAACTGGCTGACGTGCTGCACCAGTTGGGTTTTACCGCCCGGCCCGTCGCTGCCGTAGAAGGTGATGATATCGGGGTCGAAATACCCCATGCCCTCGATCCGCAGCACCCCGGCATCGCCGCCGGTAAAGCCCATGGCGACCTCGTGATCGCTGTCCAGCTGTTTCTCAAAGTTCTGGATATAAAGGATCAGACGTTCATAGGCCCAGCGCGCCTGACTTTTCTTTTCCACTGGCTTGTTGAGCGCTGCGGGAACGGTGCTCAGCCCAGCATTGGCCTCTGGGTCGGCATGGACCTCATGCAAATGCGGCAAGGCCGCAGCCTCGACGGCCTCGGCTGTGGTCATGATCTCGTCGCCCATGTGGTGCCTCCCTTGGGGCGTCACCCCTTGCGCTGGTACAGCCATGCGCCATCGTCGCGGCGGCTGCGATCCAGTTTCCCAATACAATACAGGTGATTTACATGCGCCACAGCCTCGACCAAGGCAAGACCGTATTCACCTTCGCCAATGCTGCGCTTGAACAGAACCGAGAAACATTCAGCCGCGGTTTTGGGCTGAACAAGGTAATCCAGCAGCCGTTCCAGCGCGCCGTGGTGGTTGTCGATCAACTGCCGCATGCGCAGCGGAAGACGGGTAAAGGGCAGTTTGTGACCGCCCAGCGCAACGTGATCCGGACGTGCCAAGGGGGCCAGTCGCTCACAAGCCTCAAGCCAATCGGCCAGCGGGTCGGCCATTGGCTCGGTGGCATAAACGCCGATGTTAGGACTGATCGAGGACAGGATCTGATCCCCGGTGATCACCAGATTATCATCGCGGCTCCAGAACGTCGCATGTTCCGGCGCGTGGCCATTGCCCATGTGCACATCCCAGTCGCGCCCACCCATGCGAAACACGTCGTCCTGCTGAATGCGGGTAAAGCCCAGCGGCATTGGGTATACCACATCAGCAAAGTTGAACGGGCGTTCAGCAACCCGTTTGTCATAAATCTCAGGGTCCATGCCAGCGCTGCGGTAGTAATCGAGCGTTTCCTGCGGCCATTGTTCCTGCACGTCCAGCGTCAGCATGCGGGCAAACAGCCAAGCAGTGCGCGTGGTCACCAGCTCGGCGCCGTGTTCGGATTGGAACCAGCCTGCGTTGCCGATATGGTCGGGATGGTGATGCGTGACCACCACCCGTTTGACCGGCTTGCCCTTGAGCGGCCCGGCCATCAACTGCTCCCAGATGGCACGGGTCTTTTTCGAGGAAAACCCGGTGTCGATCACCGTCCAGCTGTCGCCATCATCCAGTGCATAGACATTCACATGGTCCAACTTCATCGGTAGCGGCAGACGCATCCACAGCACACCTTCGGCAACTTCGATTGCCTCGCCCGGTGCCGGAGGTATCTCCCACGGGTGGCGCATAGTAACTTCGGGAACAGAGATCATGATCAGCCTGCCAGTTCTTCTAGTGTCAACGCATAAGCACCATCAGCCCCGGCCTGAGCATGGGCAAGCAGTGCCACATGTTCTGGCAGCATCCGATTGATGTAGAATCGCGCCAATTTTTCACGCGGGCCACCCAGATCGGCCATGGCTGCTGTCAGGTGAAAATGACCACCCAGCACACGCGCAAACGCGCGCAGATAAGGCACTGCTCCGGCGAAACGATCGTTCATGTTATCCTGCGCCACCAGCCATTCGGTTGCTTCGCGCAGGGTCTCGCAGGCCTGCCAGACGCTTTCGGCCATGTTGGGATGGGTGGTGCGGGCGCGTTCGGCCTGTTCTTCGATCTCGTCGATCAGGCGGTTGGCCATATCACCACCATCCATCATCTTGCGCGCCACCAGATCCATCGCCTGGATGCCATTGGTGCCTTCATAGATCGCCGTCACCCGCACATCACGGAAGAACTGCGCCGCGCCACTTTCCTCAATGTAACCGGTCCCGCCGTGCACCTGCACGCCAGTATCCGCCACAGAGATCCCCGTATCGGTGCCAAAGGCCTTGGAAATCGGAGTCAAAAAGGCTGCGCGCGCCGCCCAGTCTGCTTCGCCAGTGGCAGCCTGCATATCGATGGCCACTGCGCAGGACAGCATGATCGCACGGGCAGCAAACAGATCAGCTTTCATTGTCATCAACATCCGGCGCACATCGGCGTGATCCACAATGGTGCCGCTTTCGCTACGGCCCTGCTTGCGCTCCAGCGCATATTCCAGCGCCTGCTGGTAGGCGCCCTCGCCCACGCCAATCCCCTGACCGCCAACCCCCAAGCGTGCGTTGTTCATCATGGTGAACATCGCCGCCAAACCGCCATGTTCGCGGCCAACCAGCCAACCGGTGGCGCCGTCGTACTGCATCACGCAGGTGGGTGAGCCGTGCAAGCCCATCTTGTGCTCTAGGCTGACAACGTTCAGATCGTTGGCCTTGCCGGGGTTGCCGTCTTCGTCAGGCAGATACTTGGGCACCAGAAACAGCGAAATCCCTTTGGTTCCAGGTACACCGTCCGGCAGACGCGCCAACACCAAGTGGCAGACATTGGTGCAAAAATCATTGTCGCCCCAGCTGATAAAGATCTTCTGACCGCTAACCGCATAGGTGCCATCGCCGTTGGGCTCGGCCTTGGACGACAACGCCCCAACATCCGATCCCGCCTGCGCTTCGGTCAGGTTCATGGTGCCCGCCCATTCGCCCGATATCAGCTTGGGCATATACAGGTCTTTCAGCGCGTCACTGGCGTGATGCGCCAGCGCCTCAATCTGACCTTGAGACATCAGTGGAGCCAATTGCAACGACAGACACGCGCCGCTCATCATTTCATTCACAGCCGTGGTCAGTGCCATCGGCAGTGCCATACCGCCGTGTTCTTCGGGCGCGCTCATACCAATCCAGCCGCCCTCGGCAATCGCTTTCCAGCCGTCGGCAAATCCGGGAGACGTGCGCAATACGCCATTTTCCAACCGCGCAGGTTCCATGTCGCCGCCACGTTGCAAGGGTGCCATCACCTCGTCGCACAGCTTGCCTGCCTCGGTCAGGATCGCGCTTGCCATGTCTTCTGCGGCTTCGGAAAATCGATCCGTCGCCGAGACTTGCCCATAGCCCACAATGTGTTTCAATAAAAATTCATACTCAGGAACGGGTGCGCGGAAACTCATGGCATCCTCTTTCTATGGCGCTGCGGCGTGGGCTTGGAATCCCTGTGCGCAGCCGGTAACTGTCAAAGCTTGGACGACTACCTAGCGGGGCCAGCCGCGCAAGCAAACCAAAACGCGGCGTCACCTATATGAACACTGATCATACCAAAATACTGGGCTCTACTGAGCACGATATCGCCCAAGCCGCCGCATTGTTGCGCGCAGGCCAACTGGTCGCTTTTCCAACCGAGACCGTATATGGGCTGGGCGCAGATGCGCGCCAAGGGCGCGCCGTTGCTGCCGTGTTTGAGGCCAAGGGGCGGCCCACACTCAACCCACTGATCGCCCATCTTGCATCGATCGAAGCGGCAAAACGTTACGTCGTCTGGAATGACCAGGCCCAACAACTGGCCGTATCCTTCTGGCCTGGACCACTGACCCTAGTGCTGCCGCTGCGCGATGGTCATGACATCTCACCACTGGTCACCGCCGGGCTGGGCACATTGGCTATCCGCGTGCCCGCCCATCCCACCGCACACCACCTGCTGACGCTGGTCGATGGCCCGGTCGCCGCACCTTCGGCCAACCCATCAGGCCGAATAAGCCCGACCACTGCTGCACATGTGATTGCCGGGTTGGATGGGCGCATCGCTGCGGTCGTTGATGACGGGGCCTGTGGTGTTGGCTTGGAATCGACCATTGTCGGCCTGTCCGGTCCTCAGCCAATACTGCTACGCCCCGGAGGATTGGCCGCCGAAGTGATCGAAGCAACGCTAGGGCAGCCCCTGCTGCAACGTGATGCCCACGACACATTAACTGCACCCGGACAACTGCTGTCCCACTACGCCCCAAACCAGCACGTGCGGCTGAATGCGACCCAAGCCGAGCCCGGCGAGTTGATGCTTGGATTTGGCACGATGCCCTGTGATCTGAACTTGTCGGTCCAGGGTGACCTAGCCGAGGCTGCGGCCAATCTGTTTGGTCACCTGCACCAGCTTGATGCCATGAACAGGCCCATCGCAGTTGCACCCGTGCCGACGCATGGACTGGGCCAGGCCATCAACGACCGTCTGCAACGCGCCGCCGCCCCACGGGGCTAGAGTTTGAGCGTTATTTTCCGCGCACCGGGCCCCTTAGTGCTCCCGCCTATCGCAGCCACATCAAAGATGTGAATGCTTACGTTGGGCATAGCGCCGCGCCAAGCGCGGCGTGCCTCCGGCGGAGGTATTTTCAACAAAGAGAAGACAGGGGGCGTGAAGTCTCCTCCGTTCGATACTGCATTGGACAGGTGACGCGGGAAACTATCCAATGCGGTACCGCTCAGTAGGAAACCGCGCCGTGCGCAGCACGGTGCCACGCCCAACCGGCAACGCGCCTCCGGTAGGAGGTCGGGGCTGGACGGGAGCCCACCGGACAATTACGCGTGTCCGGCCTCGCTCGACAGACCCAAGGGATCCACTCCCAGCGATTGCAGCGCCGCACTCCATTTCTGATCATCCTCGGTGTCAAAGACCAGCGCCGCGTCTGCCTCGACGGTCAGCCAGCCGTTCAGGCCAATCTCGCCCTCCAGCTGTCCGGCTCCCCAGCCGGCATACCCCAGCATCATCAGCACTTGCGATGGACCTTTTCCAACCGCGATATCCTCAAGAATATCCAGGGTCGCCGTCATCGAAAACATCTCGGACACATGCAGCGAATTCAGACTAGCCTCGTAATCCGGGGTATGTAGCACAAAGCCGCGCTGAGTCTCGACAGGGCCGCCAAAACGCACCGGGATTTCCCCCTGCGACAGCGGATCCGCTGTTATATCCAATTGGCGCAGCAGGTCGCCCAATTGCACCCCAGGGGCTGTCTTGTTGACGATCAACCCCATCGCACCGTCCTCGGTGTGCGAACACAGAAAAACCACTGTGTGATCAAACCGCTCGTCCCCCATGCCAGGCATGGCAATCAGGAGTTTGCCAGTCAGGTCCATATGCAGCTACCTCTCTGCTTCAACGTGCATCTCGCTCTCAAAACGTTGATC
>MAAC01010729.1_pt1 | contig 11690 bp, 11 predicted proteins | sample 1115981 | NCBI WGS metagenome assembly MAAC01 (sample SAMN04961126, study PRJNA320927) | seawater metagenome | isolation source: sample BD02T64 sea water enriched with oil for 64 days | place: USA:Gulf of Mexico | collected 2013-07-27 | reverse complement strand
CTGTATTGCCGCTCTGACAACGTGCGTTGTCTTGGCGCTTCCATGTAGTATTTGTCCCATAAATCCTCCTTGCTTGATAAATCACTATATATGATTCCAGCACACTGCGGGACTAAACAGCTAGGCAGTAAGGTTTAGAAGATTTACCTAGAGCTTTGAAATTGTTAGGCAGGAATGAAGCTAACAAAAAACAATAAGCAACTGCTGATGAATCCAAATATCGGAATGAAGGTCGGGACCTCAAAATAGGTGGCAGCTGAAGAAGGGATCTTTTGCAATTTAATTTTGAGTAAAGCCATGTTCACGAAAACAAAAACAATCAGCACAATCTGTGATGTTGTTTCCGCTAAATTGGCGATAGGGAGGTAGAGTGCCAGGATGATGATAATAATGGTAATGAATAATGTTGCTGTTGTAGGAGTACTGGTGATTGGGTTCACATGGGAAAAAATTTTAGGTAAATTATTTTGTGCAGCGAGACCATAAAGGACACGTGATGCCATGATCACTTGGATTAAGGCACCATTGGTCGTAGCAATGATCGCAATTATATTAAATAGATGACGCGTCCCTTGGCCAGTGTTTACAAAAACGAGCGAGAGAGGTGCATCAGATTGACTTAAGTTTTCAATCGGGACTGCAAGCACAACTACTGAAACAACTATGAAATAAATCGTTGTGGCTATAATGAGTGTGAGGATTATCCCAAGAGGAAGCGTCTTCCTAGGGTTTTTTACCTCTTCAGCAACATTAGCGATATCCTCAAAACCGACAAAGGCAAAAAAGGCAAGTAGCCCAGCAGATAAAATTCCCCCCCAGATTGGTAATTCAGAAGGGGGGATCAACGAAGGTATTTTATCAAGGATATCTGGGGTTGAGGTTACTCCAATCCAGATGGCCAAGCCCAGCCCGCCTATTTCTATTAGAGTGAAAATGGCTGCGAGGGTTACAGATTCAAGTATCCCCCAAATGGCGACGGTTCCCACAACCAATATTACTATAACTGTTAAAAGCTCTGAGGATATCGGGATAAAGGTATTTAGATATGCTGCGGCACCAATGGCAACAGCTGCAGAAGAAATGACACCTGAAGCTATGACCAGAAGCCCGGTTATTAAGGTTAAGGAGTTGGTGTTAAATCCTTTGTTTATATAAGCGGCTTCCCCGGCACTTACAGGATAGCGTGTCCCGAGTTCAGCATAGGAGAAACCTGTGAAAGCGACGACAATAGCTGCAAGTAGAAAAGATACCGGCGCATAAATTCCAGCTTTAGAGGCTGTGGCGCCGACCAATACGTAAATTCCTGCCCCGATTGTCACGCCAAGTCCGTAAAGGACCAGTAGAGGCAGGCTTAAACGACGCTTTAATTGTGATGGGGTCTGCGATGCTATTTTGATCATTCGACAAAGGCCTGTCACTCAAGATAGTTATCAAAGGTACTCAATGGATTGGGGGCGGTATGAGCTTAACCAAGATAATTTATAGTATATGCCTGAGTGTATGACTGAAAAATACAGGTGTCGTTGATCTTGGACAATTTCTAAGAATGCTTTTGATCTTCTGTGGAACCGGGTGGTTTTGAGGGAGCATTTTTGGGGTCCCAGATCCGCCAAAGACTGATGATCGCCCAAAGTCCGGGTACGGGGGCAAGCAAAGTTAACCATTCGTCGGACATCAAGTTGCTGATTAATGCAAAAAGAATGGCAAAGGCAATAATAACCATGATGGTTTTGGTCAGGCGTGAGGGGGGACCAACAACCCTTTTGCGCTTTTTTTTGAGCTTTTCCCGTGCTGTGCCAAAGTTTGTCCTGCCGGAGTTGAGCGAGAGAGCCAGATGTGGGTCAGAGGTTGCCTTGGCCCAGTCGGGTTCGGCCTTGGTGCTGTTTTCGCCACGACTCTTTTGCCATACGCCGTCAGAAACTTCTTCTTCAACTATTTCCGCGTCGATGATTTTCGATTTATAACCATTGCTCTGCTCATTCTCGTTATCCGTTGCCCTTTTCTCATGGCCTTTTGACAACAGTTTATCGAACCAATCGATCAAAACATTGGCAAGAAGAGCGGTAATACGAATGGATAGCCAGACGGCAACAGCAATGGCAAGCATGATGCCACCAAACTTGATGATCTCAAAGCCAGCAGGAATTTTTTGATTTCTCAGCATGACAACGCCGATGAAAACCAGCGGAACAAGAATGGCAAGTAAGATACTTAAGCGCCCAACCGCTTTTGTCGTTCTGAACTTTTTCATTTAATCGCTATCGAAATCCCTCTGCGACGAGCATAGATCATCAGCATTGACAGAGCGTTAACAACGGTTAACACGTGTGCATTGCATAACGGTAATAAGCTGTCTTGTGTTTTAAGAGTTGTCGCTCAACGCAAGTCTAAGTCCGAAACTGGCAAAAGCCATGGCAGTGGTCCGGCGGAACCAACGCATAAAGCGCTCACTCCGCAAGGCGAAGGAGCCTATAAGGGCTGCAAATAGGCCATAAATGGTAAAGACGACAAATGTCATGGCCATAAAGATAGTCCCGAGGGTTAGTGTCTCTGTTATTACAGCAGATGAATTTGGAGTAACGAACTGGGGCAAGAAGGCGAGAAAGAAAATTGAAAGTTTTGGGTTTAATACATTTATCAAAATGCCGTTGGTGATGAGTTTCACCTTTCCCACCGGTAGCTTATCTTTTTGATCAATTTTTACAGGCCCGCTATCGCGCAGGGTTTGATAGGCCAGATAGAGAAGGTAAGCCACACCACAAAACTTTATCGCCTGAAATAAGAGTGCGCTTGTGTGAAGGACAGCAGCCAAACCAAACGCGGCTGCAATAACATGCGGTAATATACTGAGAGTACAGCCAAACGCGGCGGCAATGCATGCGGACCGCCCTGCGCCCAGTCCTGTTGCGATGGTGTAAATTGCACCGGTACCGGGAATAAGAATAATAATTAATGAGGTAATCAGGAATTCGATGCTCATCGTCGACGCCTTTAAATAGCTGTTGCAAACTTGATTAAGTAATTGAAACAAATCGGGGCTTCGTCGTTCTTGTTTAAGTTTTGGGCCTGTTCAAGTTTAGGACCTGTTCAAGTTTGGGTGCAGGAGAGAAATTACCGCCCGAATGCAAGCAGCCTATAGTGGTCTTTTGAAAAAGACAACTATTCCAGAAGTAATGAAATCTTAGATAAGAGTGAGATACCTGAACCTTTAAAACTCACGTTCAACAGAAAATTCAACGGCACCAATCAGGGCGCTTTTCTCTGTACTCTCCGGGAAGATATCGAGGGCTGAAATTGCTTTTTGGACGTATTCACGCGCTGTGGCCATACTGTCTTCAAGCGCGTTGTGCTTTTTGAGCAGAGCGAGTGCGATGTCGAGATCGTCGTCGGTTTGTTCCAGCTTTTCAATGACGCGGGCCCAGAAGACTTTTTCTTCTTCATCGGCACGCTCGTAAGCCAGAATGATCGGCAGGGTCATTTTACCTTCGCGGAAATCATCACCGACCGTTTTGCCCAGAGCAGCCTGTTTTGCTGAATAGTCAAGAATGTCATCAACAAGCTGGAAGGCAATGCCAAGGTATTGGCCGTAATTTTCCAGGGCCTGTTCTTGTTCTTTGGGGCGATCTGCAACAACGGCACCAAGACGACAAGACGCAGCAAATAGAATAGCGGTTTTTCCGCTGATCACTTCAAGATAAGCGTCGCGATCTGTTTCAAGATCGTTGGATGTCATCAACTGCTGGACTTCGCCTTCGGCAATAATCGCGGAGGCATCGGACAGAATTCGAATAACTTCCAGCGAACTGTCGCGTGACATAAGCTGGAAGGCACGACTGAAAAGAAAGTCGCCAACCAAGACGCTTGGCTTGTTACCAAAAATGGCGTTAGCGGTATCACGTCCCCGGCGAAGATTGCTTTCATCGACGACATCATCATGCAGCAAGGTCGCTGTGTGAATGAATTCGATACAGGCGGCGAGACCAAAATGGCGATCACCATTGTAGCCGCAAAGTCTGGAAGATGCCAACGTCAGAAGCGGGCGTAAACGCTTGCCACCCGCAGCAATAAGATGCCCGGCCAGTTGAGGAATAAGCACCACATTTGACTGCATGTGCTTCATTATCAGGGCATTTACAGCCGTGAGATCTTCGGAAACGAGGTCCATCAGGACGTCCATTCCGTTTTTGGATGCCGGGTCATTCTTTGACACTAATTTTGACGTCGGATCTTTTTGATCTGGATTTTTATCCGCAGCTAGGGCCACGTTCTTCCCCTAATAATAAGCCCGAAAACAAGCTGGGCACTTAATAACCAAAGCACTTGATAGGTCGTTCTTATAGGAAGGGAAAGGGGGAGTAAACCTGATAACGGCTTTTTTACCAGGCTGTGACGTTAAGAGGCATTCTCTTAATCGTCACGTGTGATCAGAAAGGTTAACTGAGGTGAAAATGTACATGCACATGAATGTGAAGAGGTCAGGCTGCTTTTTGATCGATACGGCCAGAGATATAGGAGTTTCTGTTGATCAGAAACTGGATAAGTAGCGCATGATAGTTCTCTGGAACAGCCCGAATTATCGAGGGGCGCTTCTTCAAGTTCTCACGGTAGCTCTGTACTTTGGGCGTTGTTTTGAAAAAATTGAAGTTCATGAAACTCTCAAAGATATCAAAGTATCTGAAAATCGGACCATAGGCAGCATCCACAAGCTGGAACTCATCCGAACCAAAGTATCTGCTTTTTCCTAAGTGTTGTTCCAGAAGATGAAATTTTCCCACCAAAGCATCGCGTTTTATCTCAAAGGTTTCAAGGTCCTTTGCGAGATAGAAGCCAGCTATGGCGCTCAGAATACTTGATCCGAATTCAATCCAGGATCTGTGAAGCGCTTTTTCGAAAGTATCTTCAGGATGAATTGAACTGTCGGTAACTTCGTCGAGGTATTCACTGATCACAGAGGATTCAAACAAGACACCCTTGCTGGTTTTGAGCAGGGGAACTTTGCCCAGAGGAGATATTTTTAAAAACCAGTCGGGCTTGTTGGCAAGATCTATATATGTGCGTTTGTGGGGAATACCCTTTTCATCAAGAACAATAATTGCCCGTTGTACATAGGGGCAAAGGTTGAAGCTGACGAGTTCGAGCTCCTGACTAGAGAGTAGCGGCGCGGTGTTATCAGTCTGATCTTGATTTGAGAGATTTTGTGCCTTGTGTATCATGAGGCTTCATCCACTTGTGTTGCTGACTGCTATAATTTAATCTGTTCATGTGTGGGTATCAATTCTACAAAAATGAAAATTATCTTTGCATGAATGTACAAGGTGAATATTGGCGTGATCTTAGAACTGTTCTGGCGGTGGCTCGGACGGGCTCTCTATCTTCTGCGGCGAGGCAGCTTGGGATTAGTCACGCCACGGTTTTTCGACATGTGAACCAGATAGAAGCCAAACTGGAAGTAAAGCTCTTCGAACGGGGCCGTGATGGGTATAGTTTAACAACTGCTGGTGAGGCTGTGAGCGAGCTGGCGGAAAAATTTGATCGTGATCTCGTGGTTCTTGAACGCCAGTTGTTGGGTGAGGAACTTCAACCACGTGGTCTGGTTCGCATCACAACAACAGATACTCTACTGATCAATTTTTTATCGCCAATTTTTGCTGATTTGCAAAAAGCTTATCCAGAAATCGAGTTGGAAATCAATTGCTCGAACGAGCTGGTGAACCTCAATCGACGCGAAGCCGAAATAGCGATCCGTCCGAGCAAGGCCAGTCCCGATAATATGGTTGGGCGAAAGCTGGCCGACATTCGCGTGGGTATTTACGGCTCGGTCAATGAACATCAGGATCTTGTTGAGGACGGAAATGTGGTTCCCAACCTTGACCGTCTGAGAGAGTTCAACTGGATTGGCCCGGATGAAAGCCTTGCTCACCATCCCATAAATAATTGGCTACAGAATAATGATCTGACCTCACGGGTTCGCACACGGCACAACAGTCTGCTTGCTGCGGCGGATGCTGTTCGAAATGGCGGTGGTATTGCCATTCTCCCTTGTTTCATGGCGGCAATTGATCCCACATTACTGGCCCTCAATACTCCTTTGGATGGTTTTGATAATGAGCTTTGGCTTCTGACCCATCCAGATTTGCGCAAGGTTGGCCGCATCCGCGCCTGCATGGACTTTCTGGGGCAGGCAATTTCAAAAAAACGCTCCTTGTTGGAGGGGAAGCACTCTTAAATCTGTTTACCGAGCAATCGATGGGATACGCTTAATTAAGCTGCTGACCGCGTAAAGGTGGATATCATGTTCTTTTTTGGAGTTTCATCGCCTTCTTCTCTTGTAGAGGGCAAAGGCTATCGGTAACTTTCGGCAATAGCTGTTTGTATTTTATCATGATCAGGAGCCCATTGGTGTGATCGAGATCTACCGAACCAACGACATAGTTAAGCTCTCCTGGCTTCAGGCATTGATGTCTGATGCGGGAATTGAGTGCGTTGTTCTGGACCAACATGCTTCCATTATCGAAGGGTCTATTGGTGCCATTCAACGCAGGCTTATGGTGCTTGAGGACGATGCCAATCAGGCGCGACGGGTCTTAACGGACGCGGGTGAGTTGGAGGATTAATCGTGACCAGCGGGCAACATCAGGATTTTCCCCTTACCGAAGATGAATTTATTGGCGGCAAGGTCAGGGTGTTCCAGCCAGAAAAAGGTTATCGAGCCGGGATTGATGCCGTTCTCCTCGCGGCGACGGTTGAGGCCAAATCTGGAGAAAATATTCTGGATTTGGGTTGCGGTGTGGGAACTGCCGGGCTTTGTCTTATGGGGCGGCTCTCAGATGTACAGGTGACAGGTCTGGAGCTTCAGTCGGTTCTTTTTGATATTGCGCAGAAAAACAGGGTGGCAAATGGTTTTGAAGATCGCTGGTCCTTGGTCCAGGCTGATCTCTTGCACTTGCCAAAGGATATGCCTCTTGGGTCTTTTGATCAGGTGATTTGTAATCCGCCCTTCATGCCAAAGGGATCGTCTCATGCCTCTCCCGATCCCATCAAGCTTCTGGCCAATCATGAGGGCGAAGCCTCTTTACGGGACTGGATGCTTGCTGCGTTAAAGCTGGTGAAACAAAAGGGCGCGGTGACAATTGTGCACAGGGCGGATCGACTGGATGAAATTTTATCTGTGTTTCGGGAGAAAAAAGCGGGTGCCGTTGAGATCTTTCCTCTTTGGCCTTATGCCGGGCAGCCCGCCAAGCGTGTCGTTGTTCGCGCAAAACGCGGAATATCCAAACCAATGATGATTACAGCAGGCCAAGTATTACATGAAAAAGATGGCTCTTACACCTCTGAAATCGAAGGGGCTTTAAGAAGGGGGCAAGCGCTCCTATTTTAAAGGGAGAGGGGGATTTCTACCCAGATAGTTGCCCCAAACAGTTACCGAGACAATTACCCTGGCTAGACAAGAACTGAACTGTTCCCTGTTGTGAGATCTCTTTCCAGCGGTTACAACATTTTTGAAACAATTTGAGTAAGGCATATTATGAAGCTGAAGAAGCTGCTCGCTAAACTTCCTATCGAACGTTTTCGCAATCCCCCAGCCAAGGTCGCTGTTGTGGCTTTGAATGGTGTCATCGGGGCCGCTGGTCCCATGCGGTCAGGTTTGACGCTGGCATCCGTTGAAGACCAGCTGACAGAAGCTTTCAAGAAGGATGGTATCAAGGCGGTTGCTCTTACGATTAACTCGCCCGGTGGATCACCTGTCCAATCTGATCTCATTGGTCGCCTGATCAGAGATCTCGCCGACAAACATGAGCTGAAAGTTTATGCTTTTTGCGAAGACGTTGCAGCGTCTGGTGGGTATTGGCTGGCCTGTGCCGCAGATGAAATCTATGCCATGGAATCATCCGTTATCGGGTCTATTGGTGTGATTTCCACAGGGTTTGGTTTCCCGGAACTTATTAAAAAATACGGTATCGAACGTCGGGTTCGCACGGCCGGGGATTTGAAATCGACACTTGATCCTTTCGAGAAGGAAAACCCAAAAGACATCAAACGTCTCAAAGGTATTCTGACCCAGATCCATGAAAATTTTATCGAATGGGTGCGTGGACGTCGTGCCGGTAAGTTGATCAAGGACGAAAAAGAGATCTTTTCCGGTGAATTCTGGACTGGTACCACAGCCAAGGAATACGGTTTGATTGACGGCCTTGGAACCCTGCACCAGATCATGCGGTTTGAGTACGGTGACAAGGTTAAACTGATCAAGGTTGAAGGTAAAACGAGCTGGCTAAAGGGCAAGCTTGGTCTTGGCGGCGGCGAAGCCTTATTATCAGGTGTCGGCGGGGTTAACTCTGCTGATATTGCTGGTGGGTTGATGGCTGCTGTAGAAGAACGCGCACACTGGGGCCGCTACGGTCTATAAAATAGACGGGGGACCGGTACGGTCTGTAAATTCAGGGGAGACCGTTACGGTCTGTATCAGACTCCCGTCAAGATGAGAATCCATCCTGTTTTGTTTGGGTTCTTTATAAATGATAGCCGTAATACGCGGTATAGGTGAGGACACTATGTTTGGAATACCCTCTATAGGAAAGTTACTGGTACTTGGGCTCGTGATTGCCGGGGTCTATCTGTATTTCAAAGCAGTTAAACGACGTGATCAAGCCAACTCAAGTCAGGGTAACGGGAATTCCGCTGGTTCATCCAATCAAGCGTCCAATAAAACATCCAATAAAGCGCAAAGAAATCAGGAAAATCAAAATGATGGCGGGTCATTGGAAATGGTCCAATGTCCCGCTTGCAAAGCCTATATTCCTGCCAAGAGTAAATGCTCTTGTGGCGGTAACGGCTAAAAGCGACAAAAAATATCTCGACTCCGGCATTGAGTCTGTTGATTCCTGATGCCGGGCATTATAAGTTCATTCAAATTTCGCACTGCAGCAAAATGACAAATAAAGATATGACTCAGTCTGACCCAGCAAAGTCCGATGAAATGAAGTCTGGCGCACCAAAATCCAAGGTCATTGTTGACCCTGAAAAGTGTGTTCAGCGTCTTATTTTAAAACTCCAGGATTACTGGGCACGTCAGGGCTGTGTTATCTTGCAGCCTTATGATCTTGAAGTTGGCGCGGGTACTTTTCACCCGGCGACGACACTTCGTTCCCTCGGTCCGAACACCTGGCGCGCCGCTTATGTGCAACCCTGTCGCCGTCCTGCAGATGGCCGTTATGGGGAAAACCCCAACCGCCTACAGCACTATTATCAGTTTCAGGTGATCATGAAGCCATCCCCGGCAAACTCTCAGGAGCTCTATCTGGGGTCTCTGGATGCCATCGGGATTGATTCGACAAAACACGACTTGCGCTTTGTCGAGGATGACTGGGAAAGCCCGACTTTGGGCGCTTGGGGGCTTGGTTGGGAAGTCTGGTGTGACGGCATGGAAGTCAGTCAGTTTACATATTTCCAGCAAGTCGGCGGGATCGAATGTAATCCGGTACCGTTAGAACTTACCTATGGTCTGGAGCGCCTGTTTATGTATGTGCAGGGCGTTGAAAATGTTTATGACCTCGACTGGGACGGTGTTCCGGCCGAAGAGGGCGGTAAGACCTATGGTGATGTCTTCCATCAGAGCGAAGTTGAATTCTCTACCTTCAACTTTGAAATCGCTTCCACAGACGCGCTTTTCAAACACTTCGAAGACGCCGAAGCTGAATGCGCGCGTATCCTGAAGTTCGGTGAAGCAAACGCTGAAAAGAACGGTAAGGCCAAAGGCAATCTTTTGCCACTTCCTGCCTATGACCAATGTATGAAAGCCAGCCACCTCTTTAACCTGCTTGATGCCCGCGGTGTGATATCCGTGACCGAACGCCAGGCCTATATCGGCCGTGTGCGTGAATTGGCGAAAGCATGTTGTGAAGCCTGGAATAAAACCCAGCAGGAAGAGGTCTCAAGGTGATGTCTGAATTTTTACTCGAACTTCATTCCGAGGAAATCCCGGCGCGCATGCAGACAAAAGCAGCGGCCGATCTCAAGAAAATCGTCAGCGATCATCTAAAAGCAGCTGGTCTTGTCTTTGTTGATGCGCGCTCTTTTGTTACGCCGCGTCGTCTGGTGCTTGTGATTGATGGCTTGCCAGAAAAACAACCGGATGTCAGCGAAGAGAAAAAAGGCCCTAAAGTTGGCGCCCATGAAAAGGCGCTCGAAGGTTTTATGAAGGCCAACGGACTAACATCCATTGATCAGGCCGAGATCCGCGAAACACCAAAAGGTAATTTTTATTTTGTGGTCACGGAAATCAAGGGGCGTGAAACCGCTGAAGTTCTGTCAGAGATTGTGGTTGAGACCTTAAAAGGTTTCCCTTGGCCGAAGTCGATGAAGTGGTCGAAGAACTCCTTCCGTTGGGTACGTCCACTGCACTCTATTCTCGCTGTTTTCAAAGGCGAAACCCTTAAAGGGTCTTTCGACTTTGGTTCTCAGAAACTGGAATTCGGCAACCAGACCCGCGGACACCGGTTCCATGCGCCGGATTGGTTCGAAGTTAAAAATCTTGATGACTATCTGCACAAATTGCGGTCGGCTAAAGTCCTTGTTGACGAAACCGAACGCCGTGATCTGATCGAGACGCAGGCCAAAGCGCTTTGCGCAGCAGAGGGTTTTACTCTTAAGGACGATCAGGGACTTCTCGGCGAAGTGACGGGTCTTGTCGAGTGGCCTGTGATTCTCATGGGTAAGATTGCTGATCGGTTCATGTCTGTTCCGCATGAAGTACTTTCGACATCGATGAAAGAGCATCAGAAGTATTTCTCTGTGCTTGATAAGGATGGCAAGCTGGCTAATCGTTTTGTCTTTGCAGCCAATACCGTAGCGGTTGATGAAGGCAAAACCATCATTGCCGGGAACGAACGCGTACTGGCATCACGCCTTTCCGATGCCGAGTTCTTCTGGAATCAGGACAAAAAAGACAAACTTGAAACCCGCGTTCCTGCTCTTCAATCGATTGTTTTCCAGGCGAAGCTCGGAACCTTGGCACAAAAAGTGGCCCGTGTTCAGGATTTGGCTGCTTCTTTAGCTGAACAAACGGGTTGTAATGCGAGACACGCACGACGTGCTGCTGAATTGGCGAAAGCTGATCTAAGTACTGGAATGGTCTATGAATTTCCTGAATTACAAGGAATTATGGGTCGTTATTACGCACTACATGATGGCGAGAGCCCTCTCGTCGCCGAAGCCATTGCTGATCACTATTCCCCGCTAGGCCCTTCAGATCGTTGCCCCTCTGCACCGATCTCGATTGCTGTGGCTTTGGCGGACAAGATCGATACTCTGGTTGGCTTCTTTGGTATCAATGAGTTGCCAACGGGGTCAAAAGACCCCTTTGCGCTGCGTCGGGCTGCTCTGAGTGTGATCCGTCTGATTACCGAAAACGAATTGCAGTTGAATTTGCGTCAAGCTTTTGAAGCAAGCTTTTCCGCCTATACCGGAGAGCTTACACAAAGCGTGGATGAAACAATAAATGCGCTGATGTCATTTATTGCGGATCGACTAAAAGTCGCTTTGAAAGACAAAGGTGTGCGGCACGACCTCATTACAGCCGTTTTCGCTCTTGGTGATGAAGACGACCTCGTTCGTCTGCTTTCGCGCGTTGATGCTCTGGCTGAACTGCTTCAAACCGATAACGGGGCAAATCTGCTGGCCGCTTACCGCCG
>MAAC01018823.1_pt1 | contig 11705 bp, 8 predicted proteins | sample 1115981 | NCBI WGS metagenome assembly MAAC01 (sample SAMN04961126, study PRJNA320927) | seawater metagenome | isolation source: sample BD02T64 sea water enriched with oil for 64 days | place: USA:Gulf of Mexico | collected 2013-07-27 | reverse complement strand
AAGACCTCCTTCGAAAATTTTCAAGCGGCAATACACCCCGACGATCGACTCCAGGTCAACCGCGCCATCGAAAACTGTATTCAGCACGATATGGATTACGACATAGAGCACCGCATAGTATGGCCCGATGGTTCCGTGCACTGGGCCCACGAAAGGGGCGACGTGACCCGCAATGCCAGCGGTGTGGCACTACGCATGCTAGGTGTCGTGCAAGACATTACTCAGCGCAAAGCCATCGAGCTGGGCCTGGTGGAAGAACAACGCCGTCTCAAAGAAGCCCAGCAAATCGGTGCTATTGGCGACTGGTGGCTGGAGTTTGCCGACAACTCGCTACACTACTCCGGTGAGGCGGCGCGAATTGTTGGCCAGCTGGCGCCAGCCGGTGGCTTCGACCTCAGTGAAATATTAGAAAAAATTGACGCCGAGGACCGCCAGGCCATTGCCCTCGACAATAAAAAAGTTCTTAAACTGGGCCAGAGCAAGGTCGACATCCGTATCCACCCCAAAAAAGGCACGACTCGCTGGGTACAGACGGCACGCAGTGTCATGCGCGACGAGGGTGGTCACATCATCGGCTTTCGCGGCACAGTGCAAGATATTAGCGAGCGCAAGGCGGCCGAACAACGACAACAGCACAACCATCGCATTCTTGAAAAAATCGCCAAAGATGCACCCCTGGCGGACACGCTGAAGCTTTTGATTGAACAAGCCGAAGCGATTCAGACCAATCGTCTAGTGGCAATCCTGGCTGTCGACCCCGTCAGTGAACAGCTGTATTGCCGGGCGGCCCCCAGTTTACCCAGTACGTTGATAGGGGCTTTAAATGCACTAAAAATCGATGCCAGCCTGGTACCCCAGCAAACCAGTATCATCGATCATATTTCCCAGCACAGAGACTGGCAAGATTTCCGCCAGGCCTCCGAAACAGCCGATTGCTACATCTGCTGCGCAAGGACCATAGAATCGTCCAACGGGCAATTACTCGGCCTGCTTCTGATGTATAGCCCCGAGCCAAATTCTGCCAACATTGAGTGCACATCGCTGAGCAAGGATCTCAGCCACTTTTCCGCCATCGCCCTGGAACAAAAACAAACCTTATTGACATTGATGGAAGCCAAGAAAGACGCCGATCGGGCGAATCAAGCCAAGTCTCAGTTTTTGTCGCGCATTAGCCACGACTTGCGAACCCCCCTAAACGCCATTATGGGCTTTGGACAACTACTGGGTATGGATAAAAGCTCGCCCTTAAGCCAGCGCCAGGGCGACTGTGTAGAAGAAATCAACAAGGCCAGTGAACATCTACTGGAGCTAATTGACGACATACTCAAACTTGCGAAGGTTGAAAGTGAGTACCTTGAGCTCAACCTTGAGGCCATTAACATTACAGAGCTGATCGATGAGTGCCAGGCCTTAATCTCACCACTGGCAATAGAACGAAACATTCACTTCGCTCCAGCCCTCTCCCAGGGCACGCAACCAGGTAGCTATGTTAAAGCCGACCGCAAACTCCTCAAGCAGGTACTGCTGAATTTACTCAGCAACGCGGTCAAATATAACCATCACGGTGGCAGTATTTGTCTGTACTACCAGCCGGCGGGCGACTTCCTGCGCATACTTGTCACTGACAGCGGCCCAGGCTTGTCTACAAATCAGCAGGACAGTTTATTTACCCCCTTTGAACGTCTTGGCGCAGAACATTCGGAAGTCAAGGGCAGCGGCATGGGCCTGGTCATCGCCAAGAGCCTTGTCGAAAACATGGCCGGTACCATGGGCCTGGACAGCGCACTCGGCAAGGGCTCAACCTTCTGGATAGAACTACCCCGGGCAATTGAGTCATTCCAGACCGGGGCCCCATATACCCAGCCCTAATTCCAAAAGGACATCCGCCTATCACTACCGGAACCAGCTAACAAAACCGGCGTAAATGACAACCCCGTAGGCCTCAAAACAACTAACATACAAGCAATGTCCCAAGACCCAAGGTAGTAATGCGATCGAGTAATCTAGGTCTAACAGACCTGAAATCAATGAACATTCTGATCGTCGATGACGAGGCCGCTAACGTACGCTTACTCGAGACCCTCCTCGATGTAGCTGAGTATAAAAACCTGGTCTCTACCCAGGATCCCCGCAATGTACTGGGACTGTGTAGAACACGTGCCATTGACCTCCTGCTACTCGACATCAACATGCCGCATATGAACGGCTACGAAGTCATGGAGCAACTTCATGCCCTCGGCGAAGAAAAGCCGGTGGTACTGGTATTGAGTGCCCAAACAGAGCGCAATTATCGCCATCAAGCACTGGATAGTCTCGCCCTCGACTATGTACTTAAGCCCTTTGACACCCATGAACTACTTTCTCGCATTCGCAATTTACTTGAGGTGAGGCGCGCGCAAACCTATATGCGCCATCAAAATCAGCTACTGGAGCAAGAAGTCCACAAGCGCACACAAGAACTCACCGATTCACGCCTGGAAGTAGTGCGCCGCCTCGGGCGCGCTGCCGAATACCGCGATAATGAAACCGGCCTGCATATTATTCGCATGAGCAAAATCGCCGCGCTAATTGCCGGCGCCAGCGGCATGAGTGATGTGCAATGTGAACTCTTACTGAATGCCGCGCCCATGCACGACATCGGCAAGATCGGCATTCCCGACCACATTCTACAGAAGCCCGGCAAGCTGACAGCCGATGAGTGGCATATCATGAAAACCCACTCACAAATCGGTGCCGACATCCTCCAGGGTGACAACTCAGTCTTGCTACTCACGGCAAAAGAAATTTGTCTGTCCCACCATGAGAAATGGGACGGTAATGGCTACCCCAATGGCCTTGACGGAGAAGCCATCCCCTTGATGGCCCGCATCACCGCCCTGGCCGATGTCTTTGACGCCCTGACGTCGGTGCGCCCCTATAAAAAAGCCTGGGATGTGGCCGACGCATTAGCCCTGATTAAGGAAGAAAGCGGTAAGCATTTTGACCCTCACTTGGTGGGACACTTTATGTCAGTGGTCCCGGAAATCATCGACATCATGGGTGCGCATCAAGAGCCCAGTAGCGAGTAAGGCCCTCACGAAACCAGCAAAAATTACTTGCCCGGTGGTTTCTTCATTAATGGTGACAAGCCATCATTGGCCGGAGACTGCCCAGCACTGCCTTTCGACTTCCGCTTACCCTTGTTTTTGGTATTTCGATGACGACTGGCGCTCTTGTCCCCAGCTTTGATTTTTTTCTTCTTACCCGCCGCCTTACCATTGGACTTGAGTTTTTTCGGGCCACTGAATTTTGCCTTTAAACTCTTTACCGTGCGGCGTTCAAAGGCGGTCTCGGTATAGCGCTCAATGGCCGCCATCAGATTCCAGTCATTGGCACTGACAAACGATATCGCCAAACCCTGACGCCCCGCCCTTCCCGTACGACCAATACGGTGAATGTAGTCGTCAACACCCCGGGGGAAATCAAAGTTAATCACCGTATCGATATCTTTAACATCCAAACCCCGTGCCGCCACATCGCTGGCCACCAGCACGCTTATTTTGCCCTCGGCAAACTGACTGACCATAAAGTTACGCTCTTCCTGGCTCAGCTCCCCGTGCAATACCCCGGCACGAAATTTATGGTAGCGCAGCAGGGCGCTCAACTGGTCTGCAGTGATGCGCTTATTGGTAAAAACAAGCGTTTTTCTGGTTTGCTCCGGCACTGGGCTTAGGGCTACAGCCTCACCTTGTTGAGGCTGTAGCTGTTCATGCTTTGCCGGCTCGGCGCTTTCTTGCTCAGGCCTTACTGCCAGAACTTTTGTACTCTCTGAAGTGACTTGCCGGGGTCTCACCCTCACCTTGGTATTCGCCCAGGGGGAATTACCCTCGCCGCCTGTTTCGGGCGCGGGATCCACAGCGCCGACTTCGGCCGGCACAACTTCAGGCTGTGGAGCAGTAGCTTTGCCGACGCGCCCCTTATCAACGTCCCCATTGGACTTGAGCAGGTGAACCAGCAACTTTTCCCTATGGCTTTTATCGTCACTCAATATCACCTGTTGATGAATATGCACATGGCGACTGCGCTCGCTGCCCACGGTAATCTGTGTGGCATCAACAAGGATTTCACTCGCGATGCGGGTCACTCCGCTATGGCGCAGGGTGGCCGAGAGCAACAAAGTTTGCCGTTCGGGAGCACAAGCTTCGACGATGCTCAGCACATCGGCGCGAAAGCCCATATCGAGCATGTGGTCGGCCTCATCAATGACCAGAGTTTGCAGAGCCTTGAGGTCGACACTGCCGACCTTAAGCAACTCAATTAAACGCCCCGGTGTGGCAATAATGAATTCCGGGTTTTTGCGCAAAATCGATTTTTGATATTTAAAGTCATTGCCGCCAATAATCACTCCCGCTCGCAAGCCGGTATTTTTACCGAGTTGCGCAAAGTGTTTTTCAACCTGCCGAGCCAATTCCCGTGTCGGTACCAAAATCAAAACCAGGGTGCCGGCACTCGCCGCCTGCTGCTCAGACAAAATGCGCTGGGCACTGGGAATCAGATAGGCCAGGGTTTTACCGCTACCGGTCTTGGCACTAACCAGAAGATCGCGTCCGGTCAGCGCTTCTGGAATCACCTGGGCCTGAACATCTGTCGGTTGGACTAATTTGAGAGCTGCCAATGCCCCTCGCAAACCATGGTGCAGGGCTAGATCTTCTAACATATCAACATACCTTGAATAAAACTTTGAGAAAAATCACGACTGAGTGTGTGCTAACAGTGACTGCCAGAAACGCACACCCTTGGCACGCGCCAGGGCTTTGTTGCGCTCGGGAATTTGATCGATATTGGGATCGCCAGCAATGGCCCGCTCAATACTACTTTCCCGCAACAGGTGGAGCACCGGTAGTGGCGAGCGATTGGTGTAATTGGAGGCATCATCCACAGCTACCTCAGCGAATACATAGTCGGGGTGAAAGCTCGCCAACTGATAAACACCCGCGTAAGCGGCATCCTCCAGGGCCTGTTGAGCCCTATCCAACAATGCCAGGTAGTCATAAAAGTCTCGCCAACCATCGGCGAGTATCAGCAATGTGGTTTCAACTTCGCGGTGTTCATCGAGAAAGAGCATCTCATCGAGCAATGCAGCAATAGCAGCCTTGCTTTTACGACCCGAGAAGACGCGATAACGCACACGGCCCGCAGTAAACTCACCCTGGGCGAAGGGACAGAAGTTATGGCCAATGACCACCTCTTCGAGCCACTTTCGCACTTTGGCAATGGGCGCAGCGTGTTCCTGCTTCTCTGCCTCGTTGTCCACGCCATTACCCACGATGATTAACGGCGCGTATTTTAACCGATTACGGGCCCCGCAACCGCCCTCGCCAACAAAAAGCTGATCGGCCTTGCCGCCAATAAGCCCTTACGGCATAAATCAGGAGTAAAGGGTTCATCAACGAAGCCCTTTCTTGCTAGCCGGCCCCAAATAACAACTAGGCAATAACGCCCGCCTTACGCAGGTTCGTCAGTTCATCGGCACTGCAGCCAACCGAGCCCAGCAGCTCATCGGTGTGCTCACCCAATGCCGGAGACGGCAAGCGTATACCCGCAGGCTCATCGTTAAACACGGCCGGAGGGCGAGCCTGACGCATGCGCCCCCCACGGGGGTGGTCGTATTCAATAATCGAACCCGAATGGGCGACACGGGGATCATCCAGCACCTCGTCAAAGGTATTAATCGCGCCACAGGGCACCCCAGCGGCCTCCATGCGCGCCACCAGATCTGCTGTAGTGATGGTGACCGCTTTTTCCTCAATCACATTGAGCATCAAACCGTAATTGGTAAAGCGCTCCATGAGGGTATTAAAGCGAGGATCTTCTAATAACTCCGGCATATCGAGAGCCTCACAGGCCGCCTTAAACTCGACATCGCCGACAATAATAGTGGTGATGTAGCTATCGGCCGTTTTCACCACACGATAAAACTCAGAGATAAGTGGCTTCGCTTGGAAGCCCTCGTCACCCACAAAACTGTGATTCCAGTACACATCAGCCCACAGAAAGGCCAGACTGGCATCGAGCATGGAGACCTCAATTTTATGGCCACCCACGGTGCCGCGCTCGCGGGCAAACAGTGCCGATGAAATCGCCTGGGCGGCGGTATAGGCGGCAATTTTATCACTGGCAATGGTCTTTACTAGCTCCGGGGCATCGCCACCCACTCCCTGCGCGTAAGCGAAACCCGAAGCCCCCTGAATAATGGGGTCATAAACCCGCAAGCCGGCCGCCGGGCCGTCGGGGCCAAAGCCGGAAATCGACAGGTAAATAAGATTGGGATTGACCTTGTGCAGCTCCTCAAAGCCATAGCCCGAGCGCTGCAGTGCACCGGGGCGAGAATTCTGTACAAACACATCGGCCGTCTTGATCAAGTCGTGAATATAGGGCCGTACGCCCTCGTCCTTTAAATCGACAGCGATGGAACGCTTATTGCGGTTCATATAGCCGTTGTAGCCGGTCACACCCCCGCGCACACCGCCCACATGGCGCGATGGATCACCCACATCGATGGTCTCCAGCCGGATCACATCGGCACCCTGGTCGGCCAACAGGCCCGTCGCCAATGGCCCAGAGGCATTGGTTGTCACTTCAATAATTCGCACACCTTGTAACGGTTGCATATTTAATCCCTGTACTTGTTATTGTTTTGCCAGCGCTATAATCAATACCTTGTGGCAAGTAAAATTGTTGAGCGGCTCATTCAACCTTCTATGGCAGGAATAAGCAACTTTTGTGAACGAGGAAAACCAGAGAGTTTATCGACAAGATAAAGTGTAATTATCAATAGGTAAAGAAGAGGGGATGTAGGGCAGTATTCACCAATCTACTTCAAAATAAACTAGCGTAAATGCGCCCACGCCAGCTCATAAAAATCGACAATTTCCCCCACTAATTCCAGGGCTTCATTATCTTCATCATGCTCGAGTATGCGCTCGCTAAAGGCGATATTCTGCCAATAGCGACTGGCACCAATGGCCTCAATTAAAGGCAACCCGGCACCGGCATATTCCCAGTCGAGAACAATTAACTGGCCATCAATATTTTCAATTATATTCGCCGGAGTCAGGTCGTGATGGCAGAGCACCGGCTGTTCGATCGCCGCCTGGAAGGCCGACAAGCGGGGTTCTATGGCGCGATACAAACGCTGCGCACTCATCGGAAAGGGCTTATCCTTTTCCAGCATGCGCTGCCAGTAATTGCGCACATGAGCGCTGTAGTCAAAGACGGGGATATTGTCACTGACGGCGTGAATCTGGGCGATCAAATCCAGTAAGGCATCTATTTTGACAGGATCATCGAGACTGTCTGAGCGCCACTGTGTGCCCTGCACATACTCAGTAACCAATAGCCCCGCCTCGGGATCACAGTAGAAAATAGTGGGGGCGAAGACTTTGCCTTCAATCTGTTCGAGGATTTTTTGTTCGCGCCGCCTGTCGATGCCCAATCCCTCGACATTGGGATTATTGATGCGCATAACCATGCGCATCCCCCTGGCCTTGAGTAAGTAGTGTTGATTGGTCAAACCACCCGGCAGGCGACGAATAATTGTCGGCGGGGCATCCAGCGCCAGATGCCATTGGGGCCAGGTGTCGAAGGCACTACGAGCAGCATGAGAGAGTGGCATTTATTATTTTAAACCGGTTTCCACAGGGGCCTAGAATATTCAGTTGTTGCATCGACTGTTTATAAGTAAACAGCAATGAGGCGCGGCAGTCATCAGCTCTGAGCCAACAAAGGCCTTGCTGTATCGACAGTCATGCGCCTGCGCCAGGCAAAATAACCGAAGACCACAATAATCACATAGGCGACAAATAAAAGCGATGTTAAATGCAGGCCACGGTCGATATAAAGAAAAATAGAAACAGTATCGATAACAATCCAGTAGAGCCAGTTTTCAATAATTTTTTGCGTCACCATCCAGGTCGTCAACACGCTACCCCATGTGGTGAAGGAATCGAGATAGGGCAGAGCTGCCGTCGTATTATTGGCTAATAAGCTGCCCGACAGCCCTGTCAGTAGCACAATAAGGCCCCAGGCCAACAAATGATTCGACAAGGACCAGGAACGTATTTCGACCGCAGGTTTTGCCACCTCAGTATTCTCCCCAAGACTCTTGCCCCCCCGCCACTGCCACCAACCGTACAACGCCATTGCCATGTAGAAAATATTGAGGGCCGACTCCATCAATAAACTGACATCCCAAAATAAAACGCTATAAATTGCCGTACTAAGCAGGGCACAGTACCAGCACAAACTATTTTCACGCAGCGCCAACAGTAAATAGGCGATGGAAAGTAACACCGCCAATAACTCCCAGGGCGAGGTGACGAGCAACTGCTGCTGTGCACTAGCAAGTAAATCGAACAACTACAGGGCCTCGTAGTCGAGAATAAATTTGGTAACAAATATCGCCTTGCCGTATTTTTCGTGGCTCCAAACCATGGCGTCTTGCAACACCTCCATCACCCGTCCCTGCTCACCCATAAGTACCGTACAGGTGGGGAAGGTTTCGACTTTCAAGTCGGCGTAAGTATTTAATTTCTCAATAAAGCCGTCAATCGGCGGAATATAGCTTTCTGCCAAGGGGTACATACTGATTTCAGCACTGAGTAACATAAGCTTTACCACTCCATTTAAGGTTAGTCGTGGATTCAAATAATAAGTGTAAAGGATAGCCTTCACTCATGACTCGCGGTAAATACATCCTTGTACACTCCGCTTTGGCATCCTGCGTCGCTCTACCTTCTGCATCCATGCAGTCGTCGGCTTTGGCATCCTGCGTTGCCTAAAGCACCTACTCTTGGCGCTCTACCTTCTGCATCGCCTCAAAGCGCCTACTTCTGGCCATGCAGTCGTGCCTCCGGCGGTCATGTGCGAAAGATATCCTTTTCTTCTTCAGGGAGCCTCTGATTAAGTCTGGACAAAGTAGAGGGCGAGCTAAAATGTTTAGATTCAAGGCGCAAAGTGCACGTAATAGCGAGCTATTGCGAAGCTTTGCAACGAAGAAGCTGGATATTTTAGCCGCCAGATACGAGTTCATGACTTGTTCAGTGGCTCCTTAGTATTAGTACTCATCTAGAAACGGTAAGTAGCGTTAGCCCCAAATACTCGTGGTTCACCATATTGCACGTAATTTTCATCGACATAAAACTTACGCGGGTCATTACCAAAATAGAAGCCGCGAGTGGCGTAATCTTCATCGGTCAGGTTGCGCGCCCAAAGCGTAATATCCCAGTGCAGACTCTGGTAACCCAGACTGGCATTGAATAGCTCGTAGCTATCCGACTGCTGGTCATGACTGTCAGAAAAGTAAAAGGAGTCTTTACCCTCCGCTTCAAGCCGGGCGTAAAAGCCATCGCCAAAATCATAGCGACCACCAATATTAAACTGGTAGTTGGGCGCGTGAGCCTGCTCGCGACCGCTCTTGTCGACCAGGGTATCGTCGACATTAACAATAAAATTTTCTATTTCGCTATCGAGCCAGCCAAGGTTGGCAAACACTGTCAGCTGCTCGGTCAGCTGCCACACGGTCTCAAGCTCCAGCCCCCAGTTTTCGCCACTGGCGGCATTGTCAACGTAATCAACAAAGGTGGGGCCCTCGTTATACCAGCCCTTCAATTGCATATCGTCACGGTCCATAAAGAAGGCAGCGACTCGCAATTGTAAAGTGTCGTCCAGATAAGAGCCCTTCAAACCCATTTCATAATTGAGCAAGGTTTCAGTATCGAATTCTAAACGCTCATTGAGAAAAGCAATGACCGATGGCGGAAAACCGTTGCTCGCCGCTCGTCCTACCGCCTCACCATTGACGCCGCCGGCTTTATAACCCCGCGATACCAGGCCATAAACCAGAGTGTTGTCATCGACACTGTATTCAAGGCTAATCTGCCCACCCCAAAGGTCATCATCGGGGGAGGATTTTACCGCGCGACTGTCTTCATAGTCGGCTTCGAAACTCTCCCAGCGACCACCGACCGTAAGGGTTAAACGCTCACTCAAAGGCTTCGATAACTGACCATACAGCGCCAGGCTTTCAGTCTCGTAGCGGCTATCAAATTCTGCTGGTGTATAAAGCACCCAGTCGAAGAATTCCCGCGTTAAGTCTTCATCCTTCTGGTCATAATAAACACCGGCCACCCAATCGATAGTGCCCGCCAGTTGACCCGCTTCCGTTGAGGTGAGGCGCAGTTCAAAACGACTGGCTTCGCGGTCGCGAATATAATTATCGGTAGAAGAGTACTCCCAACCATCACAGGCTGTGCCCGCGCATAGACCGTTGTAACTCCAGTCTTCATCGTAACCGTATTCCAGATTGGAGTCGGACCAGCTGAACATTGTTTTAAGGGTGAAGGCCCGATGCCCTGTCCAGGTGCTAGTCAGACCAAGGGCTGTCGTTTCCTGGCTGTCATGGCCCGGCTCATCGGACAAGGTATGGCGGGTATTGTCGAGTGAAAAAGCATCGTAGCCATTGTCGATATCGACATACATGCCGGTGAGGTCAAAGCTCAGTGTATCGCTGGCCAGCCAGCGCAATTTACCCCGAGTACTCAACTCATCGATGTTATTGGTGTCATCCCGACCGAGATAATCGTTATCGATATAACCGTCACTGCGTGTCTGCTGCACGGCCAGGCGACCCAGCAAACCCTCGCTCAGTGGTCCGCTAACAACAGCCCCCATATTCCAGCTATCGTAATTGCCGTAGCCCGAACTCATCAGTGCTTCAAACTCTTCGCTCGGATCATTGGAGCGAATATTCACCATACCCGCAAGAGCATTAGCACCAAAGCGTGTGCCCTGGGGGCCACGAAGAATTTCGATCTGTCGCACGTCGAACAGCGTCGCCGCATTGCCCATGCCGCTGACATCAATGTCGTCGATCAACATGCCCACTGAAGGATTGACCGGATCGACAAACTGACTGCGCTCACCGATGCCGCGAATTTGCAGATAGCGCCCCCGCGAGGCGCCGCTGGCAAAATTCACATTGGGTGCGGCATTGAGCACATCTTGAAGATGCTCTGCCCCACGCTCGTCGATAAGCTGCTCGTCGAGCACACTCAGGCTGGCAGGTACGGAGAGAATGTCGAGATCACGAAAGGTCGCGGTAACGACGACTTCCTGCAGTGCGTTAGCACTACTGACATTATCGGCAACGACAGACAAAGAATTGAGGCTAAGCAAGCCCAGAGAAGTGGCCAAAAGGCCAGTAAAACAGGTGTTTTTCATTTGAGTCTCCGCAATACATAGAAATGGAGACCCGGAGGTGCATAAAGAAAAAGTGCGTAAAAAGACAAGATTGTGATAACCCTATTCCTACGCCGGCACTACCCGGATCAGGTTCAAGGGTTCATCAACTCTTTCACATAATGTTCACATAATGCGCCAGAATTGCTGTCTCAGGCCGTAGCCACCCCTTAGGAGTTCGCAAGTGGGCTTTGCGAGGCGCGTATTCTAAACGAGTTTATCAATAGCACAACGGCCAATTTTCCTGGCCAATCTAAGCTTATGGTGATTTGACCATTGGCAATGAAAAATGGTCATCGGTATAATTGCGCTCGCTTGGCGCAGGCCATGGATTCTCGGATTGAAGAAAGGTACCTAAGGCGAGTGCTAACTGGCCCTTGCAACCGACACTGTTCACCACACTAGTTAACCTATAGAAGGCATCGTTC
>MAAC01016148.1_pt1 | contig 11710 bp, 6 predicted proteins | sample 1115981 | NCBI WGS metagenome assembly MAAC01 (sample SAMN04961126, study PRJNA320927) | seawater metagenome | isolation source: sample BD02T64 sea water enriched with oil for 64 days | place: USA:Gulf of Mexico | collected 2013-07-27 | reverse complement strand
GGTGGCAGTCAGCAAGCCGATCAACAACAAAGCGATGAAGAGCAAGAGTCGGGCGCACCTTCTACAAAACCAACAGAAAAGCAAAATGATGAACAGCCTGAAGCATCTGACGAAAAAGAATCCGAGTTAGAGCAGGCTGATTTAGAAAGTAAATCAGCTGAAGGTGGTGAAGCGAGTGACAGTCAACAAGCAAGCACTGCCAGTTTATCGGATGAAGAAAAACAGGCAGCGGAACAGTGGTTAAACCGTATTCAGGATGATCCTGCGGGCTTATTAAAACGAAAATTTAAATATCAATATGGTCAACGACAACAACGTTAAGAGTAGAAATTTAGTGATAACGAGGCGGTTGGGTTTTGTGCCGGGTGCTGCGCGTGTCTTATTGCTGGTACTGGGCGTTGTTTTTAGCATAAACGCGTTTGCAGTTGATGTAGACGTGTCCGTCGATAGAAGTCAGCTGACGATTAATGAGTCATTTAAGCTCATTTTTAGTGCCTCGGAATCCCCCGATGATGACCCTGACTTTACTCCCCTCGAAGAAAATTTTCAGATATTAAATCAACGAAAAAGCAGTCAGTCATCTTGGGTAAATGGTCAATCGACTAAGCGTATTTCATGGGTGCTAGATATGATGGCTAAGCGAGCGGGTAGCTTACAAATCCCAGTTATTTCGTTTGGCGATGACAGTTCCAGAGCGTTACAAATTAACGTGATGGCAAGCGCCGTAAAGGACAATATATCCGTCGATGATGAGATATATTTACAGGTTAGTGCGGTACCGAGTGAAGTATATGTACAGGCGCAAATCTTGTACACAATACGCTTATTCCAACGCGTTCAAATAAGTCAGGCGTCTTTATCTGAACCTGAACCAGCCAATGCAATTATTGAAAAAATAGATAAAGATAAGCAGTACAACACAAAAATAGATGGCGTTAATTATTTAGTGTTTGAGCGTAAGTACGCGATCTTTCCACAGGAAAGTGGTCAGTTAGTCATCCCCGCTGTGGAGTTAACGGCACAGGTGGTGACAGCGGGGCAGTCCTCACGCTACGGGAGCATTTTTAATGCGCAGAGATCTCGAACCAAACGTGTTCGTTCTAAGGCGATAACAGTCGACGTGTTGCCTGCGCTCGATACGTTCAATGGTCAGCATTGGCTTGCTGCGGAGAATGTTCATTTACAACAAACTTGGTCTAATAGCGATTTAACGGTCATTGTTGGTGAGCCCTTAACAAGAACCTTATCCCTAGTGGCTAAAGGCGTGACTGCGAGTCAACTCCCTGATCTTGTGTCCGTTAGTGAGTCAACCAATGTCACTATGTATCCCGATCAGCCCGTATTGAAAAACCAGCCGGGAGCAGCGGGGGTGACCGCATTACGTGAACAAAAAGTGGCGATCATTCCTGCTACCGCTGGAGAATACCAATTGCCCGCGATTGAGATACCTTGGTTTAATACCTCAACGGGCTTAATGGAAATAGCGCTTATCCCTGAGGTAACGATTACAGCGATTGCAAAAGAGGGAGTTAAGCCAAACGCGCCTGTGGCGACAGAATCGCCTGAAAAATTAGCTGATCAAGTAGAATCGCAAGACAAGGCAGTACCACCGAATACTGAATATAATTATTGGAAGTGGTTGTCCATCATAGTGACAATCGGCTGGCTATTTACCTTGGTGTGGATGCTAAGGAAGCGCTGCATAAAGTCGCCCTCGGTACAAAGCGCTACGGATGAGCAGCTGCCTTTAAAAAAAGTGATTAAAAAGCTGCAAGCTGCCTGTAAAGCGAATAACCCAAAACAAGTAAAGCAGGCTTTGATGCAATGGGGTGAGCTTCAATACAACACACACGATTTGGAAGTGATTGCAACGTATTGCGGCGCTGCTTTACAGACAGAAATTAAAAAGCTGAATGAATGCCTATATGCAAGAATTGACGGTGACTGGAAGGGACATGCATTGGTTGAGTTGGTGGTAGAGCAAAGTCAGCTGTTGCAGAAAGAAACAACGCTGAGCGATGAGCTAGAGCCACTTCATAGATTGTAGTTAAACAACTTGAGCTGAATAAATTTTCACCTTGTTGATGGCTTGTGCAAGGGTAAAAGCCCGCGCTATCAATGTTATGATTCAGCAACACGGCGGCTTAACTTTTTTTCAAGAAAATACCCCGTTAAGCATTCGTTATGTGTATGTATCAATTCTCGGTGAGTTTTTTGCAACTTGAAGTTTTCTTAAAAAGCTTTCGGCTTCTTCGAGTAAATCTGTAGGGAGGTTGTGCTCTCTATTAAATTCCATCTGCCCCTTTAAGGAATCAAACATATTAAACTTTGTAGTCATTAGTGGATCATCATCTGTGGGGTTAGAGTAACTACCATCAGCGTTTACTTTCAATACCATAGATTGCGTCATAAATGCTGAACTAATGTCTCCTTCACCTGATTTCATGAGTGCATTAGCTATCATACGAGCCTCGTTACGACTCATATTGGTAGGATCAATCGACTTAGCTAGTTCATGTATTAAAGAACTTTCTTGAACTACCTCATTTTCACCGGTGGGCGGCAATGTATTGCCGCTGTATGGTGTCGTATTTACCGTTTGAGTATAACTGGCTTGTGTAACTTGCATATTTATTTCCCTATAAATAGAATGCAAAATTTAAAGCAGGTATTGTGCCAAGCACACATAATAAAATAATCAAAGGCGACGCGGAAAAAGACCTGCATGCTTTATTAAAGACGTTATTGTGAATTTACCGAACGATTTTGTTAGGCTTAGTGGATGATATTTTCTGACTTATTTAGCGCCCTTAAAAAGGGTACCGTTGTTATAACAGTTAACCAACGCCTAGCGCGGCACTTGTTAACTAAAATCGAACAAGCCTATATAAAAGATGCTGCGGTAACTTGGCCGTCACCGTCTATTATTTCGTTTGACTCGTGGTTATTGCAACTGTGGCAGCAACGTTTTGATCACCTCGATGAGGTGGATAATCAATCAATCATTAATAAAACACTGCTCAGCCCTGAGCAGGCGTTAGTGCTTTGGGAGCAGGTCATACGCGAGTCCCAAGATGCGGAATTATTAAACGTAGTCGCTACGGCAAAAGCTGCGAGTACGGCTCGACAACTGGCTATTCAGTGGCAAATTGATGAGCGGCCTTCTAGTCAGTTTAATAGCAGTATGGATTTGTCAGCGTTTGAGGCTTGGCATAAGGCTTATCAGGAGAAACTAATTCGTGGCAACTGGATTGATCGGGTGCAGTTAGTTGAAGCGGTGACGATTCTGATTGATCAATCTTGTTTACCGTATCCGCAACAAATGGTGCTGGCTGGCTTTGATGTGTTGACCCCAAGTCAACAGGCATTATTGAGCTTACTTAAAGCTAATGGTTGCGAGCTGTCTGAATACACGCCGTATGAAATAAGCAACAAGACACAGCTTGTGGCGGCGGTTGATACGAAAGAAGAAATGCTGATGATGGCGCAATGGGCTCGGGAGCGTTTGGACGAGTCGCCAGATTCGTCGATTGGTATTGTCGTGCCAGAACTTCAAGCAGTGCGACAGCAATTAGAAACCACCTTTAACACGGTGTTTTACCCGAGTGTCAGCTATGCGATTGATGTGCCGTTTAATAAGCCTTACAACGTCTCTTTAGGGCGGCCGTTATCGCATTACGCGCCTATTCAACAAATATCGCGCTGGCTACAGTTTTTCAATCGACCGTTACCGTTGAACGAATTGATTATATTGTTGCGTTCACCGTTTTTATCAGCCGGCGAAGCGGAGTGGGGTGAGCGCGCACAATTAGAGCTTAATCTGCGTAAAAACGGCTATTTAACTTGTTCAATACACCAGTTAAACAAAGTATTGCAAGCAACAGAAGCTGAAGAGTCACGATGTCGGCTGTTGCAACTATCGATACATGAAGTCATACAGTTGCTAGATAAGAAACCAAACCGTGTCCTACCGTCTGAGTGGGTTGAATTGATTAGGTTGTTATTAGCGGCGGCAGGTGTACAAGGCGATAAAGAGTTGAATTCAACTGAATATCAGGTGTTTCAAGCGTGGGATAATGTCTTACACACGTTCGCCAGCTTAGACGCCGTGTATAAGCTTATCGACTACGACACTGCCATTAACGCTATTCGCCGCTTAGTGGCTGAGCGCGTATTCCAGCCTGAAACGCCACCAGCACCGATTCAAATCATGGGCTTAATGGAAGCCTCTGGGCATACTTTCGATGCTTTATGGGTGTGTGGCTTGCACGATAAGTGTTGGCCAGCAGCGTCGCAACCGAGCCCATTTTTACCGTTAGCGGAACAGCGTAAGCAAGGCTTAGTGCAGTCTTCGGCCACACTGCAGCATGACTATGCGGCAAATATAACGCGTAACTGGGCTAAGTCAGCTAACAGCGTGATTTTTAGTTATTCAAGTTTTGATGCGGAAACGCCGCGTCAAATGAGCCCGTTACTTGAGCCCTATGATGTGGTTGATAAAAACAGTTTATTAAAGGAAATTCCGCTTGACCGATTGGGGCAACGAATTACGGGCGAGTCGATCAGTTTACTGGAAGATGGCAATGGACCGTTGTTAAACAACGAGGGCGTTACACACGGTGGTGTCGGTGTTTTAAAGGAGCAGTCGGCCTGTCCATTTAAAGCGTTTGCACACTATCGCTTATTGGCTAATTCAATGGAAGAACCCGAGCCAGGTATTGATGCGCGATTGCGCGGCACTCTTGTGCATCGCGCATTAGAAGTGCTTTGGGGAAAGCTTAAAACGCATCGAGCACTTTGTTTGTTGGCGGATGAAGAAAAACACAGTTTGCTAGAAACGGTGACCACTCAGATTATCGAACATGAAAGTCAATATACGCCTATTTTAAAAACAGCCTTTGGGCGATTAGAGGCGCGACGAATCAGTGAGTTATTAGAAGATTGGCTGGCGATTGATATTGAACGTGAACCATTTGAGGTGATAGAAAAAGAATTCAGGAATGTGCTAACGGTTGGACCGCTGAAACTCAATACAATTATCGATAGGGTCGATATCTTAGACGATGGATCGACCGCCATTATTGATTATAAAACGGGTTCGACGACGATCACGAGTTGGTTTGGTGAACGGCCAGAAGAACCGCAATTACCTTTATACAGCGTATTCGGCAGCGGATCAGTGCATAGCATTAGTTTTGCTCAACTGAAAAAAGGAAACGCAAAGTACGTCGGTATCAGTGATGGCTCGGATCAATTTTCTTGTTTAAAAAGTATCGCCGAGGCGAAAGCAGACGAGCAAGATTGGGCTGCTCAAATGAGCCATTGGCGAGGTGTTATCAGCTCATTAGCGGATGAATTTGTAGCCGGTGACGCGCGCGTTAATCCAACTAAAAAAGCCTGTGACTATTGCGACTTAACTAGTCTATGCCGTATTAATGAAAAACAGCCGATAGCGGTAGATGCACATGAATAAGCCACAAGATCATACGAAACGAGAGCAGGTACTAGACGTCAGTCAATCCTTTATTGTGCAGGCACCCGCGGGTTCAGGTAAAACCACCTTACTGACACAACGTTTTTTACGCTTATTAACCATTGTTAATAACCCAGAAGAAATTTTGGCGATTACCTTTACTAAAAAAGCCGCAGCGGAAATGCATCAGCGCATCATCGAGTCAGTCAAATTAGCGACCAAGCCCCGACCCGATAACGAATTTGATGGCAAAACGTGGGAACTAGCGGCACAGGTACTTCAACACGATTCAGACCGTGGCTGGCAGTTGTTACAAAACCCAAACCGCTTGCGAGTACAAACCATTGATTCGCTTTGTGCCCACCTGACTAAGCAATTGCCGGTAACAGCGCGATTTGGCTCGCCACCGGCTGTACAGCTCGATCCTACGGCGTTGTACCTTGAGGCGGCGAGGTATTGCTTACAAGAGCTGGATGCTGATGACGAGGTAGGGCAAGCCATTCGAGTTTTATTAGCACACGTTGATAACCAATTATCACGCGCTGAAAACTTGCTATCGGCGATGCTTGCTTCTCGTGATCAGTGGCTACGTCATGTGATGGGCCAACAGTCTGACGGCTCGATGCGTTATGCATTGGAGGCGGTGTTACAACGCACGATTGAGGTAGTGTTAAACGACGTTTCGCAAAACATCAATGCTGGTCAACAACAGCAACTATATAGCCTGATACAGTTTGCTTCGGCAAATGTGACCGATAGTGGATCGACGACTCGTCATTTAGCTGAGCAACTAGACTTATCGAATACCAGCGTGGATTCATTGCCGATCTGGCTAATGCTTGGTGATTTCTTACTCACCAAATCCGGTGGTTGGCGAAAGCAGGCTGACGCCAAGCTGGGTTTCCCAGCACCGAGCAACTCGAAAAATAAAGAAGAAAAGGCGATCTATGCCGCTAAGAAAAAACAATTTAAAGAATTGCTGGCTGAACTACGGGATAACCAAGCTTTAACAGATGCAGTGAGTTGGCTGCGTAGCTTACCAACGGCAAGCTATAGTGAGCAGCAATGGGTCGTAATCCAAGCGCTATTGAAAGTCTTGCCAAGGGCGGTTGCTTATTTACGTTTAGTTTTCCAACAAGTTGGCCAAGTTGACTTTTGTGAGGTGTCTTTGTCGGCGAGTCAAGCCTTGCACGATAGTTCTGGCATGACCGACGTTGGCTTAATTTTAGATTATCAATTACAACACATGTTGGTTGATGAGTTTCAAGATACCTCTGAAACACAATTTATGTTGTTAAAAGACTTGGTGGCAGGTTGGCAGGCAGATGATGGTCGAACATTATTTTTAGTGGGCGACCCGATGCAATCTATTTATCGGTTTCGACAGGCAGAAGTTGGCTTGTTCTTGAAGACACAACAAGACGGTTTAGGTGAAGTAAGGGATATCAGTCCGGTTAATATTGAGGTTAACTTTCGTTCCCAACAATCGGTGGTTGATTGGGTAAACGAGGCGTTTAGTGAGGTAATGCCAGACAGCGATAATATTTTTAGTGGTGCCATTTCATATAAACCTTCCATCCCATTTAAATTAAATGAGCCTGAAGAGCAGGCGGTTCATTATTACCCGCATAGTGATAGACAAGCAGAAGGTGAGTCATTATTGAAGTTGATCCAGCAGATTCAACTCGATAAACCTGACGAGACCATTGCTGTATTGGTGCGCACTAGAAGCAGCCTTGCTGAGCTTGTTATCGCATTAAATGAAGCGGGCGTACTTTACCAAGCAACCGACATCGATCCGCTGCATAAACGACAAACGGTCATTGATTTAATGTCACTGACGCGCGCCTACCTGCAACCTGCCGATAGAGTCGCGTGGCTTTCTGTATTACGCGCCCCTTGGTGCGCCTTGAGCCTCGCTGATATGCACAGTTTGCTGGATGGCTGTCCAGATGCAAATATTTACTCGCTACTGCAAGATAAGGGTCGACTATCAGCGTTAAGTCAATCCGGTCAAAACAGTATTGCACACGTATTGACCCAGTTCGCGGTGGCATTTAGTCATAGAGAAAGAATGCCTAGCGCAGAAATCATCAAGGGCCTATGGAGTGAATTGTTGGGCCCTGAATGTTTGTCTACAACGGCTGAACTGTCTGACAATGTACGCTTTTTTGAATGCCTTGCGGAGTTGGAATCAGCAGGAAATTCAATTGATATAAAGGCATTAGAAGAACGCGTTGAAAAACTCTATGCCGCGGCTGATGTGAATGCGCCTAAAACACTTCAGGTAATGACTATTCATAAAGCGAAAGGTTTGGAATTTGATCACGTTATATTGCCGGGTTTAGACAGGCGAGGGCGTCACGATGATAAACAGTTGCTGACATGGCTGGAACGCCCCTCTGAGCTACCCGGCGAAAGCGAATTATTGATCGCGCCGATAAAGGAAACAGGGTCCGAAGCAGACGATGCGATAGGCAATTATTTAAATAAAATTGAACAACAAAAATCAGCCCATGAAAGTCAGCGTTTATTGTATGTGGCGGCAACACGCGCGAAAAAATGCTTACACTTAAGTTTCTGTTTAACGCTTGATGAAAAAACCGGTGAAGCCAAAAAGCCGCCGAGTAATACGCTGTTAGGTCTGTTGTGGTCGACGATTAAAAAGGCTGTAAAAACCGATTTGTTAGGTGATAAATTAGATAATAAAGAAGCTGTAACTAAATGTTATTTAAAAAAATTAAATACACAAGAAATAAAAAAAGAAGACCTGTCGTGTTTAGATTATCAACAAGAAACGTCAGTAATCATTGCACCACAAAGCAACGTAATTGAGTTTGATTGGGCGAGTGATTTAGCGGCATCCATAGGCAGTGTTTGCCACCAATGTATGCAGATAATGGGTGAGAGTGGCGAGAAAAATCCAGTTATCGATGATGAGTCGATACGCCATTTGCTGTTGGAAGCAGGTGTATTACCTCAGTATATTGAAGACGCCATTGCACGGAGCAAACAAATTTTAACGTTATGCTTGCAAGATAATCGCGGGCAATGGGTTCTTAATAACCAGCATGAAGATAGCCAATTTGAGTTGGCTTTGTCAGGCGTTTTGGATGGAGCTGTTGTGCATTATCGACTAGATAGAACCTTTGTTGATGATGGCAAAAGATGGATCATTGATTATAAAACGAGCCGTCACGAAGACGAGAACAAAGAACAATTTCTGGATAATGAAGTGACACGTTATAAACCGCAATTAGAACAATATGCACACCTAATGAGTGCGATTGATTCACGTCCAATTATGCTTGGACTGTATTATCCAGCGTTTTCTGGCTGGCGCAGCTGGGAGTTTGAGCGTGCTGCGAAATAAAAGGTTTCTACTGCTGGCACTGTTCGTGGCGCTAGTCGTAGCTTTTTATGCATTGGGTTTTAATCAATACCTCAATTTAGATTATTTAAAAGAAAAAAGCGCAGGCTTTGCCGCTTATTACGATGATAACCCTTGGCAAACGTCATTGTGGTTTTTCCTTGTATATATGTTCTCTACCGCCCTATCAATACCAGGCGCAAGCACACTCACCCTAGTAGGAGGCGCAATTTTTGGCTTGTCTTGGGGTGTTGTTTTGGTATCTTTTGCATCGACTATTGGTGCCAGCCTTGCGTTCTTATTATCGCGCTACGTGTTTAAGGATGCTGTGCAAGCTAAATTTTCTAGCAAGCTCGCTGATATTAATACGGGCATTGAAAAAGAGGGTGCTTTTTATCTCTTTACGCTTAGATTGATCGTGGTTTTTCCGTTTTGGTTGATTAATTTATTGATGGGCTTAACAGCGATCAAATTACGTACTTATTTTTGGGTCAGTCAGCTTGGTATGTTGCCGGCGACCATCGTATTTGTTAATGCCGGTACGCAATTGGCGAAAGTGGATCAGCTAAGTGATATTTTATCGCCTACTATTGCGGTTTCTTTTGCACTCTTAGGCCTGTTTCCATTAATGGCTAAATCAATACCGGGTATTGTTCATCGCTATCAGGCTTTAAAAGCCCATAAAAAACCCGATTCGTTCGACTATAACCTGGTTGTTATCGGCGCAGGTTCTGCCGGTTTAGTCAGCTCTTTCATCGCTGCGGCGGTTAAAGCAAAGGTGTTGTTAATTGAAAAAGATAAAATGGGTGGCGACTGTTTAAACACAGGCTGCGTCCCGTCAAAATCATTGATTAAGTCATCACGATTTTTGGCCGATTTAAGCCGCAGTCAGCGCTATGGTATAAAAAGTGCGTCAGCAGAATTTGATTTCGCAGAGGTTATGGAGCGTGTGTCATCGGTAATTCAACAAATAGAACCGCACGACTCAATTGAGCGCTATACCGAATTAGGCGTTGAATGCCGTCAAGCTGAGGCGCGGATAGTATCACCTTGGGAAGTAGACATAGACGGCAAGAAAATTACCTCTCAACACATTATTATTGCAACAGGTGCGAAACCGCGCGTGCCGACTATCTCGGGTTTAGACAAGGTTCAATTTTATACATCAGAGACTATTTGGTCTTTACGTAAACGGCCAGAACGTCTACTGGTTGTGGGCGGTGGCCCGATTGGCTGCGAGTTGGGGCAAAGTTTTAGTCGATTAGGGAGCAAGGTAACAATACTGGATATCGCAGAGCGTATTATGTTGCCCGAGGATCGCGATGCTGGCGACTTATTGAAGGGAGAATTAGAATCGGAGGGTGTGGAGCTTAAGCTTAACGCTACTATTGAATCGGTTGATGTTGAAAATGGTCAACAATACTGCGTTATTAAAAACGCAGCGGCTGAGACTGAAAAGCTTGAGTTTGATGCGCTTTTGTTTGCGATTGGACGGCAAGCCAATACAACAGGGCTCGGTATAGACACGCTAGGTATTCAATTGACCAAGGCTGGCACGATCGAGGTCGATAAGTACATGCGAACCAGCGTACCTACCATTTATGCTTGCGGTGATGTCGCTGGGCCGTATCAATTTACCCATACCGCAGCACATTATGCATGGTACAGCACGGTTAATAGCTTATTCGGTGATATTTGGCGTTTTAAGGCAGACCACCGAGTGATTCCACGAGTGACCTTTACAGAACCCGAAATCGCCAGCGTTGGGTACAACGAGGAGTCAGCTAAAGCGGCGGGCATCATGGTAGAAAAAACATGCTTCAAATTAGATCAGTTAGATAGGGCTATTGTGGACGGAAAAACAGACGGTTTTATCAAGGTATTAACCGTAGTCGGCAAAGATAAAATTTTGGGTGTAACCATCGTTGGTGAACACGCGGGGGAACTATTAGCTGAATTTGTTTTAGCCATGAAACACGGTTTAGGGTTAAATAAGATTTTGGGCACGATTCACGCGTACCCGACTTGGGCTGAAGCGAATAAATATACTGCGGGGGTTTGGAAGAAAAACCATAAACCCGATAAGTTGTTAACGTTTCTTGAAAGATACCATCGCGCCAAACGGCAGTAATTACTGATATGCATCCAACCTTACCAAAACTAGCGGATACGGATTTTCCGTCAATAAGGCGAAATAAGCTTGAAACCTTACAGGTGAATTTGGGCTATTTATGTAATCAGTCCTGCTTGCACTGCCATGTTAATGCAGGGCCTACGCGTAAAGAATTAATGGATAAAGCCACTGTAGATCAAGTGTTTGAGTTTATTGATCGGCAAGGCATTACTACGCTTGATTTAACTGGTGGTGCGCCAGAAATGAACCCTCATTTTCAATACGTGGTGGAGCAGGCGAGTCAACGTGGTTTGAGTGTTATAGACCGTTGCAATTTAACGATTCTTGAGGAGCCAGGCTATGAGTATTTGTACGAATTTTTAGCCAGTAATAATGTGCAAATCGTTGCCTCCTTACCGTGTTACTCGAGTGAAAATGTGGATGCTCAACGAGGTAATGGGGTGTTTGATAAAAGCATAGCAGCACTGAAAAAGCTTAATGCACTGGGCTATGGTAAGGGATTGGATTTAAGCCTTGTGTACAACCCGCAGGGCACTCAGCTACCTCCGCAGCAAACAACCTTAGAGCTTGAGTACAAAGAGCATTTACTCGACCATTTCGGCATTGTTTTTAGCCGCTTACTGACGATCACTAATATGCCAATAAAACGCTTTGGTAGTACTCTGATTTCTAAAGGACAGTTTGATGATTATATGGACGTTCTTAAAGCTGCTTATCGGCCAGTAAACATCGA
>MAAC01000886.1_pt1 | contig 11715 bp, 2 predicted proteins | sample 1115981 | NCBI WGS metagenome assembly MAAC01 (sample SAMN04961126, study PRJNA320927) | seawater metagenome | isolation source: sample BD02T64 sea water enriched with oil for 64 days | place: USA:Gulf of Mexico | collected 2013-07-27 | reverse complement strand
ACGGCAGGTTGATTCACATTTAACTCCTTAGCTGCAAGCGTGAAACTAAGGTTTCGTGCAGCAGCGTCAAAGGCACGCAACATATTTAAAGAAGATACATCAATTTTCAAGGTGTATTCCTAAAATGAATAGTTAACATGATTTTTTTCTGTCTTTTCTATTAAGTTACCTTGAAATAGTATTCTTGAAAAGAACTCAAGAGAAGATATGTTTATGGATATTACCAGTTATATCAATGACGCCCGTCAAGGACTTTCAGCATTGCCACAGGTGGATGAGCCTAAGATGCGCATGGATCGTTTAACACGCCTTCAGCAATGTCTGGCAGCGAATGATTTGGGCGGCATCCTGCTCTATGATCCTATAAATATCCGTTACGCAACCGATTGTCGTAATATGCAGATATGGACGATGCATAATACTGCTCGGTATTGCCTGGTACCTACCGAAGGTAAGGCGATAATGTTTGACTTTGTCAATTGCGGACATCTGTCCAAAGGCTTGGATACGATAGCTGAATCGCGCCCCGGTACACTATGGTATCACCATACGGCAGGGGATAAGCGGCCGGAGTTGATCAATGCCTGGGCAGATGAGCTGGCCATTGTCATCGCTGAACGTTGCGGGAGCACGCGAATAGCAATTGATAAACTGGAACCTGATGGGCGAGATGCACTGGAGACAAGGCAAATATCAACCATATTTGGTCAGGATATCATCGAATACGCACGCTCTATCAAAACGCCAGAGGAACTGAAAGCTCAAAAACATTCTGCACTCGTTTGTCAGACAGCCCTGAGGGCGATGCGTGATAAAACTGTGCCCGGGGCAACCGAAAACGATCTATGGGCTGTGCTCGCATCAATGAACTCAAACCTGGGAGGAGATTATATCGAAACCAGGCTCGTTGTTGCGGGAGGTAACACAAACCCCTGGTATACCGAGGCGAGTGATAAAGTGTTGAAATTCGGCGAATTTCTGGCCATAGACACGGATATGATTGGGCCGTTCGGATACAATACCGATATTTCCCGCACCTGGTTGTGCCAACCTGCCAAGCCAACGGCTGAACAGAAGACACTTTATCAAATTTCCTATGATCAGGTACATACCAACATGTCGTTGATTAAGGCGGGAGTGTCATTTCGCGAATTCGCTGAAAAGGCATGGAAAATGCCTGAAAAATATCAAGATCTCGATTGTCGTGTCCTGGTTCACGGCACAGGCATGTGCAATGAATATCCCCAAATCCCTCCCCTGATGTATTGGGAACGTAGTGGCTATGATGGTGTGTTCGAAGAGAACATGACGATCTCCATTGAAAGTTATATAGGTGAAACAGGGCGCTCACATGGTGTGAAGCTAGAGCAGATGGTGCGTATTACCGAGGCTGGCACTGAGATTATTGGCGACTTCCCTTTTGAAGAAGAGCTTTTGAACTGAATTGATGTGTTTTGCCCGTCAAAGCGAGGCAACGGAAGTCGTTCAATCAAAAAATCACCCTGTCGAAGATACCGACAATAAAAGCTGGGCCATATCAGAAAGGTAGTGAAAATGAAGTTTTTTAAAAGCAACGGTTCTCCTATGCCAGAACACACCCTGGAAATGGCTAGTGACGTAAAGGCAGGTAATGTGGACCGCCGGGAATTTTTGGCCCTCGCATCTGCATTTGGTGCAACAGCGATAACCGCCTATAGCATGATAGGCGTGAGTAAAGCCGCGATGGCTGCGGTGGAAGGTAACACGGGAGGGGAGCTTAAAGTATCCATGGCTGTTCGTGAGTTAAAAGACCCGCGTACATATGACTGGAATGAAATGGGCAACCTTGCGCGCCAATTCCTTGAGCCACTGGTTAAATATACCACTGATTTTACTTTCGAAGGACGCTTGCTGGAAAGCTGGGACATCAATGATGATGCGACTGTTTATACCCTGAACGTTCGTAAGGGCGTTAAGTGGAATAATGGCGATAATTTTGATGCTGACGATGTGATTTTCAACATCAACCGTTGGTGTGAGAGTGAGGCTGAAGGTAACTCAATGGCTGCCCGTATGGGTTCTTTGATTGATGAGACAACAAAGAAAGCAGCAGCAGGCAGGATCGAAAAAGTGGACAGTCACACTGTTCGCTTAAATCTGGCAAAAGCTGATATCACAATTATTCCTGGCGTTGCTGATTATCCGGCACTTATCGTTCATCGAGATTATGAAAAAATGGGAAGCGATCTGGCCAGCAACCCAATTGGTACAGGACCGTTCCAGTTGGAAACTCTGGATGTTGGGACAAGTGCGACAGTAAAGCGCGTTCCGAAAGGTCAATGGTGGGCTGGTGAGGCTTATCTTGATGGTGTTAAATTTATGGATTACGGCACAGATCCGTCTGCAGAAGTTGCCGCATTTGAATCTGGCGAGATTCATCTCAACTACCAAACGACGTCTGATTTCGTAGAAATCCTCGACAGCCTTGGCCTGCAACAATCAGCGGCTTCGACCGCTGCAACGGTTTGCGTCCGCACCAATGGGAATGCAAAGCCTTATGATGATCAACGTGTACGCCGCGCGATCCAGATGTCAGTGGATAATGACGTTCTGCTGCAATTGGGTATGGGCAACCTGGGTACGGTGGCCGAGAATCATCATGTTGCACCGTTGCATCCTGAGTACTACGAACTACCAAAACAAAAGCGTGACATTGAAGGTGCGAAGAAACTGATGGCCGAAGCGGGCCAGCTGGACTTTGAGCACGAGCTATTCTCTATTGATGATGACTATCGCAAGAATACTGCTGACTCTGTTGCTGCGCAGTTACGTGAAGCAGGTTTCAAAGTGAAGCGTACGATACTTCCGGGCTCCACATTTTGGAATGATTGGGCTAAATATCCGTTCTCTATTACCAACTGGAATATGCGTCCGTTGGGCGTACAGGTCTTGGGACTTGCTTACCGTTCAGGTGTGGCCTGGAACGAAGCCGGTCATGCCAACCCGGAATTTGATGCAAAACTGGATCAGGCCTTGTCCGTGGCTGATGCGGGCAAACGTCGTGTGATTATGAAAGATCTGGAACAGATGCTGCAGGATTCTGGTCATCTGATTCAACCATATTGGCGGAACCTATATAACCATCGCGTTGAAAATGTGAAAAACTCAAAGATGCACCAAACCTTCGAGATGGATTTTGGACAGGTTTGGTTAGAGGATGCCTAAGGCGACCATTCAAAAAGAGAAAACGGCGCAATACCCCCGTTGCTTGCGGCGGGAAGATTTGTTTTTTAGGTCACCACAATAGTTTATTTTTCCAAACCTGTGGTTGGTATGAAGCAAGAGTATTTTTAGCATTACAATATAAAACAAGTAGTTATATCGTACATCCTGTTCTAGATGTCATTTAACTTAGAGGTTCTCTTGCTTCAGAACTTTGGTTTTCAAGAGATAAATTAGCGAAGAAATTTCACCGCTAAAAGATGTCAAATCATGCTTGGTGCAGATTTTACAATTTCCGAGGAATTACCCTGACCAGATGTCAGGACAGTCCTTTTGATGAAAAACGAAATGGAATTCATACATGACTGATGGTCTGATACGCAACGATGGCGAAACTGTAGCTGATTCCACTGTCGCTCATTCTAGTGATGTAAATTTAAGCGGTGAATCTGGAAGCTCTGTTCTGATTGGGCAAGCTACGCCAATTACGATTAACGCGCCGACACCGGGTAATCCAGTCACGATATCTCTGACAAAAGGGCAAACAGCAACCCTGAATTTTGACGCATCGGCAGCAACCCCGGTAATCGAAGGCAACAACTTTGTTCTGACCTTTGATAGCAACGGTGATGGTAGCGCCGACAGTCGTATTGTGTTCCAGAATCTGGTTGAAGAATCCCAAGGCGCGGATGCTCCCGTTCTGGTTATCGGCGGTGTTGAACTCTCCGCAGGCCTTCTGATCGGTCAGGCGCAGGCCCTGGCTGAAGGCGAAACGCTTGAGACCGCAGCGGGTGCAGGCGCAGGCCCGCAAGGTGGTGGTGGGAGCACCTATAATGACGACTTTGGCGACCTCATCGATGGGTTAGTGGGGCAAGACGGTTTGCTAGGCACGCTTGCTGATTTGGTAGCTGCACTGGATGGTGATGGTAGTTTCACTGATACTGCGGCAGGGATCTTTACTGTTAGCTTTCTGACTGCCGGAACAGAAGTTGATGCCGTCAAAGGTGGTATCGAAGCCCGTAATTATGCTGGTGGTTTCGAAGACTGGGCCCCTAATCAACATGTAGGTGAAGATGGTCCTGCACCTATGAGGATTGAATTCAATTTCACACCAGAAGACAATGAAACACTTGATTCCATTGTTATTCAGGAATTGCCCGAAAATGCAGTCCTTTATATCGGCGGCTTTGATGATGTTGATATTTTCACAGGTCCTTTCCCTGTTACGGTCTCACCGGAAAACTTTGATCAGGTTTATATCAAACCGGAAGTAAATTCTGATGTTGATATTACGATTAACGTGACCGCCAATATTTCAGATCCGGATTCAGGCGAAGTTGCTGCAATTCCAGTCACCGTTGTCGCGGTGATTGATGCCGCCGCTGATCAGGCTGTTTTTAATAAAGATTTGTCTGACCAAGCCGGGTTAGAGGAAGAAGCGCTTGTAGAAGTTCCTGTTAACATCACTTTTGATGACTTTGCAGATGGCTCGGAAACTCAGGAAATTGTTATCAGCGGTATTCCGGCCGACTGGGTACTCGATGTAGATAACACTTTCGGAGCAAATTCTGGTGTTACTTATACAGAAAGCGTATCCGGTGGCTTTGTTACCTATACATTCGATGTAACATCCTATGTGGACGCACATAATGGAACTGTCGATGTTACCGTTACTTTCGATCCCAAGGACTGGACATCCCAAAGGCTGGACAATGGTGTTGAAAATACAGACGGTGCTGCAGAAATAACAATTACTGCGAATACAAGCGAAGCAAGCCAAAGTGGCGAAGATCTTAGTGCAGAAAACGATGTCTCCACAATATCTCAAAGCATAACGATCGACATCATCGAAGATGCTCCCAGTGTTAGAAATACGGCGATTGCATTGGATGAAAGCGAAGGCTTACAAACCAACGCCGAGAAGCGTGTCGAAAATGGCAACCATACAGCTCGAGTAGATATCGGGCAGGCTGATGTTAAAGCTGCGTTACTTGCGGCTGGATTGAATGTTGATAAGCCCGTTAGCTCAGGCTATCGCAAAGTGAATAATCGCATTGATATGGAAAGCGATGGTACAACTGATGCGAACCCTGCCGATGTTGATGGTCAGGAGAGTATTCAGTTTATTACCTATAACGGTCAGGATTCCGGGCTGAATACAACGGCTGGTGATAATATCTATCTCTTTAGTTCAGCTGCAAATTCTGCTGTTGTTTTTGGCGTTGTTGATCCTGTCGTTGATGGTTCGGGGAACCTGATCAGCGGAACGGTTGCTCTGACTGCGACGATTGATTCAGATCTTGTGAATGAAAACAATGCCATTCACATGTATGTGGAACAATACGAGAGCCTAGAACATCCAAACGAGAACAGTCACAACGAAAAAATTAACCTTAACCTGAATTATTTCGTTACCGACGATGAAGGCGACAAGAGCAACGTTGCTCGCGTTCAGGTTCGTTTTAAAGATGATGGACCGACGATTGATTCCGATAATGCTGCTGTCATTATTGATGATGATAATATTATTGGTGCCGATGGTAACCCTGGTGGTGTTGATGATGATGCTCCGGCGAATACAAAAGGTACGTTGAGTCACAACTATCGTTCTGACGAAGAAGGCGCAACGACGCTTCTGCTTGATAGTGGCGCTCCAACTGGATTTACCTATGAAGTAAACGGCGATGGTACTGTTCTTATTGTTAAACAGGCCGGTGTTGCGGTGATGAATATCACACTGGATGATACGTCGTCCGGTAATTACACTGTAACTCAAGTTAGCCCGATCAAACATCCTGATGGTTTAGACGAGAACAATGTTGAGTTTGTCTTTAACTATCGTGTGACGGATGGCGATAAGGATACGGTTGACGGTACACTGGGTATCAGAGTTGATGACGACACACCTGTTGTCCTGGATACTCAAGACGATATCAATGTCAGTGAAGAAGGTCTTCCCGGTGGTGTTCGTGAGTTTGAATTTAAACGACCTTTCTCCATTGGTCGTGAAGATGCTGTTACAGAAGTTGACGGAAACATCAAAGTAGATTTTGGGGCTGATGGTGCCAAATCGATTAATTTTGCCGGACTGGATGGCGTGGTTGCAGCTTTTAAATCTGGTGGTGAATCTGTTGCATATCAGTGGAATGTCGGCCCAGAGGGTACTGGTACTCTGACAGCCTGGACACAACCTGTGACAGGAACTCCTGTTGCCGTATTTACTCTTGAGATAACTGATGCAGCGTCAGGTGCCTATACTTTCAAACAACTGGCACCTGTTGATCATAGTGTTCAAGGCGAAGACAATCTTGCTATTGATCTTGCCTTTACCGTTACCGATGGTGATAACGATACAGCGACGGGGTCACTTACCGTCAATGTGTCAGATGATACATCAACCAGAAACCCCGATCTCATTCCATTCCCGAACTTTATCTTTAATATTGATGAAGACGGTGGGTTCTTTGGTCCGGGTCTTGACGACAGTAATCCTGGTGGGCGTGGTGACAATCCATTTGGTTCTGTTAGCCAGACAGTTTCACTCGTTGGTGCTTTTGGTGCTGACGGCGTAGGTTCATTGGACTTTGCAAATCTTGATGGTGTGACTGCTCCTGTTACATCTGGTGACCAGGCTTTGACCTATAGTTGGGTTGCCGATGCTGGAACAAATGGTGGTACACTGACAGCATCATATGTAAATGATTCTGGAACAACGGTACAGGTTTTCACAGTCGTTCTGAATGCGAATACTGATCAGGCAACCTTTACCTTGTTAGAGCCTATTGATCACAATCCGGGTGATAATGAAAATGATGAGCAATTCATTCTTTCGTTTACCCGAACAGATTTTGATGGCGATACAGTAACTGAGAGTATCATCATCAACATTGATGACGATACGCCTGTTGTTAAGAGCACACAAAACGATCTTACCGTTGATATTGACGAAGCTGATGTTCTGGGCTCTCCTTCCGTTACAGGTGATCTGGAGATTGATTTCGGAGCAGACGGTCCGGGGACTGTTATTTCTTTCGACATTGCTGCTTATGAAGCTTTGGGTCTGAGCAATGGTCTGAATGACACGCCATTGGCATACAGCGTATCTGGCAACACTTTGACGGCACGTGCGGGTGGAGAAGAGATCTTTACACTGTCTATTGATCCAACATCCGGCAAGTACAGCTTTACGCTTAAGGGACAGTTGTCTCATCCTGATGGACAGGGCACAAACCTTCTTAATTTGAAGTTGCCTTATGTTGCTGTTGATGGCGATGGTGACAGTGTTTCTGCTCAAGTTGACGTTGTTATTCGTGACCATGAACCAGCTGAAGGCACGTTCAGCTTTTCCTTTGAGACAGCTAATATCTTTCCGATCATTCCTGGAGGCGTTGAAGGAAGTGCTGTTGGTGGTTTTGAAGATTGGAAAGCTAACCAGAACCAAGGAAATACGGTCGTAAACCCGATGAAGATCGTGTTTAGTTTTACACCTGCTGACAATGAAGTCGTTGATTCTATCGACGTTACTTCACTCCCTGTAGGGGCAACACTTTATGTTGGTGGTTTTGAATCTTCCAACATCGTGTTCAGTAATGTTCCCGGATCTGAAATTGGTATGCTACCGATCAATATTTCTGGCTCTGATCTTGATGACGTTTATCTCAAAGGCGCTGAAAATAGCGACGTAGATATCCCTGTTACTGTTACCGCCAATATCTCTGATCCCGATGGTGGATTGACTGCTGAGCTGACTTCCAGTGCAACAGCAATTATTGATGCGGCGGCCGATAAACCTGTTCTAGGCACAACAGCTGTTTCAGGTGAGGCAGTCGCCTTTGTTGAAGGCTTTGAAAATATTCTTTCCTGGGACGTTTTTAATGCTGGTACGTTCGTTCGCCAAAAAGACAATGTTTCTCTGACTCCTAACGGTGCTTTTTTCAGCCCGGAGGGTAGATCCAACCCTGCCGTTGCTGAATTCCTCGGCGTTACGATTGCTGATTTGAACACTGCTGTAGCTGATAATAATCAGGGCGCCCCCGGAATTTTCTTTGATAACGGTGATGGGACAGCAATCCAGCGAAGTGTTTTTGTTACAGAAGGGCAAAAACTGACACTGGATTTTAATTTTTTCAATACTGAACTTGATAGTCAAAACTTTAACGACACTGCTTTTATCATTATTAATGGTGAAATTATACCAGTTGCTCAGGCTGCTTCCGGTAATGTTAATGGGACTTACGAATACACATTTACCTCAACAGGGGAAGTGACAATTGGTATTGCTGTCTTAAATGAGAGTGGAACGGGTATCCATCCCACACTTATTCTCGAGAGCTTGAAAATTATTCAGAATGCTGAACATCTTGTGCAGGCGGGTGAAGAGGAGCTGATCAAGATCCCAGTTGAGGTAACTTTCCCTGATTATGCCGATGATTCAGAAACACATCTTTTAACACTTGGTGGTGTTCCAAACGATTGGATCTTAAATCTTGAAGAGAGCTTTGGACACCTGCTACCAACAGGCTCATCCCTAAGTGATTTTGTCAGCATTGTATCGTCAAATGTCGGGTCAGATGGTTTTACCACTTATGTCCTTAATGTGAGTGAGTTGGTTGACGTATTGGGCGGTACTCTCAGTGCCAATATCGTTTTTGATCCTCAGGACTGGTCTTCGCAACGTCTGGATAACGGTGAAGCCAATAAAGACGGCCCAGCTGAAATCACGGTGACGGCATCTTCTCATGAGAATGCCACAGATCAGGATCTTACAGATCTCAATGATAATTCCAGTACATCGTTGATTGTAACTGTTGATATCCGTGAAGAAAGCCCCACCGTTGAAAACGCTGAAATTGCGATTGATGAAACGGCAGGGCTTCAGACTGCTGCTGAAATTGCGGTTGGAGATGCAGGGAATACTGAGCGTGTTAGCATCGCACAGAAGGCTGTTACAGATGCTTTGAATGATTTTGGTTTGAATGCTGGAGATGTTGTTAGCTCTGGTTATTATAGCCAGAACAATCGCATAGATATGAAAAGTGATGGAACAAACGATACAAATCCTGCAGATGTTCCTGATCAAGAAAGCATCCAGTTTGTTACCTATAGAGGAGAAGACTCAGGGCTGAAAACAACAGGTGGTGATAAAGTTTACCTCTTTAGTTCAGATTCTAACCCAGCGGTTGTGTTTGGTGTTGTTGATCCTGTTTTCCAATTAGACAGTAATGGCCGCGTTGAATTTGATGCTAATGGCCATAAAATACTTATCGGGGGAACTGTTGCGCTGACAGCTACGGTTGATTCTGATCTAGCGAACGGGAAAAGCTCTGCAATTCACATGTATGTGGAACAGCACGAAGCTATTGAACATCCAATCGGAAGTAGTGATCACGATAAAACGATACTGAGACTTGATTATTTTGCGACGGATGATGACGGCGATAAAAGCAATATTGCTGGTATCAGGATCACCTTGCTTGATGACGTTCCCGTTTTCAATGGCGGGGAAACGACAAATATTGACGAAGCTAATGTTGATAACTCTCCTTCAGTTACAGGTAATCTTGGAATTGATTTCGGGGCAGATGGTCTAGGGACCGTTGTATCCTTTGACACTACAGCCTATGAAGCTTTGGGTTTAACGAGTGGTGCGTCAGATACACCATTATCCTACAGCGTATCTGGTAATACTTTGACAGTAACGGCTGGTGGAAAAGAGATCTTTACGCTTTCTATCGATCCGGCATCCGGCAAGTACACCTTTACGCTTAAGGGCCCGCTGGATCATGCCGATGGTCAGAATGCAAACCTGCTTAATCTCAAGCTGCCTTATGTCGCAGCTGATGGAGATGGCGATAAGGTTCCTGCTTATGTTGAGGTTGTCGTTCAGGATAAGAACCTGATAGCAATCGGTGATACTGACGCTGTATCTGAAAATAGCGGGTTGGCAGCAACAGGGAATGTTGTCACAGGGATTGATACAGACCCGGGCGATACGAATGCTACAGATGGCAATGCTGACGATCTTGGCGCAGATGGGTTCCAGTCCATTTCCTGGAACGGTGCAGTGGGCGCTACTGTCAAGGGGCTTTACGGCACGTTAACATTCGACGCAGATGGTGGCTACAGCTATCAACTTGACGATGATAATCCAACTGTTAATGCCTTGAATGTTGGTGGCAAGTTGCAAGAAACATTCAGCTATATCGTTAAGGACGGGGATGGCGATGAAGGTACTGCCGACCTTGTCATTGATATTAATGGAGCAAACGATGCACCCGTGGTTACGGTTGTTTTGGATGAACTGGTCAATAGCTATACTGACGATAATCAGAGTACTCCCTCAGTAACAAGTCTTTCCGACGGCGGCTGGGTTGTGACTTGGCAGAGCTTTGGCCAGGACGGATCTCAATCAGGGGTTTATGGTCAGGCTTATAATGCAGACGGAACCCGGCAAGGCAATGAGTTCCAGGTCAACACCAGGACAGATGATGTTCAAGAAGCAACTACTGTAACAGGTCTTTCCGACGGTGGTTGGGTTGTGACATGGCAAAGTACTGGTCAGGACGCTGATGTAAATGTTTTCGGTCGAGTTTATAATTCGAACGGAACTGAAAGAAGTGATGAATTTCTAATCAACAGCACCACAGAAGAATTTCAAGGAGAGGCTTCTGTCGCGGCTCTCTCCAATGGTGGCTGGATTGTGACATGGGAGAGTGCTTCTCAAGATAGTTCAGGTTTTGGGGTTTTTGGCCAAGTATATAATGCAGATGGATCAAAACTGGATAGTGAATTCCAGATAAATAGCTTTACAGATGGAAGCCAGGGAAATCCTTCTGTCGCGGCTCTTTCTGATGGTGGTTGGGTTGTGACATGGGAAAGTCGTGATCAGGATGGTTCGGAGCGTGGCGTTTATGGTCAGGCCTATAATTCAGATGGAAGTGAAATAGGCGGCGAGTCCCTAATTAATACCTACACAGAAGGTGATCAAATTGATCCTTCTGTAACGGGCCTTACTGGTGGTGGCTGGGTTGTAACCTGGTCAAGTGAGGGGCAGGATGGTTCTGATGCTGGTGTATACGGTCAGGTTTATGACAGGCTTGGTAACAAGGTTGACGATGAGTTTCAGATAAATAGCTATACCAGCAATGATCAGTCTGGCCCGGTGGTGACGAGCCTTGCTGACGGCGGCTGGGTTGTTGTCTGGCAGAGCCAAGGACAGGATGGTTCCCTTGGTGGTGTTTATGGTCAAGCTTATAACGCGGATGGATCAAGACAAGGTAACGAATTCCAGATTAATACCTACACGCAGGGATACCAAAGTATTCCGACCGTAGCAGGCCTTACAGACGGTGGTTGGGTTGTGACTTGGCACACTTCAGCACCTGGCGGTTCCAGAACAGATATTTACAGTAAAACATTTAATGCAGATGGATCTGTCCGAGATAGCGGTTTCATAGGCAACACCTATACCGAAGACGATGATGCAATTCAGGTCTTTACCGGTTCGGCGATTTC
>MAAC01019377.1_pt1 | contig 11717 bp, 18 predicted proteins | sample 1115981 | NCBI WGS metagenome assembly MAAC01 (sample SAMN04961126, study PRJNA320927) | seawater metagenome | isolation source: sample BD02T64 sea water enriched with oil for 64 days | place: USA:Gulf of Mexico | collected 2013-07-27 | reverse complement strand
TCGATAGCGAGGTAACAAGTAGCAGTATCGGGGACGCGCCTGTTTTGCCAGATCTGCTCGGTCAGATTGCGCCAGATCAGGAGATCGCCAGCGTCACGGCGGACGGGGCCTACGACACGCGTAAATGCCACGATGCGATTGCTGATCGGAAGGCCCATGCTATTATTCCACCGCGCAAGAACGCCAAACTCTGGAAGCCCCCTCTCGTGCATGCAGGCATGCACTGCCGGGCAGTGGACACGCCCGGGGCAAGGGCCCGAAACGAAGCGGTCCGATCCTCAAAGGGTCGCGCATTGTGGCGGCCGCTGACCGGATACCACCGCCGAAGCCGCGTCGAACCGAAACCTCTCGGGACATTTCTGCGCAATGCCCTGCCGGTCAGTGGATGCATTGTGTGAAATTTTTCGGTCAACGCGTGTCCGCCAGAGACTTTGATCGCCAGGTCACGGAGACACAAATCCGCGCGGTGATCCTCAATCGATACACCGCTCTTGGCATACCCGAAGCTGTCACTGTAGGCTGAATCCGTCTGCCGTAAGGGGAAGTCCGGCCTTAGCCCCAATCGTGCAACAAAACCCCTCGTCACCCCCTCGCAGAGCGCAACAGTTTAGTGGTTTGTCTGCTTTCGCAAATTGCATATTGGCAACCCTCAGGACCCTTTGGACCTGCACACAGGGATGTGACTGGCTCTTTGCTTGATGATGCATATCTAGGCGGATAACTGTCATTCGGACTGCCGGAAACGAGGAGCTCTGTCCATGTTAACCAGACGCCATTTTGTAATTTCGACCACGGCTTTGTTTTCCGTGCCCTTTCCCCAGACAGTCAGGGCTGCTCCAACGTCTAACAGATCAAAGTGGTCAGCATGGGATGCACAGGTAACGCCTGTAGGCTACGACCCGAACACGTCAAACCCTTGGGGCTTGAACGCGCGTTTTTTGCCTCAACGTGTAGAGGCGAATGCGAACCTGACTCCGGGCGATATCCATGTCGATGCAGTGGCAAGATATCTTTATCATATCGGCGATAATGGCACGGCGATGCGGTACGGCGTCGCGATCGCGCGTGGAAACCTTTATGAACCGGGGACTTACACGATCCGGCGAAAGGCCAAATGGCCAACATGGACCCCAACCCCAGCTATGATCAAGCGAGATCCCCATTTGTATACCCAGCACGCTGGCGGCATGAGTGGTGGGCCAACCAATCCGCTCGGATCGCGTGCCTTGTATCTATTTGACGGCAATAGGGACACGTATTTGCGGATTCACGGTTCGCCAGAACCGCGTTCGATCGGAACCCGGTCCAGTTCGGGCTGTGTTCGCATGGTCATGGCACATATCAACGACCTGTATGATCAGGTCTCTGCCGGGGCGACGGCGTATTTGTATGCGCCCGAAAATGGCACTTTAGCGCATAGCTAAAGACCACTTTCTTTAGCATGGAAGGGGTTAACTGGCGACAGTTTGTTCTGCAGCCACATCAGGGAGGCGCGTGCAAATTGGGCGTCCCTCCGCGGTCCTTAGCGGTAGGAATGTCGTCTCGACCGGTCCAGCGTGGCGGTATGTATAACACCCATCCGACGGATCAATTCGCACTGATTCCAGATCTTGATAAGGGGCGGCGATCGCAACCACAGCCTCCGGCAATTCCTTTATGAACTGACCGGAGGAAGCCTCATTTCCGCTATCATAAGTATCGCAGGACGCAAGCAGCACCGTCGCGCAACTTAATAGCAAGGCCAATTTTCTCATAATAGGGCAGCTCCCAGAATTTTCCCCGAGAATGGTTGATCCTGCTTTGGAAAACCAGAGATTTTTGTCATTAGATGTGCATCCGCAGTCGCCGCCATTTTCACGATGGTCCGCGGTGCAACTTGATGAAGACGGAATTATGTTCTGTTCGCAAAATTCATTACTAGTACCAGTTGGCCAATGAAGTTTTTCACATACAGCCGGATTTTGAAACATCGCAGCGAATGTCCACAAACTGCCCCTCGTGACGAATTTCTGCGGCAGCAGCCATGATCAGAAAGGGCTCACGCACCATATTGGCTCTTCGCCGCAGCAGTCACGAATGGCGGCCAATGGGATGTACCGGCTAGATGCAATGCCCCCTTGGTGGAAGTTGCGCGCCAAGAGATTTTGGGTCGCGTCGAAACCTAAATGCGCTTTGTTTCTGGAACCATGGAAACCGAAGTGGCGGCGGCGGTGACAAGGGTGACGGCCTCCGCAGCCGGAACTCGCTCGCGATTGCGGATGCTGATACCAGCGAGAGCGGAAATGACAACCATCAGCCCGAAGGACAGCCAGAGGATTGCAGTACCACCAAAAACGGCCGATGCGCCGCCGCCGACGAGTGGTCCAATAACGCTGCCGAGTGTGTAAATGAAGAGATGGGTCACTGCAGTCGCACCAACATACACAGGGACCGTCCTGTCGAGGGCAAGGGCGACATTGAGTGCATAGAGCGGCATAATGAAGCCACCTAGCAAAGCCGCGCCAACGAAGACGGTGATTTGCAGTAGGGGCCCTGCCTCTCCCATTACGGCTAACTTTTCCTGCTGTGAGATGAGGCTCAGCACAAAGAGAAATAACGCCGAAGCGATGGACGCCATCATGATGACGATCCGCCGATCCGATCGGTCAGACAGGCGACCAAGCGGGAGTTGCAAGAGGATGCGTCCGAGGTAGATCGCGCCGATCACGTAGGCGATGATGTTCGACGGGATGCCCGCGATTGATGCTTGGAAAGGCACAACGTAGATTAGGAGCGCGATGACAAAGCCGTTGATGAAACTGCCGCTGAACGCGATGGGAGACTCGCGAAACGCCTCCTTGATCCGTAGTGTAGTCTTTCCAACGTTTTCGGGGGGTGCAGTGCGCGTTAAAGCAAGGACGACTGTGGCAAGAGAATATAGCGCGGCTAACGCGACGTAGGCATCGTCGATGTCGCCTGAGAACAGAACTACGAAGGCTTGGCTGAGCACCGAGGTAAAGCCGAGCACGATGTAGTAAATTGACAGCGTGCGCCCGCGAGACGCGTTATCAGAGGAAGCATTGATCCAGGCGTCGCCAATAGCATAGAGACCGGCTGTCGCCAGCCCGGTGACAAAGCGCGATAGCAAAAGCGCGAGGAAGCTATCGGTGGCCGACAAAAGAAGTGTGCAAATTGTGCAGAGTGCCGCAGCCGCAGTGAAGGCCCTTATATAACCAATCCTGGCGAGTGGGCCAAAGATGTAGAAACAGCCTACGAGGAAGCCAACGGAATAGGCGGCAGCCACCCAGGACGCTTCCTCTGAACTGCCACCGGCCTCAGCAATCTGGAGCGCGACCAGCGTGCCCATTGCGGCTGTCGCCAGTTGGATGCACCCCACAGAGACGAAGAGCGAGCGCAGGGAAAGAAGCTTTGAGTTCATCGGTACTCGCAATTGGTTGCGGGACGGCTGGGTCCGTGAGCCTCGATATGTGGTTCTCTTCGGGGTGTTGCAACCCTGATTGAGTAACAGGCACTCGAAAAAATGTTTCTCTTTGATACCTTACGCAGTGCCGGGTAACCATTTGTCTTTCATGTAATGTGATCAGATGACGACTTGAGGGCAATGCCATTCGCGCTGCTTTTCTGGGGCGCATCTGACCGAAGTTACGTTCTGCCTTGGCGTGGAAGATTTTGCGGCAATTCCCGGCGGCAGTTGACGTTTTCTGTGACCTGACGAATTATCAATTGGTTCTAACCAGTCATTGGCTGCGGTGGTCACGAACGGCCGGTTTGGGCCGTTCGCCTCCGAAAAGTCGTGCCGCTGGGTAGTCTCAATCCCAATGTTCAGGTTAGCTTTCCAATTCAGACATCTATTTCCACATCTTTGGATGCCCTGCGCCAAAAATCGACAGCCGCTTCGAACTCTGCCGCGTAAAACGTCGCAGCCTCAGGTCCCGAAGGATCGCCGTCGAAGCGCCCGACGAGTCGCGCGCACTCGAAAAAGCCCGGCCCGGGCATTCCACCCCGTGCCTTGCTAACCACGAGCGCAGCGATCAGCGGGCGCCCGGCAGCGGCATCCTCATCTATCAGGCATTCCAACGCGGACGTCAGTTGGAGGATCGTATTGGGCGGCAATAGCCGCATGGCCTTGGCAAGAGCTTGATAGGTGATGGGAGTTGCATGCCCGACAATTCGGCAGAGATGTTTCCGGACGCGTAGCGCCAACTCGTTGTCCGTGCCAATGGCGGCACTTGCAGTTGATCCAATAGCTCGCATAATTACTCCCGGTTAACCCCAGTTTGCGATGCCCTCTCTTAACAGTCAATTTCCGAAAGCAGATATCCGTCGAGGCCCTTTACGAAAGCCCGCGGCCCTATTTAGGTGTTTGGGTCAAGCTCATTTTCCTTCTTTCTTTTGGGTTTTTGTCACTCATCCGGGTCACGCGCCTCTCAGCAGTCTGGTTGATGCCATGTTGGCACCGCTGCAAGCATATGTCGGATTGGCAGTGGAGAGCCTTGCTCTCAGACGCGTTTCACGTTGCGCAGCAAACATTTTCGGCTTCTGCTATTACCTGACAGGGCATGTTTCTATGCCCGAGCAGGCATAAACTGGACCTGTCACGGCCTGATGCCGCTCCTTTGATGGCATTTATTGCCCCAAAAGAGACGAACTATGGGACTGAAACGAACGGACGAATTCCGCAAGGATGTGGTGTGTATAGCACTGACCAGTGGGCTTACGCGCAAGCAGGTAGCGGATGATCTCGGCGTTCACTGCCCGGCAGACGATTGCGCAGCAATCTGCCGAGAGGGCGATGTCGACGCTAAACAAGTGGATCACGGCACACCCACTGCCCGGCAGCGTCTGTTTACATGCGCGAGAGGGGACGAGCACCGGATCACATTTTCTATTGAGCGGATGCGTCGTGTCATGAGCGTCAGTTCGCGTGGCTTGCGGGCATTCCGTAGCCGTCCTGCCAGTCGGAGGCAGCGATCTGATTTGGTCACGTTGGCGCACATCAAAGAACAATCGCGTCTCAGTCTGGCCAGCTACGGACGACCACGGATGACCGAAGAGCTGAAGGAGATCGGCTTGAACGTTGGTCACCGCCGTGTTGGTCGCCCCTCCCGGCAGATTACTTTGCAATCGCCTGCCGGGCAACGGATGCGCCAGAACGGAATATCAGTGGTAAGAGCGCGCAAACACAAAGCTACGGCGGACAGGAATCACAAGCTCAACACCGCCCCGAACTTGTTGGACCGTGACTTCCCAGCTAACCGGCCAAACCGGAACTGGGCAGGTGATACCACGCATATCTGGACGCGTGAGGGTTGGCTTTATCTGGCCGTGATCCTGGATCTACATTCTCGGCGCGTCATTGGCTGGCCCCATCTCGGCAGATTTGGCTTTGCCAAATCGCCTGCCGGGCGATGGTCAGCAATCGAATGAAACGTGATCTTGCGATCCGTGCTTTGAAACATCTCGGGAGATTGCTGCGCAATGCCCCGCAGGTCAATGGATGGCGATTGCTTTTTGTGCACCGTCCAAGGGCTGCATTCATCACACGAATCGTGGCAGCCAGTATTGTTCACTCGACTATCAAAAGATCTTGCGCCGACATCGTTTCAAAGCGTCCCCTCTCGTGCATTGCTGCGCAATACCCTGCCGGGCAATGAATAAACGCATGCCCCACTTTGCATCCCTGGCGAAATACGCGGTGGCCTACATCGGGTAAACGTCTCACAGGGGCCTTTCCTGATCCTTTTCAATTTAAGATGTCGCGTTCCGACGAAACTCGGGCCAATTCCTTCTTCAAACGCCAGATCTCAGCAGCTTGTTCGGTCATCCCTTTTACTTACTTGCACGGCCGCGAAAATTGCGCCAGCCATGTGTAAAGTGACTTCGTACTGATCCCTAAACGCTCCGAAACACCGCCAACCGAATAGCCTCGGTCAACCACTTGCGCGACCGCGTCACGCTTGAACTCATCCGTAAATCTAATGCCTGACATCCCTGGCTCCTTGCTTCCAAACCTCCAAGCAAAGCGTCTACAATTCTAGGGAATATTCAAACCTTTGAAACGACTGGTCGACTGATGGGTCGACGGGAAGTTCCTCGATGAAGTTCTCGAGGTACGCCTCGTACTTCGCCCGCATTCCTGTCAGCGCTTCCCTTATAATGGGGATATTCTCGGGCAGAGCGCGATAGATCACACGCATATAGTGACTGTCCCGGTAGTCGCTTCGATGTGGGTGGAAATCGCGATGTCCGAGCGTTCCCAGTGATGGTCGGCTTGCAAGACCGCTGTTCGAAGGCCTAGACGATCTGCGTGACGCCGGATCCGTAAAGGAGCCGCCCAATGCAAGTTACAACAGTTGGTCCGTATTTGGCCAAGAACATCTTTCAGATGCACGGGATCCTGAGGGTGGTGAAGGCGCATTCAATCGCCGACTACGGCGCGCGCAGGTGTTGGCGTTTTTTCAGCACCCCGATCCTTGTCTGGTCGGGATTGAAGCCTGCGGTACAAGCCATCACTAGGCGCGAAAGCAGAACCAGTTCGACCATGAGGTCGCGGCTGATCCCTCCGATGTATGTCCAACCCTATGTGAAACGCGGCAAGCCCGGTGCCATTGATGCTTAGGCGATTTGCGAGGCAGTCACACGGCCCAGTTCAAGACCGGTCCGCGCCAGCGGATGAAAAGATCCGATGGATCGTTCAAAACCGCGCAAACAGGCCAGACACAAAACTGCTTCTGATAAAAGCACAAATCAGATCAAAATGTCTTGCTATTCAAGAGCCCTCCACACAGGACTTTCGGTCATTACGCAGCATGGATCCGAATTAGCAGAATCAATGTACCTGCGGCTTCAAGTTGATCTTTGCAATGAATGTAGAGATTGGCATTCCAGCTCTGAAGAAAAAACCGTCCTCGAAATCTCAAATCACATGCAAGAGGCGGGTTTGCAGCCAAAGGATCGATGGATAGGCCGCAATCCAGAACCATACAAAGCGGTTTAATCCGAATAAGCAGGCATTGCTCAGATGGAACATTGCCGCCAGAACGAGTGCTCCGATCACAGTCGCAAAACATAACAGACTTAACGGGAAAAGCACTTCGAATATCATCACGCCCCAAGACATTGACCACAGCAATCGAGGGCGGTTGGTTAGCGCACAAAGAGCTTCACTGACCGGATAGGCCGAGAAACCAAAGACATCTTGCAACGCCCGTCCACTTCGCCATTCCGGATTGACGATTTTGACTTGGCCAGAAATGAAATACGACAGCACGACCTGTACTGCGAGATAACCGAATGCGGCTTCTCGGCCGATGCCGTCCGGTAACATCTCGGCGAGACACAGGCAGTATAGGACCAGAAGGCCCATACGGTCACTGCCACCGTTGTAGGGCCCAGCGAAACGATGCAGGATTGTCAGACTGTGCAAAGATAAAGCCAACAGCACCCAAGGACTAGAAACGCCGAGCAGAAGCAAAAAGCTCATCGCGGCACGCGGCAAGAACAAGATCCTCTCACCCTTTGACCAAATGATATGCTCGGCACTTTGCTGTAAAAAGGCCAACGCCAACAAGATTTCTGTCGCGCGCAATGCAGCATCCAAGGTCAATGGCCTTCTCCGCCTGCGACGGGAAATGTATCTGAGAGAAACATAGTTTCTTTGCAAATTTCTGTGCCCTCTCGATGCACAAAGATCAGCCGGAATTGCAATTTTCTGCCAGTGGCTTCGACAGGATCCATCACAATGTCATTCAAAATACGCAGCCGTATTTCGTTAATACTGTGGTCCGTAGGGCACTCCTGAATTCGCTCAGCGCAGCTCACAAGGAAGAGTGACTCGTTCCATGCAGGATTCCAAAACAAACGGATCAGCATTTGCAGTGGCGATACAGTTTCTGGGCGCGCCCGGAATTCGTGCCACTCTAAAGCCGCATCTTCACGGGCTGAAATGAGCGACCACTGCACCCGTGGTGACGGCTCAATCGCTTTGAAGAAGCGCCACGATGGAACCAGAACAGGCAGTATCAGAAATATCGTTTTCCACATGAGCGGACTTTACGAACATGAGCTTAGCGAAGAATGAACTCTACAAGGTTTCTAGCCAATCCTTGATGACCCAAAGCCACTCGCTCTATCCGAACATGGATGCCAATGAAAACACCTACTTTACTCTAAAGGTTCGTGGCATTCCCAAAGCCGAACGGTTCACTCTGCTGCGTCATAGGATTTTTGCGCGGTAAAAATGCGATCCATATTGGTCTCGGCCCAGTCAACCAATTGCCCCATTGGACCCAAAAAAGACTGTCCCAATTGGGTCAGGCTGTATTCCACGCTTGGTGGTTTGGTTGGGAACACTTCACGCCCGACAAGCCCATCCCGCTCCAGATCGCGCAGAGATTGGGTTAACATGCGTTTGGAAATATCCGGCAAGGCTCTCCCCAAAGCATTGAACCGCATTGGGCCTTCTGACAGCTCAATCAAGATGAGTGACGTCCATTTGGCCGCGACATGGTCCAAGATCATCCGCACCGGGCAGTTTTGCGGTGTAAACCCCATGGCCTCCCATTTGGCCATCCGGTTGTTGACTGTATCCCGCATGGTGGTTCCCTCTGTGTTACCTAGGGCAGAAAAACTGCCTCCTTACCAGACTCAATGCAAGTCTCTAACAGAGACCTGCAACTGATTCTAGACTGGAGAGCAAAACATGACCACCTATCTGATCACCGGGTCCGCCGGGCAACTGGGGCAGCTTGTGATTGATCACTTGGCACAGCGTGTCGCCAAAGACGACATTATCGCACTGGTGCGTTCGGATGCACAGAAGGCAGCATTCGAGGCCAAAGGGATCGCCACCCGGTTTGGCGATTACGATAAAACCGAAACCCTGATCAAGGCCATGCGGGGGGTTGACCGCCTGCTGCTGATCTCAGGCTCTGTCATTGGTGAGCGGGTGCGCCAGCATGGCAATGTCATCGATGCAGCCAAACAGGCGGGCGTCGGGCACATTGCCTATACCTCGATCCTGCGGGCCGATGTGTCGCAAATGGGTTTGGCGGTTGAGCACAAGGCCACCGAAGAGATCATCCAAGCCTCGGGCATCGCCTATACGCTGCTGCGCAACGGCTGGTACACGGAGAACATGGTGATGGCGCTGGAGCAGGACCTGCAGATGGGTCAGCATTTTGGCGCGGCGGGTAATGGGCAGTTCTCGACCGCATCTCGCAATGATTACGCCGAGGCCGCAGCCATCGTACTGGCCACAGACGGACACGCGGGCAAAACCTATGAGCTGGCCGGGGATACCGCCTTTGGCTGGGCCGACTATGCAGCCACCGTGACCAAGGCCAAGAGCACAGCTGTGGCTTATGTCAACATCCCCGAAGAGGCGCTCAAAGAGGCATTGGTGGGCGCTGGTCTCCCCGAGGGCTTTGCGGGTCTGCTGGCGGACAGCGATGCCAAAGCGGCTGAGGGCTGGCTGTTTGATGACAGCAAAACCCTGTCTGGCCTGCTTGGTCGTGACACCGCAACGCTGGCGTCGATCCTGTAAGCCAGAATTGAGTGGGGGTAACCTGTGGGTTCCCCTGCCCTGCAATCGGGTGGCGGGTCTAGCCGAACAGCTGGTCCCCCATCTGATCGATCACAATCTTGGCTTTTTGGATTGCTGCGTCGGCGGCGGCTTCGCTTGAATTAAGTGTGTCGGCGCGGATGAGGTTATGGATTTTCAACTCGCCCGCGATCTCTTTCTCGATCCGAGCAGCAAGACGGTATTGCCGATCCTCTACGATCGGATCGGGGAAAATGGTGAAATCCTTGTAAAGCACTGGCTCAGGGCCCTTAGGGGCCACCGCTTTGGGCCCACCGAAGAGTTTTTTCAAAAAGGACATGTCAGGCTCCTGTTGGTTTTGGCCAAAGGTGACATATCGGGGGGGGGAATGCACGATGGGAGTTGAGGCGGGAGACATCCACAAAGGGCAGTGGCTGACCTTGGGGAGTTGAGGCCGTCTTGAAAACAATCCGGGGGATCGTTTTAGGCCGAAACGGGCGGAGCCCTAAGAAGCGCTTGCTGGTAGAACTACGTGTCCACAAAGGGTCGTGCCTGACCTTGGGGAGGTGTGTAAGCGCCTTCCCGGGGGGAAGGTCAGGCGCGGCCCGGCGGTGCCGGGTTGGATGCAGACGAACTCAAGTTTTAATTTCCCCACTCTCGATTCCATCAGCAACTTTATACCCTTTTGCTGTCATTTTCCAACTCGCACCATGCGCTTGTTTTTCAATCAATTCCAGCATTGCAAGTGCTTCGATCGCCGCCTCAACCTCGATCGTCTCCCGATGTGATGCCGGCCCAAAAGTTACTCCCCCGTCAACATAATATGCGTATCCGCCATTTTCATTTTCGATTGTGATCAACAATCCGGTCTGTGATTCCGCCAGCGCATCCAAAATATCAAACGCCGTCGATGGAAGCTGCGTTAACTCTGTCTCCAAAGTCGGTCCTGCACGCAACTTCGCCTCAGTTTCGATCTTAAGATCTTCGTCAACAATTTCACTTTTTACTTCGTCGACCAACTTCGCCTGATCAATGACTATTCGATCTGCAACAGCCTTTTCATCAGCCGCCCACTTTAGTTGAAGGATACGGTGTTCACTTGCCGCTGCACCTTCAAGTTTCTTAAGCCACTTCACGGGCCGAGAAGCTGCTAGGGCTCCAATTGATTTCGCCCATGGAAGAACAATCAAAGAGAAGATAAGCCCCAAAATTCCCGGCCATACATAAAGACTGTACGGGTCAGTGTTGAGGTTAAAAAACTTCAAGCGCACTGCAACGGATGTTTCGGCGAAAAACAGGTAGAAAGTCGGTTGCCAATTCAAGATCAAAACGAACAAGAAGAACGATCCCAAAATCGGGCTTCGCAGTCGCTGACCAAGGGCTTCGAGAATATCTTTCAAGGATTCTATCAAAACAAATACCTAAACAAAAAAGGGCGCCCCGAAGGACGCCCCAAATTTTACTGATCCAGGAAACTCCGCAACTTGCGGCTCCGGCTTGGGTGCTTCAGTTTCCTGAGCGCCTTGGCTTCAATCTGACGGATCCGTTCGCGCGTAACCGAGAACTGTTGGCCAACCTCTTCCAGCGTGTGGTCGGTGTTCATGCCGATACCAAAGCGCATCCGCAGCACGCGTTCTTCACGCGGGGTGAGCGAGGCCAACACACGGGTGGTGGTCTCTTTCAGGTTTTCCTGAATCGCGGACTCCAGCGGCAGAACCGCGTTTTTGTCCTCGATGAAATCACCCAGCTGGCTGTCTTCTTCGTCGCCAATTGGGGTTTCCAGAGAAATCGGCTCTTTGGCGATCTTCATCACCTTGCGAACCTTTTCCAGCGGCATCTGCAGCTTTTTCGCCAGCTCTTCCGGCGTTGGCTCGCGACCGATTTCGTGCAGCATCTGACGACCGGTGCGGACCAGCTTGTTGATGGTCTCGATCATGTGCACCGGAATACGAATGGTGCGGGCTTGATCGGCAATCGAGCGGGTGATCGCCTGACGGATCCACCAGGTCGCATAGGTCGAGAATTTGTAGCCGCGACGGTATTCGAACTTGTCCACCGCCTTCATCAGGCCGATGTTACCCTCCTGGATAAGATCCAGGAACTGCAGGCCACGGTTGGTGTATTTCTTGGCAATCGAGATCACCAAACGCAGGTTCGCCTCGACCATTTCTTTCTT
>MAAC01013925.1_pt1 | contig 11719 bp, 6 predicted proteins | sample 1115981 | NCBI WGS metagenome assembly MAAC01 (sample SAMN04961126, study PRJNA320927) | seawater metagenome | isolation source: sample BD02T64 sea water enriched with oil for 64 days | place: USA:Gulf of Mexico | collected 2013-07-27 | reverse complement strand
ATTGATTGAAGAGAATGCAGGAGAATATGCTCCTGTATTCTCTAATAAGCTGCATCCATGCAGCGTCCTTCTAAAAATTAATAACGTGGCATAAAACGTTTCTAAACCAGCCCTTTGCGGACGGCTGAGCAAAGGATGTCCATCGTTGCATCTATTTTTAAGGGATAACCCTTAATAAAAAGATGCGCCTTGATCATAATTTTCTCAAACGTCCTGAACCTCGCATCTTGAAGTGATTTGGGTATCTATGAAAAAAGAAAATATAACACTGAGCTTAGATGATAATCGCCGGCTGACGGGGAGAAATTTATTATCTGACCAGCCAGGCGCAATCATTGATGCTTTTGTATCCGGTATTGATAAAAGCACCGTGGTAACTGTTTGGACAACCTATGTCAAACAGCTACTTAAGGCGGTTAATTGGTCAGATGAAAAAACCTTCTTTCGAATTTTCGAAGATGGAGTATCTCTTGCCATTAGTGCGCCTTTAGATGCGCTTTATGCTGCTTGCGATTTAAATGAACTAGCGTGGCAGCTTGCTTGTGATGAATTAACGCAAACATCGAATGAAGAATCAAGTTCAGCAGCAATCAATCGTTTAAAAAAAGCGATAGCTGAGGAAGTAAATCCAAAATTACTTGAGTTAATTAACCAGTCAACGTCTAAAAATATTGTCTATTTAGTTGATGATGATGAATTTTCATTGGGTTACGGTACGACTGCGCAAAGTTGGCCAATATCAGCATTACCAGATGTATCAAGCCTAAATTGGTCACAATACAAATCGATTCCACTTGCTTATGTAACAGGCACTAATGGCAAATCGACCAGTGTTCGCATCATGTCGCAAATCATCAAACAAGCGGGAAAATGTTGTGGGGTTACTTCTACCGACTTTATACGGGTAGGCGACAATATTATTGATCATGGCGACTATTCTGGTCCAGGTGGTGCAAGAATGTTATTACGACATCCTGATACAGAAACTGCTATTTTGGAAGTGGCTCGGGGGGGAATTCTACGTCGAGGATTACCGATAGATAATGTAGATGCTGCATTGATCACAAATATTGCCGAAGATCACTTAGGACAATATGGTATTAATACTGTTTCAGCACTTGCTCAAGCTAAAGCGGTTGTTGCTAAAGGGCTACTACCTAACGGAGAAAATAAAGGACAGGAGAATAATAGGCAAAGCAGTGATCAAAGTAAGGGCAGGTTAGTGCTTAATGCAGATGATGAACATTTAGTTGCCTTAGCGCCTGAATTACCCGTTACTAAGTCATGGTTTTCCTTGCATGAAGATAATGCGATATTACAGCAACATAAACAAAAAGGTGGCGCCGTTTGTTTTGTTAGAGAACAACAATTGGTTTATTCATACGATAATGAAGAGTCGGTAATCATTGCCGTTAACGATATTCCAATGACGCTAAACGGTGCGGCTTTGCACAATATTCAAAATGCACTTGGTGCTATCGCGTTAGCGAAATGCCTGAACATTGAAAATAAGGCGATTAAAATAGCATTATCAAATTTTGCTAGCAATGTTGAAGATAACCCTGGTAGAGGTAATCATTTTAGCGTTAAAAATGCAGAAGTGATTATGGACTTCGCACACAATGTTCATAGCATGGAAGCGATGGCTGTAACCACGGCTAACATGAATGCACAGCGTAAATTTTTAATGCTAAGTCATGCGGGAGATCGGACTAACAATGAGATCATCAACATGACTAAGACGGCATTAAAAATGAAGCCTGACTTTATCGTTGCTGCTGAGTTAGTTCCTTATTTGCGCGGTAGAGCGTTAGGAGAAATACCTCAACTTATTGTAGATACAGCGCTTGCTTATGGTATGAAAAGAGATAATATTTATATTGCTGATAGCCCTTATGAAGGAGCAAAGCACATTGTAGAGCAGTTACACGAAAAAGATTTAGCATTACTAATGGTTCTATCTGACCGAGAAGAAATAATCGAGCTTTTACTTGATAAAGCTTTTGTTTAATAAAGTTTTAGTTTGATAGGAGAACTCTGTATCAGTCACAAATAAGACCCCCTATATTAAGGGGGGCTTATTTGACATCAAATGACTAAACGTTTACAGCGTCTTTCAATGCTTTACCTGCTTTAAAAGCAGGAACTTTCGCAGCAGAAATTTGGATCTCTGCACCTGTTTGAGGATTGCGACCAGTACGAGCAGCACGGTCATTTACTTTGTAAGTACCAAAACCCACTAATGCGACATCACCGCCATTAGCTAATTCAGTTGTTACAGAACCAATTAAACTATCTAAAGCACGGCCAGCTGAAGCTTTTGAAATGTCTGCGCCTTCAGCAATTTTCGCTACCAATTCACTTTTGTTCATTATTATTATTCCTTAATTATGGTTGTCACCGACATACTAAAAAATAACAATGAATTGAGCAATAGCAAATCGTAATTTTTGTGTAAAAAGTGGAAATACGGTTTATTTTATTTAGCGCCATTTAATGGAATTGGTATAAGGTATCTCAGGGGTAAAAGACTATACTTGAGGCAAACTTACTAGTGACAAGCATTGTGTTTTATCGATAAAGTTTTTATATGCTAAGTTTTGAGGCATAGCAAGCCATCGATATAAACTGTTTTTTGTCTGTTAGAGTCTGTCGGTATATCACAAGCAGCTTGATTGTTTTTATTTCTAGCATTTAAACTTATGAAAATAATGGTAATTTACAGTATAAAATGATTAGATAGCGACAGTTTTTCATATCCAAACCCTTGTTTGAATAAGTATATTAAATGAGTTTTATTATGACCTTTTGGCAAAAGTTTTCTTTATTAAATAAGCGTATTAAAGCTATTATTTATAGTGGCATAGTCGTGTTAATTTATGCCATAACAGGCTTTTTTATTTTACCTCTGGTATTAAAACCACTTATTATTGATACAGTGACGGAAAAATTAGAACGACAAGCCCAATTAGACGTTATCGAATTTAACCCGTTCACTTTAGCCATTTCCTTTAAAGATTTTAGTATTGCCGGTAAGCATACCGATAAACTGCTTGGTTTTGATCTGTTAACCATAAATTTTCAAGCTTTACCTCTTATACAAAAAACACTCTCCTTTGATGAAATAATCATTAATAAACCAGAAGTTAGCGTAATAATACTGGCTAATGGTGATTATAACTTTCACGATATCATTGTTAACAACACTTCATCCTCAAGTAAAAATGAAAATACCAGTGATGCTGATTGGATTTTATCAATAGACAAGTTTCGTCACAATGAAGGGAGTATCAACTTCAGTGATCAGAATAGAGAAACAGCTTACCACCATAAAATTAAAGAAATTAATGTTATGTTGGATGATTTTTCTACTAAAGCAGGTGAGGATAATATTCACCATGTGAAAGCGATAACAACACAAGGTACAGCGCTTAACTGGCAGGGGACGTTTAGTTTATTTCCGCTTAAGTCTTCAGGTGATATTAGTTTAGTCAGTCAATTACATGTTATTTCTGATTATTTGCAAAAAAGAGCATTGTTCAATATTACCGAAGGGACATTGAAGCTTAATAGTCACTATGACTTTAATTTTGCAAACGAAGAGTCACAATTTACTATCAATAAGTTAATCGCCTCAATTTCAACGTTAGAGATCCGCCGCCGAACTGATAACAAAAAAATCATTACATTGGATGAGCTTAATGTAGATATTGAACAAGTGAGCTCATCAAATAAAAAAATAATAATTAATAGTATTGCCAACAAAGGCAGTTTCATTGCTATTAACAGAAACAAGTCATCAACGTTTGATATTGAAGACTTATTTATACTACAACAGCTAAATCAATCAGTTGGTACTGATAACACCGAAGATAAAATTGAAAGTTCAACTGAAATAAACGCAACCGTGAAGCATAATGATAATAAGCGTGAGAATTGGGATCTAGAAATAGCGAGCATCAATACAAGTAACAGTAATATTGTTATTAACGACAGTTCAGTATTTCCCACGGCAATTCATGACGTCACAATAAAGTCATTAACAATTGAACATTTAAAGCCTTTTACCGACGAATTAGCACTATTATCCTCAAATATACGCTTGAATGCTCAAGGTATTATTAAGACTAAAGGCACAATAAAGCCTAAATCTAAACAGTTATCTCTTGTTTTAGATACAGAACAAATATCCCTAAAAGATTTCCAACCTTATCTTAATTCTGTGGCAAACATGAAAATACTTAGTGGTGAGTTAGCGACAAACTTAACTATTAATATCGATGCTGGCAATGCCACCCCCTTATTGCATGTTGATGGCGATATTAAAATAAGCGCCTTAAATGTCAACGATACTATGTTAGATGAAGAATTTTTAAGTTGGGAAGAGCTAATATTAAACGATATTCAATTTAGTTACCCTGAGCAAGAGTTGACCTTGGCTGCTATTAACATAAATGCGCCTTTCTTACGTTTAGTCATTAATGAAGGTAGTACAACCAACATCCAACAATTATTGAAAGCTGAACCAACAGATACGCCAAATCCTGAGGCGAAAAAGGTTAAGTCTGAGACCAAAAAAGAAGTCAGTTCAACAGCACAAAACTTTACCGCGGATATTAATAGAATCAATATCATTAATGGAAAGTTAGATTTTTCAGATAGCTCACTTACACCAAAGTTTAGTGCTGGAATTTATAGTCTAAACGGTGACATAACAGGGTTATCTTCTAATGAAGACAGCAGAGCAAAAATAGATTTAAAAGGTAAGGTCGATAAATATGCGCCTGTTATTATTAAAGGCGCTCTAAACCCGCTAAGTCATGACGCCTTCACTGATATTGATATGTTATTTAAAGGAATCGAGTTAACGACATTTACCCCTTATAGCGGTAAGTTTGCTGGCTACGCAATAGATAAAGGTAAACTGAGTTTAGGGCTAAATTATAAATTGTCTAAAAACAAACTGGTTGCTGAAAATAATGTCACGTTAGACCAGCTCACTTTAGGCGATGTTGTTAATAGCGAAGAAGCCACCAGCTTACCGATAAAGTTTGCCTTATCAATGCTAAAAGACAGTGAAGGGGTAATAGAATTTAATTTGCCTATTCGAGGTGACATTGATAACCCTGACTTTAAGTATTCCAGTTTGGTTTGGGGGGCATTGGGTAATTTAATTACGGGTATTATAAGCTCTCCTTTTAAAGCGTTAGCTAGTTTGGTTGAGGGAGATAATGACAATTTTGATCATGTGATTTTTACCGCAAATAGTTTTGAACTTAATGAGGCAGAGCAGGGTAAACTCAATTCTCTCGCCAAAGCATTATTGCAACGACCTTCTTTATATATAGAAATAAGAGGGCTAAGTTCCAATTTAATTGACCATGACGAAATGGCGTATGCAAAAATATTAAAACAATTACAAATAGCGCCTAGAACCATAGGCGGTGTACTGACCGATGATGAGAAAACATTGTTAGTCACTTATTACCATTCTTTAAATAAAAAAACAGAGCAAGCAAACCAGAAAGAAAAACCTTCAAATCAAGCAGACATTGCTCCTACTCTAACCAAGAAAGAGCAGGAGCAACAAGAAGAACAACTGTTTAGCGAAGCAATAAAATTTATTCTCGCTGAAACACCGATAACAGATGCAGAATATTTTATGCTGGCAAAACAACGCGCATTACAAATTCAAAAGCACCTGATTGAAACGGCTAAAGTGCCAAGTGTTAATGTGTTTTTACTCGACAGTAGTATTGAAATTGAGAACAAGCATGCTGATATTGAGAAATCACAAATAACGCTACTGCTTAGTTTAAAAGCAAAATAACGCTTATTTTAAATTATCAGCAATAGTTTTGGTTGATTACTGTATTGATTAAGTAACTTGATGATGTGCTCTTTTTCGTTTGGTATCAGATTGCTAAATTATTTTTAAAATTACGATGGAGAAGTAAATGAAATCAATGAGCATTAAGGTGTTTTTAGTAAGCACGTTATCTATATTGCCATGTCTTGCAAATGCGGGAGAAAAGGTGCCTAGCCAAGATATTCTGGAAGCGCGTTCTCTGGTAAAAGCGTTCGGCAGTGATTTAAAACACGTATTAAAAACGTCGATGAAATCAGGTGGAGCTATAAAAGCATTAGAGCAGTGTAATATTCAAGCGGGGCCAATTGCCGTAAAGAATTCTTCTTCATCAGGTTGGAACATAGCGCGGACTTCACTGAAAGTTCGAAATGAAAGCAACGCACCTGATGAATGGGAGTCTATGACTTTGCGTCAATTTGAGCAACGTAAAGCTGCAGGAGAGCAATTAAAAACCATAGAATATTCTGAGACGGTGAGAGAAGGTGATAAATTAGTCTACCGTTATATGAAACCGATACCCACTGCTGGCTTATGTGTAACTTGTCATGGGGGCGATGTCTCTGAAGAAATCACCACAAAGGTGAAATCCTTATATCCTAACGACCAGGCGACAGGATTTAAGGTTGGTGATATTCGAGGGGCTTTCACGTTACAAAAAATAATTAACTAATAATTAGCGAAGAAATAAAATTATTCTCCGCTAATTTATAATTAAAAGGCTTAAAGGCGCAGCTAATTCCAGCTAAACTCTGAACCTCAATTTCAAGGCAAACTGTAGATAAGCAATTATTTCAACAAATATAACATTGATGTTTTTAGTTTCATCGGCTTAACTGGCTTATTTAATAATAAAATTTCGCTATCCTTTACTTCTTTTTTCAGTTGTTTACTGTAATTGGCGGTGATCATCATCACCGGTAATGGTTTATCGCGTAAGTTGTTAATTTCTTTTACTACATCGAAACCATTTACGCCATCATCAAGGTGATAATCCACAATTAATATATCGGCATGATCATGACTGATATCCACTTGCTGTTGTAAGTGTTTTAGGCTGGTGGCGGTTGTTACATTACATTCCCAGCCTTCTAGTAGTTGTGACATGCCAGCACAAACACTAGCGTCATTATCAACAAGCCAAATTTTACTCTTCGCTAATACCGGGGTATCCATAATATAATTAAGTGGGTCATTTGACTGAGGTATATCACTTATTTTCCCAAGCGGCACCTTTACTGAAAATACCGAACCTTTACCTAAGGTAGAGTTAACATTAATGGGATGTTCGAGTACTTTAGAAATTTTATCTACAATGGCTAACCCTAAACCAAGGCCATTACGAAATGCCGTTTGAGAAGCTTTAAGACGTTTGAATTCTTTAAATATTTCTCTAATTTGGTCTTGAGCAATGCCGGTACCATTGTCCCATACTTCGATAGATACATGGTCACCTTGACGTCGACAGCCAAGTAACACTTTGCCGTTATTAGTATATCTAAAGGCGTTGGATAGGAAATTACGCAATATGCGGGCAAGTAGTACACTGTCGCTATTTACCACAACATCGCTACTGACATAGTGTAATTCCACTTGAAATTGACCACTGATTTGTTGGTACTCACTCACTAGGTTGTTGAGTAATTCTGACAATTTAAACGAGCTTTTATCGGCTTTGACCACGCCAGCATCAAGTTTTGAAATATCAACCAGTGTAGATATTAAATTCTCTAAATCGTCTAATGAATTAGCGACCGAGTTAAGCTGATTTTTAGTGTTATCTGCTAAAGGGCGCTCCATTAATGAGCTGGTAAACAATTGTGCTGCATTTAATGGTTGTAATAAATCATGACTCACGGCGGCAAGAAATTTTGTTTTTGAAATGTTAGCAAACTCTGCTTCGCTTTTTGCTTTGACTAGATTAGATTGCGCTTGACGGCGATCTTCTACTTCCACTTGCAGCTTGTCATTTAAACTTTGTAATTGAAAGGTTCGCTCTTGTACCCTAACTTCCAGCTGGTCATGGGCTTTTTGCAGAGCTAGGGCATTCTTTCTTCGTTCGGTAATATCACGAATGAGTACGAAAAATCCAAGTACATCGCCGTTAACATCGCGATTAGGCACATAAGATTTTAATAAATAGCTCGATTCACCAAATTTGTTTTTTTCATCAATGGTAAAACTAACACTTTCACCTTTCAACGCGCGGTCAACATAACGTCTTATTTTAGTAAAATTTGAATGGACACGACTTTGTTCTAACTCTAAGCCATTAAGGCCACCCTGAGGCCAACCGTACCAGTCAACGTACACTTGATTGGTAAACTGATACTTTAGATCCTTACCAACATAAGCGATCATTGCGGGTACGTTATCTGTGATTAATCGTAACCAACTTTCACTTTTTCTTAATGATTCTGCGTAGCGATGACGTTCGGTAATATCGCTATAGGTTTTAATTGTTTTTCCATTTTTAAGTCGGTGACTTTTTATTTCTAATACGGTTCCGTTAATCAATGTTTGGGTGTAAGAATAGTTATTGGTACTTGATTTTTGTGCTAAATCGAGTTCCGTTAAATGTTGCATATTATCAGTGGTGGGCGTGCCCCGTAACAGGTGAGGGGATAATTGACTGATCTGGGCAAAACGCGTATTCCATACTTCGATTTTGTTATGACTGCTAATCAACACTACACCTTGAGAAATGTTATCAATCAAGTTTTGTAGTAACAGCGACTTTTGCGCCATGCCTCGTTCATAACGGGCACTTTCTGCCGTTTTTACCGCGGTAATGTCGGTATAGAGCATTACCCAACCACCTTCGCTGGTTTGGTGTTCGTTTAATTGAAACCATCGACCATCTGATAATTGATATACGGGGCTGGCAAACGCATCACCTGGAGATGCTCGTTGAATAATACCGCGGGTTTTGGCTAAATCTTTTAAGTCTTTGAGATTGACACCTTCTGTAATGGGTAAACCAGAGTCGAGCCAAAAGTTGGCGAAATTGCTGTTTTGTAAAATAATTCGACCTTTGCTGTCGAGTAAAACAAAGGCTTCTGAAATACTTTCTATTGCATCAATAAAACGTTGTTTGAACAGATTAGCTTTAGCATTTGCTTGTTTTAATGCGTGATTACTGCGCTCAAGTTTTGCCAGTGTTTCATTTAATGTTTGCGTTTTTTCTCTAACTTGTTCAGCTAAGTGTACCGAATGTTCAAAGGCGGTATAAGGCGCATATTGATTTTCACCGCTGTCTTCTACACGTTGCATTAAGGCATTGTTAATTTTTTTTAACTTGATATTTTTAATCTTTAACTGAGCCAGCTCTTCTTCTAATGTTTGGTTACTCATTAATGCCTCCAGCAATGTAAACACCGGTAAAGGTTTGATTTAAATGCGTGCCATTAATGTGTTCACCATAGGTATTAAATCCAGCAATGTTGTACTTATTGTTTAATTTTCGTACTTCATTCTCTAAGCCTTTTTGTTCGATTTCTAAGCGTCTTAAAAAGCAATCACAAGCGAGTACTAGCTCAGGTTTGCCGTAACGGTGTGAAATTTCATCTAATTTTTGAATTACTGGATCAAAGATGTCACCCATTTCTACCGCAGTGAGCACAATGCCAACATCTACCGCGCAGTAGAATGTTAGACTTAAATCAGCTTCATTCACTTTTTGTATTGAACGAATATAATATTGGCCACCGACTTTTACTGCCAACGGATTGAGGGAAAAAACTTCAGGACTTAAATCCTTTAAATCCATATTTAATAACTTTGCATACTCAAGCGCAGCAGGCTCAGCATTCAATTCATAGACCGTTCTACTATCAGCATCTGCCGCCGTTACCACTAATTTTTCTGTCGGCAGTGCTATATGATGACAGTTAAAAACCTCGAAAGATAAAAGGGTGTTTACCATAATCACAATAGCGGCATTTTGATAAAAATTACCTTGATAATACACATGCGTTTTCGCTAAGTTAATATCGTCTCCAGCAGAGCCGCCAAAATGGGGGATGCCTCGAGTTGCTGAGTTTAACGTGACTAGGAATTGTTCTTCGTTTGAGGAAAGGCCATCGAGTAAGGTGAGTAAAAAACTGTTGTTTTTAATTGCGGTTAAATCTTTTGACTGACAATCTTCTACTAACTCATTTATGGTTGATTGTGCATTGATGGTATCGAACTTTTCCACCGACTCGATGAGTTTGGCGCTAATGGCAAAGTAGTCACTAGAAAAACCTATGGCAACAATAGAGTGTTGTTCGTAACCTTGCTGTGTTACTTCTCCCGCCGTAGTACAACCAACAATTTTAGTTTCTTTGAAGGTATCTTCCATCGTTTTTGCAAGTGTTTCGAGCGCATAAGTTGAGGAGCAATAAAACAGCACAAAGCAGATGTTGTCTTGATTAAGTTGTTGGTACAATTCTTGGCTTGCAAGGAAGGGATCAGTCGCATTACTGACCGCGGTAATTGTTTTAATTGTACTCATATAATTCCCTTTGGTAGCCTAATACTAATTTGATTAAATTTATTCCCTACTCATAGCTATATTAGCGAGCTTAGAACAAGAAAAATTTGTTAAACATAGAGTAACCATATTTACCCTAATTTGCATGTGCTAACTTTGCTTCTAAGGTGTTAATTTCTAGGCAACTTATATCGTTAGTTAGGCTCGTAGCAGCTTTAATTTTATCGAGTAGCATTTATCGACTTCAACTGAGGTTATTGATAAAATCAGTGTTCGGTGTTACCACGACCACTGCTTTTCTTTTTTTCGAATACTTATCTACGACACACTCTTTTGGGTCTTTGATGGTAACTAAGCATTCCAAGCATTGAATACACTCACCATAGTCAATAGAACCGTCTTTATTGATGGCATCAATACCACACTTTTTATTACGACAAAGTTGACAGGGTGTACCACACTCTTGACGGCGTGTTAGCCATTTGAAAAGAGGGTATCGGCCAATAACCGCAAGTCCTGCACCTAACGGGCACAAATAACGACAGTAAACTTTGTGAATCTTTAAGCTAAGAGCAAGCAGTAATACTACATACAAGACAAACGGCCAATAACGAACGAAATTGAGCGTGATACTGGTTTTAAAGGGTTCAATTTCAGCCAACTGCTCTGCAAGGGTAAGTGAATAAAATGAACTACCAACCAGTAAAATTAGCACGATATATTTTATTTTTTGCGCAGCCTTATGGTGTTGAGGTTTTATTTTAATTTGTTTTATTTTGAGTTTACTTGCCACTAACGCGGCAAATTCTTGTAATGCGCCAAAAGGACATAACCAACCACAGAACAAACCTCTACCCCAAAGAAAAAGACTAATAAAGACAAAGATCCACAAAATAAAAATGATTGGATCAAGCAGGAATACATCAATATTAAAACCCTGCCAGAGTGATAAGAACAAGGTGTAAATATTGACCACTGATAATTGGCCTTGCGCATAAAAGCCTATAAAAATAATGACAAAGGTTAATGAGGCGAAGCGTATTTTGTGGGTGGTTCTAGCATTTTTGGCGAGTGTTTCTTGTTTGATAAATAGCCAAACTAAAAAGATAAGGTAAATGCCAAGTATAATGATATCCGTGCTACGGCTTATCCAAATTTTTAGCCACAAAGGTCGATTTTCTTCAGGGTTAATTTCGGGTTCTTTATGAATAAATAAACTGTCTGGTAAGGTGTTATTGATAGTAAAACTGTGTTGTTGCTTCGATAAGAACGACTTGTTGTAACTCAGCATTAACGATAAAGAAAATTCTTTATTTAATTCAAAACCCGACTGAGACTTTATTCTAAAAACCTTAATTTCATTAAAGTCGGGGACGGTG
>MAAC01000885.1_pt1 | contig 11721 bp, 7 predicted proteins | sample 1115981 | NCBI WGS metagenome assembly MAAC01 (sample SAMN04961126, study PRJNA320927) | seawater metagenome | isolation source: sample BD02T64 sea water enriched with oil for 64 days | place: USA:Gulf of Mexico | collected 2013-07-27 | reverse complement strand
TTTGAAGATATTCGAGTGCCAGAATGGGCCGCCTCGCTCCAATACAAAGCCGGGGATATTGGGCCATTACAAGAATCGGCTATTACTGTTGTATGGAACTTTGATGAATTTAAACCGGTCGGTTTAGGCAACCATGCGCAAGCATGGGCGCACCCATTTGCAAAAGAGATCGGTACGTTTGCTGTGTTTAATTCGTATTTTTCACCGGATCCTTGCGTTTCTGCCGCAACAGCTGGCGCTGCAGGTGCACCAGGTTCAACAGTATGTGTCGCAGGTGATGGGCGTTTACCATCTGGCTTTGGTATACCAGTGGGGTTGTCAGAATTTGAAGTGCCAGACTATAAGCTCTCAAATACCGAAATAGGTGGGCGTTTTGAATTTAAGTTGGGTGAAGTTCGTTTTGCCTTATCGCATTACTATCATTGGGGAGATGGTCCAGTATTTAAATTTAACTCTATTAATTTAAATACATTAGCGAATGGTATTCCGTTAGGTTCTGCAAACGATGCACTAGTTTTTGGTTTAACTGACGGTGCTGGTGGCTCATCAATTGAAACACCAATTACTGTGATGTCACCAGAGGCTGGTATTGCTTATGTAGCGGCTAATGGGGCAGGAGCAGCTCAAATAGCGGCACAAGCAGCAATTGATCAAGATAAGGCAAGCATCTTTTATAGCCAAGGTACGACAGCAGGTGGTTTAACATCGGTTGTGTTTGATCAAGTTCACACAACAGGGTTATCGTTTGATTACTTTGACGACAATACAGGCATTGTGTTTAGGGTCGAGTCATCGTACACATTTGATGAGCTGGTAAACAATACCTATAAAGCGGATTGGGTTGATACCAGTGATGTATTTAGATTTTCAGTGGGCGTGGATAGACCAACCTTTATTAAGGCACTAAACCCGCTAAGAACATTCTTCTTGTCAGCGCAATTATTTAATACGCATTATTTGGATTATGAGGGTGATAGCCATACAGGCTTTGTACCCAGTGAAAATAATTTGATTTTGACGTTGTTTGCACAAACTCAATACATGAGAGATCGTTTAATTCCAAATGCTTTCTATGTGTATGAGGATGGTTCTGATACTCACGTTGCTGGTGCTTCGGTTCAATACTTAATCGATAACCACTTCTCAATTAAAGGTGGAATCAATATTATTTCAGGTGGGGAAGATAACCAGACGTTTGACGTAGGCCCATTCAGTGCATTTGCTGGAGCAGGTACGACGCCAACGGCGAATGAGCAGCAAGCTGTGTTTGGTTTTGCTAAAGAAGGTATTGGTGCTTTAAGAGACAACGACGAGCTATTCCTTCAACTGCAGTATCAATTTTAATAGTTTTATTAGGGAGAATTAATAATGAAAATGAAGAAAATCAAGCTATTAGTCATAGCATTAGGTATTTCATGCCCTTTAATGGTCGGCGCATATACTCAAGCAGATGTAAAAAAATGGCTTGAAGAAAATAATGCGGCTACGGTAAGTTTTAAAGATGGGGACGTCATAACTTATCAAGACAAGGACAAGATAAAAGCATTTATACCACCAGGTTATGAAAGCATTATGAACTTTGAAGGAATGAAAGTAGTCGTCAAAGACCCTACAGACCTTAGTCCATCACAGGTTTATGATGATGCGACGGCAAAGTTTCAATCTAAAGTTTCTTTAGCAGCAGATGGCTCACTGGTTGATTACGTAGCAGGCGAACCTTTTGATCCTGCAAGTTTAAAAGTTGGTGATGCAACATCAGGTATTAAAGCGGCTTGGAACTTCAATTATAGATGGCAGCGACAAGGCCTAAGTTCGGACCCTGTTCATTGGGTTTGGGTACGTGAAGGGGGCGATCACGAAGGGCATGAGTTAAGAAAAAACAAAGATTATGGTGAACTTTTTGGTGGTGGAGGCTCATTTAATAGAGCATTGTGGTCATCATATAAACGTGTTTATTTTAATCATAGGGCCGATCTAGCAGACCAAGATTACAAGTTAAAAGGGAGCATGGCGAGAGATACGGAGTTTAGAGAACTAACCAGTTTCTATGAGCCGTTTGATATTGCAGGTACAGCTTTTATGATTCTAAGGCATCTAAAGCCTAACAAAGCGGATGACTCATGGGCTTATGTTCCAAGTACTCGTCGAGTTAGGAGAATTTCTGTTGAGGCGAAAACGGATAGCTTATTGGGTACCGATCATACGCTTGAAGATTTCTTTGGTTTTGCAGGTCGAGTAATTGATCATGATTGGGAGTATGCTGGAACGGCTCGTATTCTTGCTGTTGCAAGGTCACGTAATCGCAATGCTACCTTCGCAGGTCCGAATGGTTGGACTCCTGATGATAACTGGGAGTTGCGAACAACAGATGTGTTTATTCAGAAGCCTCGCAGCGCTTCACATCCTTATTCCATAAAATATATTTTTGCAGATAGGCAGAACCATACTAGCTACTTTTCAGTTGCTTTCGATCAAGCAGGTGAACTTTGGAAAGTGTGGCAACAGTCTCGAGTTTGGTCTGAGGATCCTCAAGGACTTGGTCGTAAAAAGATGTCAGAAACCGCATCAGGTTTAAACGTTAATATATTCCAATCTATTAATGTGGTTGATCTTCAGAATGGTAGAGGCACATTGGTGCCAACACAGAATGCCTATTACCCAATGGATAAGCTTTCCAAAATCAAGCGGACTATGGATGTTAATAAACTGACTGAAGGTAAATAAGGGATTAGTTGTAGTTGGATCAATAATTATTAGTGGGCTCTAGTAGCCCACTTTTTTAGAATAAAATGACATATCAACCTAAAAAGACATTTCATAACACACTTTTGACGCTCTTTTTGATTGTAGGTTTTCAACCTATATCATTAGCGGTGGGCTTTGATTGTACGAAAGCCATTAACGCAGCGAAGAAGGCTTATGCTTCGGATAACCAATACGATAAGTTTCTTGCAGTTGAAGCGTTGGATATGGCTGATCATCAGCTTGATACGGACTTTTTGTTACAGGCGATTGACCCACAAACTCCATTTTTGACCCGTTCCGCCATTTCAACAATTGCTGCATTGAATAAAGCCAGCATGACGGAGCAACTCATTAGCAAAGCAGCAGCTGACGATGAAATATCAGATTTACTGATAGATACCTTGCAGCACGAAGGCATGGTTGGCGCAGAAAATTTTATTAGTCGGTATCTTCTAGAACACCCTAATAAGTTTGATCAAATAAAGGTCATGAAAGCGATTGCTAAAGCAAATAATAGCTCGTTGGCAGATGAATTAAAAAAGAACTATAAGACTTATAACAGGGACAAGTTAGTTCAAGCATATGCCCTGTATGCAATAGTTAAGTTGCGAAATGAGTTTCAAGGTGCAAAAGATGAGGCATTAGTTTTTGCCAATGACGCAGATCCTCTAGTAAGAGAAATGGCTGTAATAGTTTTAGGTGAGCTGATGATAAAGGAATCAGCTATCCGATTAAAAACGTTAATAAATGACAATGAGCCAAGAGTGGGCATTGCAGCACTAGCAAGTTTTTTGAAGGTGACGAATGGGGAAAAAAAAGAAGAATTGATCTCCATTCTTAAATCAAAAAACATCTCTAGTGGTGAAATAGCTGCTGGGAGTTTAAAACGTTTACCAGCGCCCCTAGCGATGGATATTATAAAAAAATCATTAGTTGAGAATACAAATACAAGAGTTTTTCTAAGGGTTATGGAATCAATAGCAGTTTTAAAAGGAGGAAAGGCAATTGAGTTTCTTCGTTTGGGACTTGCACACCAAAATGAAGATATTGTGGTGCAAACACTTTTTGCTATTGGAAGTAGATCTTTGCTATCTGAAAGAGAGCTATTGACACCTTTTTTAGAGAGTGAGAATGCTGCTTTTAGAAGTATAGCTAGCTGGGCATATTTGAAGCATCCGTGTTAGCTAATTATTATTCTAAATAAATGAGGTCGAAATGAATACTAAATTTGATATGTTATTTTCACCATTCAAACTGGGTCAGCTACATTTATCTAATAGAACAGTAATGGCACCATTGACACGTTCACATTCTCCAAATGGTGTGCCTGGAAGTGATGTTGCCGCTTATTACAAGCGAAGAGCTGAAGGAGGTATTAGCCTCATTATTTCTGAAGGAACAACGATTAACCATCGTGCCTCAAATGCTTATAGTGATGTGCCTAGGTTTTATGGAAAAGACGCGTTGGATGGTTGGAAAAAGGTACTTGATGGCGTACACGCAGCTGGCGCTAAAATGGTTCCACAAATATGGCATGTTGGGATGCATAGAAAAGAGGGAACAGAACCAGTGCCGTCTGAATGTGGCGTTGGGCCAATTGATGTTTTTGAGGATGGTAAACTTATTACTAGAGGGCTTGATAAACTCGAGATAACTGAAATTATAGCGGCATATGCACAGGCCGCGAGAGACGCAAAAACTCTTGGGTTTGATGGAGTTGAAATACATGGTGCACATCAATACTTAATTGACCAATTTTTCTGGGAGCAAACAAATAAACGCACGGATGAATACGGTGGAGATATACAAAAAAGAGTCCGTTTTGGTGCTGAAGTAGTATCAGCCGTCCGTGAGGCTGTTGGAGAGAGTTTTCCAATTTTATTTCGTTTTTCGCAATGGAAGTTGCTGGATTACACTGCAAAAATTGCTAACTCACCAGAAGAATTAAGAGAAATATTAATGCCTCTGAGTGATGCAGGTGTTGATATCTTTCATGCAAGTACACGTCGTTTTTGGGAACCAGAGTTCGAAGGGTCAAGTTTGAATTTGGCTGGCTGGGCAAAAAAAATTACGGGCAAGCCTTCAATTACCGTCGGCAGTGTCGGTTTAGACAAGGAGTTTACTCTTGAGCATTTTTTAGGTACGGAGGACCCACAAGCAGGAACAACTGGCATAGATGAGCTGTGCTCTAGGTTAAACGATGGTGAGTTTGATTTGGTGGCATTAGGGCGTGCTGTAATGGGAGACTCAGAATGGGTCAACAAAGTAAAAATAGGCGATTTAGAAAGTATTAAACCCTTCGATAAAGTTGCACTTAGCACCTTGACCTAACGTTAATGAAAATTAGCATGTTTATGTACAAATTTATTTAACATGCTTAACTATATTCAAAAGGCTTTCTTTTCAGCTCTTTTTGTTATTGTCTACACAAACTGTTCTGCCGTTTCTTTTTCTGAAGGGGACTTCCTATCTTGGTTAACGTTAAACCAATCTTCTATCGCTAACTTTTCTGCCGGAGATGTTGTTCATTATGCAGACAAAGAAAAGTTTCGGCCATTCGTGCCACCTGGCTATATTGATATTTTATTTTTCGACAAAATGGAGTTTATGCTCCAGCCATCAAAGAGATTTTTACCCTCAATAGAATATCAACAAGCGACGAACCTATTTTCTGGACGACCTTTTTTAGATGAGTCGGGTTTATTAAGAGACTATCAAGCTGGGGAGCCATTTAATCCAAGCTCTCTGAATGTTAACGATAAGTTTTCTGGGTATAAGGCTGTATGGAATTTCAATTATCGTTGGCAACGACAAGGCTTAGAAGGCAAAAATTCGCAATGGATATGGGTTAGGAAAGGTGGAGAACATAGCATTCAAAGTACGGATGAAGAATTCAAAGGGATGTACCTAGGAGGCGGAAAATTTGAGCGTATTTTAAATGCCAAATACAAACGCGTTTACTTTAATTCGCGAGCTGATCTTTCTAAAACCAACTACAAAATAAAAGGTCGATTTGGTCAAGATGAAGAGTACCGTGAAGTTATTAGTTTCTATGCACCGTTTGATATTAAAGATACAGCTTACCTGACTATTCGGTACCTTGATGCTGAAAAGTCAGATGATGCATGGGCCTATATCCCATCTACTCGGCGAGTGCGGCGAGTATCCGCTGACTCTAAATCAGATAGTTTATTGGGCACAGATCATACACTTGAAGATTTCTATTGTTTTTCAGGAAGGATTGATGAGCATACGTGGAAATATTACGGTGTTGCGAGAATACTTGCTGTAGCTCAATCTAAAAGGGCTGCGGCATTTTATTATGGTCCCGATGGCTGGACCGCCAACGATGATTGGCAGCTAAAGGAAGTTGATGTTTTTGCACAAATTCCCAAACGCAAAAATCATCCATATTCAATCAAATACATTATGACAGACCGTGATAATCATCATGCTTATTACTGTAATGCGTTTGACCGATCTGGAGTGATATGGAAGGTTTGGCAACAATCAAAGCTATGGAGTGAAGACTCACCAGCAAGAAAATATGCAAAACAACGAGGCTTTGATGTTGATGGGTTAAATATTCCCGTTTTTCAAAGTTCCAATGCAATTGACCTTCAAGCAGAGCGTGGCACCATTGTTAATGGAACTATTGGTGGTTATCCACTTAATAAAAGTTCAAAAATAAAACGTGAAATGGATGTGAATAAGCTAACAGAGGGTCATTAAGGTTGTCTTTTATGAGTGTCCTTTTTTTAGACAATATGTTTGATTTTGATGCAATTTTTGATGTTAATTAATCCTCCAGATTAGTTAAATGTATTTAACTAAGATATTGATATATAAGAATATATTGTTATATTTTTGTGTTTGGCACGAAGAATGCTTTTGTTTTAAAGAGATGTTTTATTTGAATAATTAAAATGAGTTCCTCAGGAGGACATGTATGGCTACTGTAATGAAAGAAGGTTTAGGATTACCGATTGAAAAAACACTGGCTTATAAGCTGAGACAGAAAGATGAGTTATATGAAGAGTCTGGACATTATTGGGGGACGAAAGAATTAACATTAAAGAATAAAGACCCTATTAGGTTTGAACAGTTCTTCTCGCGGTTGCAATCAGCAGTATTCGCCGCCCGAGAAAAAGCAAGGTATGTGGCGGCCAGCCCTGGTGGTCGTGAGATGGGTGAGTCAGTATGGGCTTTAACCACGGCTGAGGGGGACACCTTGGCTATGTCACTCGGCTTTATCTCACATTGTGCTGCGTTTCCCGTCTCTGTAAAGCACATGATTGATAATGATTTCGAAGAAAATCCTGGCATCAATGATGGCGATGTTTTTGGTGCTGATGACCCATTAACGTCGGGTGCTCCACACCCTGGCGACACGTATACATTAGTACCTATTGCTGTTGAAGGCGAAGTTGTTGCCTGGGCATGTTCGGTTAACCATATTATGGAAGCGGGTGCGCCGCAGGCGGGTAGTTGGCCAGTATTTACTGTTGATACCTTTATGGATGGCTTTGTTTTCCCTCCCATGAAGACAGGGGAGAATCTCAGGCAAGCAAAATGGTGGGACAATCTTTGGATGCGCCGTACACGTGCGGGTGCGATGAATATTTTAGATGACAAAATGCGTTTAGCTGGTTGTTCGATGATTCATAGCTCTATTCATGAAATTATCGAAGAATACGGCGTTGAATATTACACACAAGCATGTAAAGAAGTTATCGAAGAAAGTCGCCAAATGATTCTCGATAATATGCGTTCGACCTTAATTCCTGGTCGTTACGAAGGCAGTTGTTTCAGAATTTCTATGCTAAAAGATCAACAAAAAATCTGGAAGCACGCTGATAAGAATGAAATGATTCACGTACACACTATGTTTAGCCAAGATGAAAAAGGCGGCATTGTTTGGGATACAGAAGGTTCTTCTCGTTGGGGTTATCACGGATTTAACGGTTACCCTGGCGGATCTGATGTTAGCTTGTATTTAGGCATTACGACGACGTTTGCACATAGCTGTAAAGCGAGTGCAGGTGTGAATATGAACGTTAAAAGTATTTACCATGAAGGCAGTATTTATAACCCAGATACCGAGTTTGCCGCTTGTGCAAATATTTGGGCTCAGTCAATGCAAATGCAATGCCTTTCAGCAAGTGCTATCCACAGAAATTTCTTTATGCGCGGCTATTTAGAAGAGGCTTTCGCACCTGAAGACTCATGGGATGGTGTGCAAGGTAGTGGTGTTTTAGAGGATGGAACACCGTATGGTTTTACCAATTTCGAATGGGTTGGTGGTGGTGCAATGGGTGCGTACCCATTTAAAGATGGAACTCCGTGTACTTGGGCGCAGCATACACAATTGTGTAATGTCGGTAATTCTGAAGAGTTTGAATATTTGATCCCACCTTTACATCACTTAGGTAGGAAGTTAGAACCCGGCTATTGCGGACACGGTAAATACCGTGGAGGTGTTGGTCAAAGTTCTGTTCATTGGATGCAAGAAACAGGTCAACGTTTGGGTGTTTCTCGAGGTGGCTCTGCAACAGCGATGACGACTTATGTATCTTCAGGCATGAATGGGGGTTACCCTGCGCCAGGTGTCGTTACGGTCACTGCATTAGATACAAACCTGCAGGAGTTATTTGAAACAGGTGGTGATACACCAACAACAGCTGGCGAGGTGTTGAGTTACGTTAATGAAGGTAAATTAACTGGTGATGTAACGGTCTGGAAATATGATCCACCAGAGCAAGCAATGGGAGATGATGATATTTGGGCAAATGCTGCGGGTGCCTCTGGAGGTTGGGGTGACCCATTAGAACGAGAAATTGCGTCAGTGGTGGAGGATATTCGAATTGGTCAACTACCAGAAAGCTTTGCAAAAGTTATGTATGGCGTTGTGGCAAGTAAGAATGATGTTGGACAAGTAACGCTTGATGAATCATCTACTAGCACGGCACGAGAGGTATTGGTTGCTGCTCGTCGGTCGAACTCAATACCTGCTTCACAATGGTGGAAGGATCAAAAAGTCAAAGTAGAGTCACATACGATTAGAGAGGAACTACTAGAAATGTATAGGAGCTCTACCAGTTTTGATGGCTACGATAAACACTACCGATCTTTTTGGCAGTTAGACGATAAATTTGAAATATAACGCAAGAGTTAAATTCAGCGATATAAAAATTTAAGGTATTTTGGGAGAAAGAAATGGAAAAAGTTGATAAAGGTTTAATGAAAAAACTGGTCGAAGGCCATATATCGGATAACGATGTAGATGAAATGAGGCGTATGGCAAAAAAGGACCCAGAAAGATTTTGGACTTATCTTGATGTGTTGAAAGAAAATGTTTCATGGGATAACCAAATTCTAATGAGGTTGAATGATCATTTATATATTGTAAAAAAAGGTGAAAGTGAGCGAATTGTTAAATGTGATTGTGGCCATGAATACGGCGATTATCGAGTGAACTGGAAATTAAAAACAGATATACGAACAAGAGATACCCAAGAGCAAATGGAAGAAGTTTATTATCCAGCTGCTGCATCGCCCGATTCTGAATGGATGGAAATACGCGAGTTTTACTGCCCTGGCTGTACAGCTCAATTGGCGATAGAAGTTGTTCCACCAGGGTACCCGCTTATTTTTGAGGCATTACCCGATTTAGACCGGTTTTATAGGGAGTTTTTGAATAAACCATTAAGTGATGAGTCGCCTGATTGGTTCCAAGATAAAACAGTCGAATATTTAGCAGCACTTTAAAAGTAATTTTAGGAGAACTTTATGTCAGTTACGAAAGGTTTATTACGTGAGAATAAAAAATATATATTAGCTCTCGATGCCGGCGGCACAATGACAGACACCATTTTGGTCCAAGATGATGGCACATTTACTGTAGGAAAGGCGTTAACAAATAAAAAAGACGAAGCCTCAAGTTATTTAGAGTCTGTTGAAGATGCGGCGCAAAGTATTGGTATTACTTCGAAAGAAGCACATGAAAGTGCCTCTGTCAGTATCTATGCCGGTACGGGTATGCTTAATACCTTGTTAACCGGTACTGGTAAAAAAGTAGGTTTGATCGTCACTCGTGGCTTTGAAGATATGTCTATTATGGAAGGTGGTTTGACATATTTAGGTCAAACACAATCTGAGATTTTACATAATCAATTACATAAACATACAAGACCTATGGTTGATCGCCAGAATATTCATGGCGTTAGTGAACGAATAAGTGGCGGCAGTTATTTTATGGAAAAGCATATAGCGCCGGGCACTGTATTGGCACCATTAAGTGAGAAGCATGTTAGGGAAGGCGTCAAAAAACTCATTGCATCCAATGTTGAAGTTATTGGGATTTTGTTTATAAACTCTTATATTGAACAAAGCCATGAACACCGTGCAAAAGAGATAGCATTGGAAATGGTTGAAGCGGCGGGTGTTAGTATCCCTGTTGTCTGCTCATCTGATATAGCGCCTGTTAGCAAGGAAAATAACCGCTTGAAGAGCTTATTATTACAATGTTTTGCTGCTGAACATACGCGTGAAACTATTGTTGATGTTGAAAAATCAGCTGTAGCAGATGGCTATGATGCACGATTGTTAACGCTATTATCGTATGGTGGTGCGGTTAATGTTGAATACCCTAGATTGTATGAGACAGTTATTTCCGGCCCCATTGGTGGCATGATGGGTGCGCAGGTAATGAGCCATAAACTTGGTTTAAAAAATGTTTGTACTGCTGACATGGGAGGGACAAGTTTTGATGTAGGTCTTATCGTTAATAATATGTTAACGATTCGTAAAGATCCTGATTTTGCTGGGCATCGTTTGGCGTTACCAATGGTTGCCATTGATTCTGTGGGTTCAGGCGCGGGCTCTGCGGTATGGATAGATGAGTACAAGCGTCTTCATGTGGGGCCAGAAAGTGCTGGCTCGGAGGTCGGTCTTTGCTATAAATATGACAAGTTAACCGTCACCGATGTGAATGTGGCGATGGGCTACGTAGATCCTAATTATTTCTTGGGTGGCAAAATAATCTTAGATGCTGAAAAAGCTAAGAAAGCATTGAAAGAAACAATTGCTGACCCTTTAGGGCTTGATATTTATGAAGCAGGTAAAGGTATTTTGGCGGTTGTTAATGCGCAAATGCGTGATGCAGCAAAGGCTATTCTTGTCTCAAAAGGTTACAACACGCGTGACTTTACTATGATGTGTTACGGTGGAGCGGGCCCTGTTCATATGTGGGGTTACACGCAAGACTTTGATCTGGCTGATGTTATTACCTTCCCCTACGCGGCTGCTTTTTCAGCTTTTGGTGGAGCGTGCGCTGAATACCTACATCGATATCATATGGGTGTGGTCATTACAATTCCAAATGGATTAGGTGATGATGGGAAAGTCGGTGTCGCTAACGAGATTGATACGGCATGGCGCACACTTGAGAAGAAAGCAGTTGATGAAATGGAGTCTGAAGGGATAGATTCAGAAGATCTAGTATATCGCTACGGTTTTTATGGGCGTTACATGGGGCAGTTGGAAAGTTTTGAGACATTACTAGAGTCAGGTGAAGCGAAAAGTGCGGCTGATATTGATAGAATCATTGCGGCGTTCGAAGAAATGTATACCAATATTTACCCGGATGGCGCAAGGTTCCCAGATGCTGGTTACGCAGTGACGGAGGTGTTTGTACAAGCCGTTGCTCCTAAGGCGATGCCTGAGATTACTAAACATGAACTTGAGGGAGTAATACCACCAAAAGCGGCGTATGTTGAAAGCAGAGAAGTGAGCCATGAAGGCCAGTTCTATGATTTTAAGGTTTGGCAAATGTCAGAACTTAAGGCTGGAAATGTTATTCATGGTCCTTCAATTATCCGTGACCCGATGACAACAGTTATCATTCCACCAGAAAAGCGAGTTGAGTTAGACGAATACCTTATCTTGCATTATCGGTAAAATTTAAAAGCCGCTATC
>MAAC01010726.1_pt1 | contig 11735 bp, 10 predicted proteins | sample 1115981 | NCBI WGS metagenome assembly MAAC01 (sample SAMN04961126, study PRJNA320927) | seawater metagenome | isolation source: sample BD02T64 sea water enriched with oil for 64 days | place: USA:Gulf of Mexico | collected 2013-07-27 | reverse complement strand
CAAGAAGACAAAGAACAAATACAGTTCTTACTCGACTGCTATGGGGCCTATGAACATCACTGGCCAGAAGAAAAGCGCGCCTGGATGTTGCAGTGGATGCAAGTTTCTCCCGAGGCCCGACAATTACGTGCCGTTGCCGTAGAACTCGACGAGCTCTTGGACATTAGCCCTGCCGAATCAGTGAACATCCATCTGCTGGATAGCGTTTTGGCGACAGCTCCTATTGCAAAATTCTCTTTTAAAAATTGGTGGCCATACGACAGTATATGGCGACCTTTATCTGCCCTTACGACAGCGGGTGCCTTTGGATTGATGCTTGGTACAAGTTCGCCTGACTGGGTCTACAACCAAGATAACATGGAACTTGAAGAAGCGTATCTAGCCTTTAGTGACGCGAGCTTTAACAGTGATTTTCTGGAAGGAGAAATTAACTGATGCCCACTCCATCCAAGAAGACCTTGACCGTATTTTTTACAATCTCTCTCGTTCTAAATATCTTCCTTGCTGGCCTCATAGGTTCTCATGCATGGAATGCCCGGGGCTTTGGCGGGCCCTCTGATTACGGCAGGCCACATGCGCAAAAAGGACAATGGCGTGATCTTACGGCTGAGCAGAGAGATCTTTTCAAAAAAATCTGGCGTGAACACAAGAGCGAGATTCGATCCCGTTTCAAAGAAATGAGAAAGTCGCATAACCGCCTGAAAGAAAGCTTAAAAGGAAAGACCGAACGCCCTGAATTTGAAGAAGCCTTTGCAATTTATCTTGGGGATCAGTCTGCAATACATGGCCAAACAATCGAGAAGCTACTCGATATTGCAATGACACTGCCACCAGAAGACAGGAGCGTCTTCCTCTCGCTTTGGGGCACTGGTCCCGGTCGTCCACGCCCTCACAACCAAGATAGGCTCAAAAAGCCATAATCCCTTCAGGATTTAATTATCCTACTCTGCGGCAGCATCACCAATGCTGTCGTTCCCTTACCTTCTTCGCTCACCAAACCCAGCGAACCTTCATGAAGATGACAGAGCTTCTGAGTAATCGATAATCCGAGGCCAGTCCCCTGATTTTGACGCGTTAGGGTACCATCAACCTGAATAAAGGGATTCATTACATCTTCCAGACGATCCTCTGGAATACCAATTCCCGTATCGATAACTTTGATAAAGATACCTTCGCTATCAGATTTACTCTCAATCCGAATTTTCCCACCTGCCGGGGTGAACTTAACCGCGTTTGAAAGCAGATTGATCAGAATTTGCTTAACGCCTCTTTCATCCGCATACACATTGGGAAGGTCTGATGGTGTATTGACTTCAAGATCAAGATCTCCATGATCAAGACGGGGGCGAATAATCGTCACGGACGATTCAATCAACTTGTTCAAATCAAGAGTTTCTTCATTAAGAGAAAACTCACCAGCCTCAATTTTTGAGAGATCAAGAATATCATTGATCAATTTGAGAAGGTGATCGCCGCTATTTTTGATATCACCAAGATATTCTTGATATTTACGAGAACCTAGGGGACCAAAAATCTCTCTCTCCATAAGTTCCGAAAAGCCGATAATTGCATTCAACGGAGTTCGAAGCTCGTGGCTCATATTCGCGAGGAACTCTGACTTGGCACGGTTGGCCAGTTCCGCACTTTCTTTTGCTTCCATCAACTGGACTTCAACCTGCCTCTGCTTGGTAATGTCTTCTTTTGTTGCCACATAATTGGTGATCACACCCTGCTCATCAACAACGCTGGAAATCGATGCCCATTCCCAAAAAAATTCACCGTTCTTACGTCGATTTTTAAAGGCCCCGCTCCAGATCTTCCCACTCGAAATCGTCTGCCATAGGCGCCGATATTCTTCTCGGGAAGTATGCCCGGACTTTAACATTTTTGGATTTTTGCCGATAACTTCGTCAGCAGTGTAGCCCGTAACCTCGAGGAACTTAGGATTGACGTATTCAATTACACCATTGGGATCCGTAATCTGGATTGCTACCGGGTTTTGTTCAATCGCCTTGGAAAGTTTCCGTAAATTACCCTCTGCTTTTTTACGTGCTGAGATGTTTCTGAAAAACGTAACCCTGCTCGTTTGTCCATCGAGAACGCTTGTTTTGGCACTAATGCTCACTTCAAAGAAAGACCCGTCCTTACGCATACCTACGGCTTCATAAGTACCTTCTTTGGCATTGGATATATAATGCTGGACAGTCGGCATGGATTCAGGAGCAATCAGATCTTTTGCCCCGAGAGTGATCATTTCACCATATTCATAGCCAAACATTTCAAGAGCCGCATGATTACAATCATTCATCCCCTCTTCAGAATGAATGATAATCCCCTCATTCGCCAATTCGGACAACCTGCGCAATCGCTCCTCACTTAAGCGAAGAGCTTCTTCAATTTTTTTCCTGGCTGATATATCGACAGAAACACCGATCAATCCGCCCAGTGTTTTATCTGGATTGTCGAAACGCGCTTTGTGCATAAGTAAATGTAAGTCAGAGCCATCCTCACGTTTAAAAACGGCTTCTTGTTCTTGCGTTCTACCGTTGGCTACCGCTTTTTTATCCGCGGCGACAAAAACATCCGCGAGTTCTTCAGGAAAAATTTCATGTGACGTTTTCCCGACAATTTGATCGATATCCAGCTGGATATTCTCAAGAAACAAATTGTTACAGCCTAGAAATTTACCCGTATGATCTTTGAAATAAACCTGACCGGGCATGGCATCGATTAAAGTCTGCAAGAAATTGCTATGTCGCTCGACTTCTATCTCAGATGCTTCGAGTAGGCCAATTTGCTCACTCAACCTCGAAAAAGCAGGGATGATATTCAAAATGCCTCTTACAAGAAAAAAGCTCCCTCCGATATATCCCACAAGAAGCGCCAACACAGGTAGTACGGCCCAGTCCCCAATCATAATAGATCGAGTTAACTGTTCAAAATTATTGATTATATCGAGCAAGCTTCCGAAGGTGAGGAGAGCAAATCCTATTGTTAGATAATTCCAACCTTGTAACGAGAAATCCTTCGTCGGGCGACGCAGGATAATCACGGTAACCAGCACCAAGAGAACAGCTGCACGAATAACATCGGCAGTCAAATCCAGCATTTTAGAACAGTTCTCCTATTACCCCATACTACCCGTTGATACTCTTGCTTTCTTGAGTACCATTATGCCAACAAATTCTTTGTTTATGGTCTTTAGTCTTACGGGGTTTTCCCCAGTTTAAATTTAGTATCAATAATGAATGCTAACATGAAGTAAATGCGACATATCAACCTTCCAAAAAAAAGGCCGACGCTAAGGTCGGCCTTGTTCAATTTTCAGTCTTACCAAACTGGAATCAGACTTTGCGTTCGACCATCAATTTCTTGATCTCTGCAATTGCCTTAGCAGGATTCAGTCCTTTCGGACAGGTTTTTGTGCAATTCATAATTGTGTGACAACGGAAGAGTCTGAAAGGATCTTCCAGGTTATCCAAACGCGAACCAGTTTCCTCATCACGGGTATCCGCAATAAACCGATAAGCCTGCAGCAATACGGCAGGTCCTAGATAACGGTCGCCGTTCCACCAGTAGCTTGGGCAAGATGTCGAACAACTGAAGCAAAGAATACATTCCCACAGACCATCGAGTTTTTTACGATCTACCGGTGTCTGAAGGCGCTCTCTTTCTGGTGCTGCAGTGGTTGTCTTCAACCAAGGCTCAATAGACGCGTACTGTGCATAAACCTGATTGAGATCTGGAACCAAATCCTTAACCACAGGCATGTGCGGGAGGGGATAAATCTTAACTTCATCATCCGCGTCCACATCACTACAGAACTTGGTACAAGCCAGTGTATTTGTGCCATCGATATTCATCGCGCAAGAGCCACAAACACCTTCGCGGCAAGAACGACGGAATGTCAGCGTTGGATCAATCTCGTTTTTGATCTTGATCAGCGCATCCAGAACCATCGGTCCGCAGTTGTCCATATCCACTTCATAGACGTCTTCACGCGGGGTTTCCCCACTATCAGGGTCCCATCGATAGACGCGGAAGGTCTTGGTCTTTGTTGCGCCAGCCGCAGCGGGATGTTTTTTACCGCTCTTGTTTATTTTTGAATTGGCTGGAAGTGCAAATTCTACCATTTTTCATTCTCTCCTTGACGCTATTCCCACCACCCGCTTAGTAAACGCGGGCTTTGGGTGGGAAGGACTGCACTTCATCTGACAATGGCTCCAGATTAACCGGACGATAGTCAAACGTTACTGTCCCGTCATCGGCACATTTGGCCATAGTGTGTTTCATCCACTTTTTGTCGTTGCGATCCGGGAAATCTTCACGGGCATGCGCACCACGACTTTCTTCACGGTTAGCAGCACCTGACATTGTCACACGTGCCTGATACATCAGGTTGTCTAACTCTAGTGTTTCAACCAAGTCAGAATTCCAGACCATAGACCGATCAGTCACCGATATGTCGTCTTTTTTCTTCCAAATCTCGCCGAGAGCTTCAACACCTTCGTTGAGAGTCTCACCTGTTCTAAAGACAGCCGCATGGCTCTGCATTGCCTTTTGCATTTCCAAGCGAACTTCAGATGTCTTCATGGACCCCTTGGCATAACGGGCTTTATCCAAGCGTGTGAGCGAATTATCACCCGCATCAACAGGCAGATCTGCCTGTTTAGCCCCTGGCTTAACCGTATCGATGCAGTGCAACGCAGCACCACGCCCAAAGACCACCAGATCCAACAGTGAGTTTGATCCCAAACGGTTCGCACCATGGACAGAAACGCAAGCTGCTTCACCAATCGCCATCAAGCCCGGAACTTCCACATTCGAATCGCCGTTCTTACTGGTGACAACTTGGCCTGTGTACTTACATGGAATTCCGCCCATATTGTAATGACAGGTTGGTATAACCGGGATTGGCTCTTTTGCCACATCAACACCTGCAAAGATGCTCGCAGATTCGGCAATACCCGGCAGACGTTCGTCGATAATTGCAGGATCGAGATGTTCGATGTGCAGGTGGATATGATCCCCACCAGTCCCCACACCGCGCCCTTCACGAATTTCCATCGTCATCGCACGACTGACAACATCACGCGAAGCAAGATCTTTCGCGCTTGGTGCATAACGCTCCATAAAGCGCTCACCTTCAGAGTTGGTCAGATAACCACCTTCGCCACGAACACCTTCAGTAATCAGGCAACCCGCACCATAGATGCCCGTTGGATGGAATTGAACAAATTCCATATCCTGACAATCAAGGCCCGCACGCAGAGCCATACCGTTACCATCACCTGTACAGGTGTGCGCACCCGTACAAGAGAAGTAAGCACGACCATAACCACCCGTCGCCATGATAACTTTTTGAGCCCGGAAACGATGGATTGTTCCATCATCGAGATTCCATGCCACAACGCCGCGACACTCACCATTTTCCATGATCAGATCGATCGCAAAGTATTCGATAAAGAACTCTGCATGGCGACGCAGGCTTTGTTGATAGAGCGTATGTAGCATGGCATGACCGGTACGATCAGCAGCAGCACAAGTTCGCTGCGCAATACCTTCACCATAACGGGTTGTCATGCCGCCGAAAGGACGCTGATAAATCTTGCCCTCTTCGGTACGACTGAACGGCATGCCGTAGTGCTCAAGTTCAACAATAGCTGGTACGGCTTCTCGTACCATATATTCAATAGAATCCTGATCGCCAAGCCAGTCTGACCCCTTTACGGTGTCATACATGTGCCAGCGCCAGTCATCTTCGCCCATGTTACCAAGAGAAGCAGATATTCCACCCTGAGCCGCAACAGTGTGACTACGGGTTGGGAAAACCTTGGTAATACAAGCAGTCTTTAGTCCAGCTTCGGCAAGACCCAGTGTCGCGCGCAATCCAGCGCCACCAGCCCCGACGACGACCACATCATAAGTGTGGTCAATGAACTCATACGCTTTGTTTGATGGAGCAGTGTTCATCGTTTATTTCCTAGCCCCTGAATAGAATCATCAAAATTGAAAGAACACCCGTCAGACCCAACACAACGTGGATTGACAGACTCAGGAACAGGGCCGCAACCTTGCTCGCTTCACCTTGAACATAATCTTCGATCACGACTTGCATTCCCTGTTGTGAATGAAGAAGACCAACAGAAATGAGCAGGATCAAAAGACCAGCCACAATCGGCGACTGTACCCAGGCAATAAACTGGGCATGATCAGCACCGGTCATCAAGGCAATCGAAAACACGAACCAGAGTACCAGTGGAACAAGAGCAAGGCTGGTCAGACGTTGTGCCCACCAGTGCGAGACACCATCTTTGGCAGAGCCTAGGCCGCGCGCGCGCGCCAGAGGAGTACGTAGTGACATATCAAGCACCTCCCATTGCATAGGCAAGGACCCAAAGTCCCAGCGTGATCAAAACTGTAAAGATCAACACAGCCTTACCAGATGCATAGGCCGTCTCAAGTTCGAGGCCTTTTCCCGCATCCCAATAGAGATGTCGAATACCATTACAAAGATGGAAAATGAGAGCCAGTGTCCAACCGAAAAGCATAAGGCGGCCGAACCACGATCCCAAGAAGGATTGTACCAAATCAAAATATTCCGGGCCGCTTGCTGCTGCAACAAGCCACCAGATCAAAACGATGGAGCCAACGGATGTGGCCACGCCCATGATGCGGAATACGATGGAAAGTACGGAAGTTAATTGAGGACGATACACCTGCAAATGAGGTGAAAGAGGTCTGTTACCCCTGGACATATTTTCTTTCCCGATATTGCGCGCTGGTTCCACATTTCAACTTCGCACGCCTTTTATTTAGCAGAACCCAAAGATTTGACGACGTTAAACCGCAATGCAGCATTAGTCAATGCAAGGCGACCAAAACACGCCAAAGAACGACGGACTTGAATAAAGTCAATTTATTCAGAATGATTCTCACTTTTACTTATTAACATCACCTTAAAGCTTAAGGCCAAGTTTTTGCTGCGCCGCAACAAACAGATGAATATAAAAAGGAGAAAACCTCCACCGCTATTTTGGCATCAAAACCGTATAATCAAAGTCGAGCACAACATCAGGATGATAACGGCCACCTTCTTCTCTCAAGGGCATTGCCTCGCAGTTATTATCCTTTGCCGCAACCAGACGAACTCTCAAAGCACCGAGATCTTCGCGCCCTGGCAGCTCAATTTTCTCAAGTACTTCACTCCAGGCATAAATGGTATCACCAGCGAAGGTGGGAGCGACGTGAGTGCCCCCATTTATTGCCACAACCTTGATCGCGTTTTCCATTCCATTGAAGGAAAGAGCACGGGCTAAGGAGATAATGTGGCCCCCGTAAATCAACCGGGATCCAAAGCGGTTCTTGCTTTCTGTGTGATTATTAAAATGAACCTTGGCGGTGTTCTGGTAGAGCCGGGTCGCCATCTGGTGCTCAGATTCTTCGATGGTCATACCATCCACATGGACAATTTTTTCACCCACCGAATAATCACCCCACCGATAAGCAGAACCAGCAAGCTTGCTATCGAAAGTTGTCATATTGAAGTTATCAGGCAGCGTTATGTCTGTTGCAGAAATCGCCTTGGCTAAATCAGGGATCACCGTTTCTGGTGCAGGGGAATCAATAGATCGTTTGTTAACCATCACCCAACGAACGTACTGAAGAACTTCCTCACCCCGTTGATTTCGCCCGGTAGACCTGACGTAGACGACACCCGTTTTACCGTTAGAGTTCTCCTTAACGCCAATAACCTCACTTGTCGTGGTCACCGTATCGCCGGGATAAAGCGGAACACCAAAAACACCTTCGCCATACCCAAGGTTTGCGACTGCATTCAGTGAAATATCAGGGACGGTCTTGCCAAAGACAATATGGAAGGCGAGGCAATCATCAATTGGAGATTTTTCGAGACCGAGGGACCGGGCAAACTCATCCGAAGAAGATAAAGCAAAGCGAGAACCATAGAGGGCGGTATAAAGCGCCTGATCCCCGGATGTTACGGTACGGGGGGTCGCGTGTTCGATTTCCATGCCCAGATAGAAATCTTCAAAAAAGTTGCCCAGTTTGATTTTGTTGACCAGTGCTTTCTGCTCGCCCATCACATGCCCCTTTGTCTTTTTTATTTATTAATTTTGTTCCAGATCTTGAATAACATCAGCCAAGGCGATCAACCTGCGCGCTTCTTCTGCATGCAAATTTTCAATAAGCTGACCGTTTAAAACAACAACCCCCTGCCCTTGCTGCTCTGCCTCTTCAAAGGCCAGAACAATTGACCGGGCTTTCTCTACGGCCATTGTTGAAGGTCCAAACACTTTATTCGCCGTGGCAATGGTTTTTGGATGGATCAACGTCTTGCCATCAAATCCGAATTCCAGACCTTGAACACACGATTTCTCAAATCCAACATCATCACTCAAATCAAGACACACCCCGTCAACAATGGCGATGCCATAAGCTCTGGCAGCCAGAAGGCACAGACCAAGAGAGGTAATTACAGGCAAACGCTGTTGTGTATGTTGAGCATGGAGGTCCTTCACCAGGTCCGAGGTGCCCATGACAAAGCAGCTAATTCTTTTTGAGGACGCCGCGATCTCTTTTGCATTTAGCATCCCGAGCGGTGTTTCCATCATGCACATAACAGACATCGTCTCTGGTGCGCCGGATTGGTCCATGAGATCAATGAGACTTTGAACTTGTTCAGCAGTCTCAACTTTCGGAAGGAGAATAGCATCCGCCGAGGTCTTGGCTATAGCGCGGACATCATCCAGTCCCCAAACCGTATCCAGTGGATTTACGCGCACGATTACTTCGCGGCGACCATACCCCCCAGCCTCCAAAGTCTCAACAATCAAGCCGCGCGCATCAGCCTTATTACTACTGGCGACTGCGTCTTCCAAATCCAGAATCAAGGCGTCAGCAAGAAGAGTTCTACCTTTTTCGAGAGCGCGTGCATTCGATCCCGGCATATAGAGAACCGATCGACGGGGTCTTTGATGAGTAACCATTATCTCTTCCTTAGTCGCGCCTGTTGGTATTTTTTTTCTTAGCTCAGTCCATTATTGTGCACTGCACCATTTTTCGCATCATTCCATCATTTTCTCTTCCAGACAAGACTTTTAATGTCGCTCATCCCAATCCCCTTGCTTGAACGCTCTATGGCAAAAAGACCCGAACCAATTCATCGGTTCGGGCCTTTTTCAAAATATTTACCGCGAAAGATCTCTCTTAACTTTCCGAGATTCTGGCTTTAGGAACCTCTTGCCAAAACTTCAGGCAAGTTGGCGTCTTCGATTAAGAGAGAGAAGCCCCACAAGTGCCATAAGGATCAAGGGGAAAGACATCAGCGCCACAGAACTCCAATCAAACGTAGAGATAATCACTCCGGATCCAAAAGAGGCCAAGGTCGAGACGAGTGCCACTAACGTGTCATTTGCCCCCTGAACCATGGATCTTTCGTGAGGCTCAAGACTATCGTTAAGCAAATTTGTGGCGCCAATAAAACCAAAATTCCACCCCAGACCGAGTAAAATTAGCGAGACATAAAAGTTGCCAAGTTCGATGCCAGCCATTGCTGTTCCCGCTGAAAGACTAAGCAATAACAATCCACAGGAAATAACATTACTTGTACCAAAACGGGAAATCAGGCTTCCGGTAAAAAAACTTGGTGCAAACATCGCGATGACATGCCAGCGAATGACATCACTTGCCTGTGCTTCGCTGAAACCGCATCCAACCATGGCCAAGGGGGTAGGTGCCATCAATAACACCATCACTCCAAAGGAAGCTGCCGCACACAGAATAGCCGTATATACCGGACGGCGACGCAATATAGATCTTACAGAAACTTTGCCTGTCACTTTGTTCACGACACTCGGTTCCTGCTTGGGAAGCTTCAAAGCCAGGACAGGAAGGCATCCGATCAAGGAAATCACCGTTATCGCTCCGTAGGCCCCCGCAAAAGGGATCGGAGAGAAATAGTCTTTCGAATAAATAAATATTTCCGGGCCAACCAGGGCTGCGATCAAACCTGACCCAAGAGTGAACGAGATTGCGGTTGGCCTCCAGGATTCAGACACAACCTCTGCCGCAGCAAACCGGAAATACCCGAAACAACTCATCGCCGCTCCCAGTGCCGCGTGGCCCAGACAGAGCATCAAAAAACTGGCGTGAAACAAACTATAGACGCCAAGTACTCCACCGAGCGCTGCAAAACTTGCTCCGAGTAAAAATCCTCTTTTGCGGCCAAACTTGCCCATGAAAACAGACATCGGCACAGCAAAAAGCATCCCTGCCAGCATTTGCAATGAAATCGGCAAGATTGCGAACTCCGTTGCCGGAGCCAGCATCACCCCGGACAGCCCGCCCAAGATAATCAGCATCGGCATGGGAGTACCGAGTATGGCGTTACCGAGCAGGAGTAGAGAGAAATTAAATCTCTGACTTACTCTTTCTGCCCCCCCATGTTCATCTGGGGCATGCTCATTTGGGCCATGTTCATCTGGGACGGGTTCATCTGGGACAGGTTCTTTTGGGACAGGTTCAATTGGGGACTTCATCTTACAGCGACCTTATGGAATTAATTTGACGATCCAGACCATAGCCCGCTATGACAATGTCTGAAATGTTATTTCAACATCATATTTTGCCAATTGTGAATATCTTAAGCCACTAAGGACAGCCCCAATGATAGAGACAAGGATGATAGACGTTTTTGTTTTTGAAGGTGTAAATATCCTTGATGTCAGCGGCCCTGTTCAAGCTTTCCATAGTACTTCTGTCCAAAGCCCCTCTGCCCACAAGGCCTCTGCTTCAAAACACACGCCCTACAAGCACCGGTTTATAACAATTGATGGCAATAACATTCGGACATCTTCCGGCATGGAAATCGTCGCCAGCGGAACCTTGAAAAAAGTAGCTGATCATACTGATCTCCTCATTCCGGGAGGTCAGGGAATTGATAACTATCTCGATAATGAAGAACTCGCTGGTATTATAAGAAACTTTGCTGCCAGAGCAGATAACAGCCGCTTGATCTCAATTTGCTCAGGCTCATTATTACTGGCAGCAGCAGGGGTTCTGGAGGGACGCGAAGCAACGACCCATTGGTCCCGAGCCCAAATGGCTAAAACACGGTTTCCAAATGTATTGTGGAAACTGGACACCATCTATACCAAGTCCGACCGGATCTACACCTCGGCCGGGGTTTCAACCGGGATCGACCTCGCGCTTGCCATAATAGAAGAAGACCATGGCATAAGTGTTTCGCTGGATGTGGCTCAGGAACTTGTTGTCTATCTCAGGAGAAATGGTGGCCAACGGCAATTTTCACATCTTCTGGAAGCTCAGATCCGTCTCGAGCCCAAATTGTTGAAGCTCGTCGATAAAATCACCAACGAACCAGCTCGAAACTGGACGCTGTCCGAACTCTCAAATGAAGCCAATATGAGCCCTCGCACTCTGGATCGAAAGTTCAATCAGGCGCTCGGCGCTTCTCCTGTCCAGTTTGTAGAGTTAACCAGGCTGGATCAGGCAAAGACCCTGCTTGCCAAGGGTGTCTCGATGAAACAAGTCGCAGGTCTGTGCGGTTTTGGAGATCTCCAGAAAATGCGTCGCAGCTTTAGCCGACACATGGGGATCACCACAACCGAGTACCTGCAACATTTCGGACCAGCTCGGTATTAATACCAACGACTCTGAGATGGAATGAAAAAAGGCCCGGAACAAATTCCGGG
>MAAC01000883.1_pt1 | contig 11735 bp, 9 predicted proteins | sample 1115981 | NCBI WGS metagenome assembly MAAC01 (sample SAMN04961126, study PRJNA320927) | seawater metagenome | isolation source: sample BD02T64 sea water enriched with oil for 64 days | place: USA:Gulf of Mexico | collected 2013-07-27 | reverse complement strand
GAAGTAATTGTGGGTATTGCGGGGCAACATATTAGAAGCTTACAACATAGTGACTATATAACTCGAGAAGATAGTGAAACAGTTATAGGAGAAGAGGATATCGACACTCTATGCAACCAAGTTTTTAAATTGGTAATGCTACCGGGTGAAGAAATAATTCATGTACTTCCACAAGAATTTAAAGTAGATGGACAAAGCGAGATATCAGAACCTATTGGAATGTATGGCGGAAGATTAGAAGCTAATTTTCATGTAGTTGTAGGTCAGGTGTCTTCTATAAAAAATATTGGACGATGCGTAAAAAGTGCAGGTTTAGACTTGTCTGGAATTACTCTTGAACCCTTAGCTTCAGCAAATGCAGTATTGGGACAAGAAGAAAAAGAGGCGGGTGTTGCATTAATAGATATAGGGGGTGGAACTACCGATTTGGCCATTTTTAAAGACGGAATAATTAGGCATACTGCTGTGATTCCTTTTGGAGGAAATGTGATAACTGAAGATATAAAAGAAGGTTGTTCTATTATTGAAAAGCAAGCGGAATTACTTAAAATAAAATTTGGTTCTGCTTGGCCTGGAGAAAATAAAGACAACGAAATTGTTTCTATTCCTGGGTTAAGAGGTAGAGAGCCAAAAGAAATAACACTAAAAAACCTTTCTAAAATTATTCATGCACGTGTGATTGAAATAATTGAACAGGTGTATTTAGAGATAAAAAATTACGGGCACGAGGAGCAAAAGAAAAAGTTAATAGCAGGTATTGTGCTTACTGGCGGAGGTTCGCAATTGAATCACTTAAAACAGTTGGTAGAATATATCACTGGGATGGATACTCGAGTAGGGTTTCCAAATGAGCATATGGCTGGCGATAGCGATTTCGAAGTAACAAGCCCTATGTATGCAACAGCTGTAGGTTTGGTGTTAAATAGTTTAGATAATAGTGAAATACAAACCGATGTTAGTTCATTTAATCCTGAAGATGGTGAGGAAGAAGAAGCCGTAGAAGCATCTCAAGAAATAGAAGAACGCAAAGAAAAAAAGAAAAAGAATAGATTTTTTGATAATTGGGCTGAGAAATTTAAAGATTTTTTAGATAACGCAGAATAATCAGAAATCATAAAAAATATAATAGAATAGAAAATATGCCAACAACCTCACAAAACAAACTATTATGAGCAGTAAAAAAGAAATAGACAACATTTCGTTCGACATGCCAAAAAACCAATCCAATGTAATCAAAGTCATTGGTGTAGGTGGAGGAGGGAGTAATGCCATTAATCACATGTTCAGTCAAGGGATTAAAGGTGTTGATTTTGTAATTTGTAATACAGATTCTCAAGCCCTCGAAAGCAGTTCGGTACCTGTGAAAATCCAATTAGGAGTTACCTTAACCGAAGGGTTAGGTGCAGGAGCAAATCCACAAATTGGGGAACAATCTGCTGTAGAGAGTTTAGAAGAAATAAAAAGAATGCTTGCCACCAATACCAAAATGATATTTATCACTGCTGGTATGGGGGGTGGAACAGGTACTGGTGCTGCACCTATCATTGCTAAAATGGCAAAAGAATTAGGAGTACTTACGGTTGGTATTGTAACTATCCCTTTCCAGTTTGAAGGAAAAATGCGTTGTGAGCAAGCAAATTTAGGGGTTGAAAAGTTAAGAGATAATGTAGATTCATTAATAGTTATCAATAATAATAAACTGCGTGATGTTTATGGAAACCTAGGTTTTAAAGCTGGTTTTTCTAAAGCAGATGAGGTTTTAGCTACTGCTGCTCGTGGAATTGCTGAAGTAATCACGCATCACTATACACAAAATATTGATTTACGTGATGCAAAAACAGTACTTTCAAATAGTGGAACTGCTATTATGGGAAGTTCTATTGCTAGTGGGTCTAACAGAGCAAGTGAGGCAATTACAAAAGCGTTGGATTCTCCATTACTTAACGATAATAAAATTAAAGGAGCAACCAATGTATTGTTGCTAATTGTATCGGGAGTTGAAGAAATTACTATTGATGAGATCGGTGAGATTAGTGATTATATTCAGAGTGAAGCAGGTCATGGTGCTAATATTATTATGGGGGTTGGTGACGACGAATCTTTAGAAGAATCTATTGCGATTACAGTAATAGCCACAGGATTTAATCCAGAACAACAAAACGATATTGTAAATACCGAAGCAAAAAAGGTAATTCATATTCTGGAGGATGAGCAACGTGCAGAACAAGTGCTTTTAAGCAATCCAAGCGAAACAAAAGATGTTATACCATCCACTCCAAAAACAGTATTTCAGAAGGAAGAAGAGCCTATTATAAAGCATACGCTTTTTGATGAAGATGAGGAAATGATAGAAGTGGTTACAAAAAAACCTTTTGAAGATTATATTGAAACTTCTGCATTGTTAAAAGATATCGATGTTTGTTATGAAGAAATCGACATTCATCATTTAGCAGAATTTAAAGAAGTTAATATTGATGAAATAGATATTAATGAGTTTGTGATTGTAGATTCTTATAAGAAGGACTTAGAAATAGGTGCAGAAGCATTTACAGAGGTAAATGCCACTGAAGCTGAAGAACAAATTTTAATGTTCGATATGCCTGTAGATCCTGTGCATAAAGTAGCAGCAAAGATTTCTAAAAAGGATAAAGATTCTGAGGACACTTCGTTTAAAGAAATAGAAACCATTACTACCAATATCGAAGATATCGAAGTGAAAGATCATGTAGAAGTGGTTCCTGTTACTGAAATATCTAAAAAAGAAACAGTACGATACAGTCTAGACGATTATCAAGATGTAGAAGATCAACTTACCAATGCAAAACCTAAAGCGGAGGAAGTTTTAGAAGAGGAAATTGTTTTTGAAAAACGAACTGTAGAAGCACCTCAAGAAACTAAAATTGAAGAGTCTAACGATCCTTTTAATACACCAATTTCAAAGCTATTAAGCGATCGTACTGAAATTCGAAAAAAGCAAATGAAGGAGTTCAATTATAAGTTTAAGAATAAGTCTTCTCATATCGATGATATTGAAAATCAACCTGCCTATAAACGAATGGGAATTGAATTGGATGAAGCAGCAGGAAATCAAGATCCAAACATCTCTAGAATATCGTTAAATAGTGATGATGACGATATCGACTTTAGAACTAATAACTCTTTTTTACACGATAATGTAGATTAACCCTCACTTAAAGCGGAAAAGCCTGAGAATGAAATTTTTATTTAGTTTTCGGGTTTTTTTTATCTTGATTTTTGAACATTAAAAAAGTATCTTCGCAGTCTATTTAAATAAATATTATGAGCCTACAAACCCAAGTAATGGATGCAATGAAAATTGCAATGAAAGCAAAAGATGCTGGAGCTTTAGCAGCTTTAAGAGCAATTAAATCAGAACTATTATTAGCAAGTACAAGCGCTTCTTCGGGAGAACTTACCGAAGCAGATGAAATTAAAATCCTTCAAAAATTAGTGAAGCAACGCAAGGAAAGTGCAACGATATTTAGCGAACAAAATCGGGAAGATTTGGCACAGCCCGAATTGGAACAATCAGCGGTTATTGAGCAATTTTTACCAGAGCAAATGAGTGAGGAAGAAGTGGCTAAAGTTGTAGAAGAAATTATTGCGCAAACTGGAGCTAGCTCTATGAAAGATATGGGAAAAGTAATGGGAATGACCAATAGTAAATTGGGAGGTAAGGCAGATGGTAAAACAATTTCAGGAATTGTAAAAGCAAAATTGTCTTAATTGTTTATACTAGCTTATATTTAAAGTATAAAAAAGGTTCAACAATGATGTTGAACCTTTTTTAATTAAAAGTTATGTGAATTAAAAGGTGATTTTTTACATTCCTAATAAACCCATTGCTTTGTTTAATACTTTAGGGTTGTTATTTACCCAATCCATCACTTTACTAGATAGTTTAGGATCGTTCATTACCGATTTCATAATACCGCTAACCGAACCTTTACTGTTACTGTATATTTTACTTAGGCTAGATCTAGCTTCTGGATCAGATTTTAAATGCCCAATAGCCATTGCTCCTAGGTCTTCATTTTTAACTAAAAGTTCTTTAATCTGATCTTGAACTTCTTTAGATTGTGATATTGCAGAGGGTTTACTTTCTAGGCTAGTAGCTGCTTTTGCAGCACCATCATGTTCTTGTGCATACGTGATATTCGTTATTGCTAAGACGGATAAAATTAAAAGGATTTTTTTCATGATTGTATTTATTGATTATGTTAATTTCAACGAAGATAGCATTTTAATAAAAAAAAAACATTGGCATATTGGTATTGTTTTTATTTTGCTAAGGGATTTGTTTAAGCTTCCGTTGTAAGCAAATTTAATTCTGATGACAGGCAGGCGCAATGATATGAGCGAAGCGAAAGGTGAAACAATTATAGGCGGTGTTGTGCAACATTTTTATTTCGCGATTTTAAATTCGCTTAACGCTATCTGTTGTATCATATAAGGCCACATTTCCGTTCCTTTTGCTCCAGTATAGGTTCCAACATTTGAAGTGGTTTTAAACTCTCCGTTTTCCTGTGTTTGTATGTCAGAATTGTACTTTAACGAGTATTCAGTCAGGTTTTTCATTAATAAAAGGACTTTCATGTTTTCTTCTTTTTCTTGGTCAGTTTCTCCACTTGTTCCTAAGCAAAAATAGAATTCAATTGTCCCATTCTTTTCAGCATTTTCCTTAAACAGTGAATCGTTTTCCCAAGTATCAATAATTTCTTGAAATGGCTCAAATTCAATTATAGAATAATCAAAACTCGAAGAATCAGTTGGATGTAATTTTATGATAAATTTAGTTCCCAATGGAAAAGCAAATCCATTTGCTGGTTCTGTAGGTAAATCTTGAGAAAAAGCTCCGAAGCTAATTATCAAAGTCAAAATCGAAATAAGTTTTTTCATTCAGGGTTGTTTTTTCAAATGTTGCACAACGGTTTTGGTTATGATTTTGTTACAGAAAAGTACGTGAGTCATTTTCCACCTAGAAACAAATATAATTGATTATGAGTGATTTTTCGATAGGAAAATCTACCGTAATGAATTATAACCAGTGTTACCTGCTGGTATTTTGTTTTTTTATTGCAATTGCACAAGTTATTATCCAAATAATGAACAGTGTTTCAACAACTCGCTGATATAAACCAATATATCCAGGATTGGAATCAGAGATTAACAAATAGATAAATAGGATGCTTATTATTCCATAAGTGATTGCTTGTATTGATAATCTGTTATAATTCTTTAGTTGTTTCAAGCCAATACCAATAAGGATAATGCTAATAGGAACGAATATATATGTTAATACCCCTGTTAGATTATGTATTATCTGAGAAATGCTTGGATCAATAAAATCTTTGTTACAACCACTGTCGCAGGGAAAGATTCCAACAATTACTGTGGCTAAACCGTAAAATATTCCCATTCCATAAAATCCAATTTTAGTTAGTTTTGATGGCTGAAAATATTTATATCCATGAAAACAAAAAATAGTAAGAAGAATTCCACTTGGTATATATCCAAAGGTTCTTAAAATTTTGCCATATTCAGTGTCAATTGCATAGGTTTCACTTATATATTGACTTGTTATGCTATAATTTTCAATTAGAATTCCACCCATGATTGAAGAAATAACAAAGAGACTAACTCCAAGTATTCCGATAAAAAAAGTAAATTTATTACTCATCTATTTATTAGTTTATGCATTAAGTTTTTTCACTTGCAGGTAACATGCGGATATAGTGCACATGAACTATAACCCCACTATATATTATTAAAAGAAGTGGTGTTTACTTACTATTATTGTTGAATAAACGTCACTTCTAGTGTTATGATTAGTTTTGTAATAAAACAAAACCAATATCAATTTAATTAAGGAGGGAAAAATATTAATTTAGCGATTCGTTGATAACAGCACTAAAATAACATTTATTACTTCATTGATAAAGTTTTTCCTATTTTTATAAAAATCTAGACTATTATTTTCAAGTTAAAGAAATTGTCTAAAAACAAATTAGAATTTTATCTATTTAAATTGATCTATGTATACTAAAAAAACATTTTCCACCTTTCAAATGGTTTGGTGGACCCGTTTCGAAACCCTTTTGTTTTTTGCGATAATCACTATTTGGGTGGCAGCTTTTTATTTTTTGGATTTAGATTGGTTAAAAATACCATGGACTCCTTTGGCTTTAATAGGTACCGCAGTTGCCTTTGTTATTGGATTCCAAAATAACGCTGCCTATGGTAGAATATGGGAAGCTAGAAAAATCTGGGGCGGCATTGTAAATACCTCCAGAACTTTTGGCATGTTTGTTCAGGATATGATCACCAATGAACATGCAAAAACCCCAATGGATGCAGATGCATTGCAAAAAGAAATTAAAACATTAACCTACCGTCATATCGCTTGGATGACTGCTTTACGTCATGCCATGCGTGAATCGAGACCATGGGAAACTACTGCAAAGCATAAAACCAATAGAGAGTGGGGGATGCAACCTCCAGAATTAGAATCAAGCCTTAATGAAGATATCAAGTCCTATATTTCTGAAAGTGATTTTAAATATATAAACTCAAAAAACAATAAACAGACCGCCTTGTTGTATTTGCAATCCCACCATTTAAAACAATTAAAAGAAAAAGGAATTGTTTGGGAATTTTCATTTTTAGAATTGGAAGGAGTATTACAAGAACTCTTTACCTTACAAGGAAAAAGCGAACGGATTAAAAACTTTCCCTATCCAAGACATTTTGCAACTCTAAATCATTTTTTTATGTGGATTTTTGTTCTGCTTTTGCCCTTGGCATTAGTGCCACAATTTTTAGATATTGGAAAAGAAGTAATAATTAACAGCCCGTTAATAGGAAAGTTTTTTGTTTGGTTTTCCATTCCTTTCTATATCATTGTAGCTTGGGTTTTTCATACGATGGAACGAATAGGAAGAACCGGTGAAAATCCTTTTGAAGGTACTGCTAACGATGTGCCAATCTCAACCATTGCTAGAGGTATTGAAATCGATCTTAGGCAAAATTTAGGAGAAACCGATGAAGAAATTCCAAAGCAATTTAAGATGAAGTTGCATACGTAGTTTTAAAAGAATTAATTAAAAAAAAATACTAGTTTCTTACGGATTTTGTACTTATGGTAGCCTCGAGAGGATTAATTTCATTGATCCTGATAAAGCTCCGCTTTGAAAATCAACAAAAAACACAAAATAAAAAAGCAAGCATTATATTTTGCTTGCTTTTTTGATTTATTCGTGACCTCGAGAGGATTATTTTCAATGAGTTAACGGGTTAATAATCAGTTTAATAATGTATTTAATGTGTCATTTTTGTGTCAAATTCTGACACAAAATCATATAATATTAATGTTATATTTTTAGTCATATTAATGCTTAATGCCTATTATTACTGTGATTATAAAAAAGAATCACAGTAATTTATTGTGACCTTTTTTAGATAGTTCATAAATTTATTTTAAAGCTCTTATTGTATTTCTTAATTCATTTACTTCAGATCATTCTTAACTATCTTTTGTATACATTGTTGTAATAAGTTATTTGTAGTTCAAGTTTTCTGGTCTTTTTTCAACTAATACTTTATAACCTGGAAATTCATTTAAATCTTTAGATAAATTTTCATCATAAGTTAAACACATTTTTCTATTTGATATCAGAACGCAAACTATATGGCAATGATCTTCTTGATTAGATAATAAGCCTTTTTGTACTTTCTTAGAAAAATTATCAGACATAAACTCCTGTATTTCTGCTTTTGATTTTTTTTGTAATCTCCCCTCTCTTGTTAATCGGTTAACAATTGAAGGTATTGCATTAGGTTTAGAGCAGTCTCTAGAAGGTCTTAAATATTCTACAAGTAATTTTTGAGAAACTACTAAATGTGCAAAACTTGAAATTTTATTTGGTTCTTTTTCAACTAAGTCTTCATCGAATTCATTAATCCATTCAATTAAGTCCTTATAATGTTGGTCTATTGGAGCTGTAAAGTTTTTGGCAACACAGTTGTCGATAAATATGTCTTTCATTATTCCGCTACAATTGCAATGTTCATAACATCAAGCATATAAGTGTCGAAGAAGCTTTTTGGGGCATTTTTTATTTGACCATTTTTTAGAAACTTTAATTTATAGTGCTTTGCTTTTTTACCGTTGTTCTCTATAAAATATGTTTTAATATCTTTTTCTTCAATAGTCTTTTTTGCAATCGCTAACCTAATTCGATTTAATAGATATTCGCTATGCGTTTCGATTATATACCTCTTTTTGTCTTTTAATATTCTATCAATAATATAGTCTCCAAATTGTGCTTGAACTTTTGGGTGTAAGTGAATTTCTGGTTGTGCAATAAAAAGTGTTGAACCATTTCCTAGTTGTAAATCTGCAATGATAATTGGTAAAAATTGACTAATACCAAAGCCTACATCACTTAAAGAAGACCATATGCCATTTTTTTTTGTTCTAATAAGAATTTCAAATCTTCCACCATCTAATCTTTTGGATTTTATCTCATGCAGTAGTCCTATATCTTTTAGAATAGTAACTAATTCTTTATATTTTGGAGATTTTTTTGTTTCCCAAGAAATTATTTGATCTTCATAGTTTTCTCCAAACTTACCAACTTTTAAATCAATTTTAGATGTTTCATAGTTAGTTCTTTCAGGATATAATCTGAATGAACTTATATAATTAATTCTGTCATCATATTTTGTAAAAACTTCAGAAATAGAACTTATAAATTGATGTAAATAATAATTCCCATCTTTTTGCAAAAATAAATCAAGTTCATCAAACTCTGAAAATTTGAATTCAATTTCTGTATTAACTTTTTTAAATTTATCAATTAATTTTCCTTTATCATCATCATTTTTCAATGTTGAATTGACGAGTTCCATTATTTTCCTAATCATATCAGGAGATCTTGCCTCCCTTTGTGGGTCTTTTTCTGGAAAATATTGAAATCTTAAGTTATATTTTCTAACCTTTTCTATTTCTAAATTATAATAATCAGTTTTTGAATATAATTTCTCTAAAATCGGCAAATTTCTTAACTTATCATTTCGCCAATATGTTGTAACCTTTCCCATATCATCATCATCATCATTTTCAAATTCTAATTTAATTAGTTTAGATTTATCATGATTGTGAACAATCTCCTCAAAATCTCCCATTTTAATATATTTACCATTTGGTGAAAATTGAAAAGGAAATTCTCTAGATTGTATTGCACCCAAAATGCTATATATAAGAGAACTTTTTCCACTACTATTTGCTCCAGTTAGTAAGGTTATTTTTGAAGTTTCAAATTCTATTTTTTCGTAGCACTTAAAATTCTCAATGTTTATAGTCTTTATCATTTGTCTTATTTAATTTACTACAACTAATTATATCTTTACAAAGGTTATAGTTAATCATTAATTTTGTTGTAATCAAAGTATCTTTAGTTGATAATTATATCAATGTGAGTTATTTTCAGGGGAGAACACCAAATATATAAAAAAAAGCACAAATCATTCATATCTGTCTTTAATAACTAAAATATAGTATTATTTATAATTTTGTCACAAACTTTTGTTTTGTGTCAATTCTGTGTCAAAATGATGTATACACATAATATTTTATCATATAAACTGCCTAAAAATGGGGATTACTCATTGAAGATTTGAGTAAAAACTATCTAGTTGGTTATCAACTAGATAGTTTTACTTTTAAGACGTAACTACCTGATAACCAAGTAGTTAATGGTGACCTCGAGAGGATTCGAACCTCCAACCCTCAGAGCCGAAATCTGATATTCTATCCAGTTGAACTACGAAGCCATTATTTATGCTGCGAAAGTAATAAAGTTTTTATAAATTCTCGACCAACTCCAGACTTTAAGTATTTTTCTTTTTTACGAGCCTCTATCCTAGTTTCTATGTTTATTTTATAAATTAAAACCCAGGGAGTGTATGCTTTTGTCGATTTGTTTTGCTTTGAATTATGCTCTTTAAATCTTCTTTCCAAATCGGAAGTAAAACCGGTATAGGTTCTTTGAAAATCCACACTATATAAAACATATACTTTATACATATCAAAATAGATTTTAAAAAATCTAAAACCGAAACCTGCCTGCCGGCAGGCAGGTCTGATATTCTATCAAGCTCGCCTCGCTGCGAAGCAGGTTTATCCCTGTCTGCCTGTTCAAGCCCTATTAATTGCTATATTTAAAACTATTCTACTGTCAAAATTAAATCGTCTTGCATCACCATTTCCCCTTCTTTTAATTGGAGACTTTTCACTTTACAATCTCGAATTGCAGTAACGGTGGTTTCCATTTTCATAGCTTCAATAATAAAAATTGGATCGTTTTCTTTTAGCTCTTGTCCTTTTTTTACCAATACTTTATATAATAAGCCTTGGAGAGGAGATCCTATTTCATCCGAGTTGTTTTCATCTGCTTTTATATTTTCTACCTTCTTAATGTCTAAGGATTTGTCATGAACTTCCACAAACCTGTTTTCTCCGTTAATTTTAAAGAAAACCGTTCGCATTCCTTCTTCATTAGAACTACTAACCGAAAGTAGTTTTACAATGATCACTTTACCTGGTTCTAACTCTATAATGGCTTCTTCTTGGAGTTTCATTCCATAAAAGAAATTGATGGTTGGGAGTATAGCTAAGTTCCCATATTTTTTATAATTCTCATGGGCTTGGTCAAATACCCTAGGATATAGCGAATAGGATAAAAAGTCTTCAAACTCAATAGCTCGCGTAAATCCTTTTTGGTATTTTTTGGTAAAAGCTTGGTAAGCAGCTTCAAAATCTATAGGCTCTAAATGTGCATTTGGTCTGTTTTTATATGGTTTCTGATTTTTTAATATAATTTGTTGTAATTTTTTTGGAAATCCACCAACGGGTTGTCCTAAATCGCCCTTAAAGAAATCGATTACAGAATCTGGAAAAGAAATTTCTTCCCCATTTTCCATTACATCTTCTGGTGTTAAATTATTGGTTACCATAAAAATTGCCATATCTCCTACCACTTTAGAGCTAGGTGTAACTTTTACTAAATTACCAAACATAGTATTTACTTTGGCATACATTATTTTCACCTCATCAAAACGAGCTCCTAATCCTAAAGCATCTGCTTGAGGACGTAAATTAGAATATTGCCCTCCTGGTATTTCGTGTTGAAACACTTCGGCAGTACCAGATTTTAAACCCGATTCAAAAGGATAATAATATTCTCTTATGTCTTCCCAGTAATTAGAAAACTGATTTAATTTTGAAATATCAAAATCATGAGAACGTTCATGATATTTCATCATTTCCACAATCGAATTAAAATTTGGTTGCGATGTTAAACCTGATAATCCACCAAGTGCAACATCAATAACATCGACATTCGCTTCAATAGCTTTTAAATAGGTTGCAGATTGAAGAGAAGAAGTGTCATGGGTGTGTAAGTGGATGGGGAGCTTTACAGTGTCCCTTAGCGCACCAATTAACTCTGTAGCAGCATAAGGAGTTAAAAGGCCTGCCATATCTTTTAAAGCGATAATATGTGCCCCAGCATTTTCTAAATCTTTTGCTAATTGTGTATAATAGTTGAGGTTGTATTTAGTTTGATTTTTATCTAAAATATTTCCGGTATAACTAATCGCGGCTTCTGCCAACGCGCCATTTGTATTTCTAACATATTTTATGCTGGGCTCCA
>MAAC01000882.1_pt1 | contig 11737 bp, 10 predicted proteins | sample 1115981 | NCBI WGS metagenome assembly MAAC01 (sample SAMN04961126, study PRJNA320927) | seawater metagenome | isolation source: sample BD02T64 sea water enriched with oil for 64 days | place: USA:Gulf of Mexico | collected 2013-07-27 | reverse complement strand
GTATCGGCGATACCGGATTGTGAAGTGTTGCAGGTGACCCGGCATCAGCGCAAGTTACGGCGCGGCAGTCATAGGGGCAACCACTTTACTATTCGCCTGCGCAATGTGAGTTCGTCCGTCGATGTAAAGCAAATGGATGAGCGCCTGTCGCTAATAGCGGCAAATGGCGTACCCAATTACTTTGGCGAGCAGCGCTTTGGTATAGCGGGGCAAAATTTAGTTGAGGCTGATCGCCTATTGCGTCGTGGCCGCCAGCGCAAGTTGGGCGGGCGGCAGGGGATATTCCTCTCGGCAGCCAGGTCCTATTTGTTCAATCGCGTGCTGTCGCAGCGTGTAAAGCAAGAAAACTGGTCGCAAGTACTGGAAGGTGAAGGCGAGCCTCAGGGGCCTTTGTGGGGCCGGGGTCGAAGTGGCTCAAGGGGCGAGCTGGCTGCGCTGGAAAGCCAGGCACTGGCCGACTTTGAACCCTGGTGTAACGCGATGGAGCACCTGGGTCTCGATCAACAACGCCGGGATTTGCTACTGCGACCGAGCCGCTTTGAGTGGCATTGGCAGGGTCGAGATCTGCATTTGTCTTTTGCCTTGCCCGTCGGTACTTATGCGACGAGTGTGCTGCGTGAATTGCTCGAAGTGAATACGCCGCCGCCGGGCGCTGTGCTATAGTTCCGGCTGTTTTTTTGTGCTGAATTTTGTTGAATTCTTATTGAGTTCTTGTTGAGGGGAAGGGGGGAGCACGGTGGGTTCAGTGGATTTCGACGGGGTGGGTATGACCTCGCAGCGCACACGCGAACGCCTTGTTCAGCGGCTCAAGGATCAGGGGATTAGCGATCAAAAGGTACTCGACGTAATACGCGTTACGCCCCGCCATTTATTCCTCGATGAAGCACTTTCCCATCGAGCTTACGAAGATACCGCCCTGCCTATCGGCCATGCGCAGACTATTTCCCAGCCTTATATCGTGGCATTAATGACGCAGATTTTACTGTCCCGTGGGCCTTTAAAGCGGGTGCTTGAAATTGGTACCGGCTCCGGCTATCAGGCAGCGGTGCTGGCACAGTTGGTCGACGAAGTTTATTCCGTCGAGCGTATTAAGCCCCTGCTGATTAAGGCGCGGAATTTATTTCGTCAGCTGCGGCTGCGCAATATTATCACTGCCCACAGCGACGGTGGGGTGGGTTGGCCCGAAAATGCCCCCTATGACGGCATCATTGCCACAGCGGCCCCCGAGCAGGTGCCGGATGAATTACTCTATCAGTTGGCACCCGATGGCTTGCTGGTGATTCCCGTGGGCACCGACGAGCATCAGGAGCTGCGGGTGATATCGCGCCTGGGCGATACGCAGAAGTTTGAAGAGGAAGTGATTGAGCGCGTGCGTTTTGTACCGCTGCTCGGCGGCACATCTCGTTGATGACGGTATAGCATGAGAGGTTTACGCGCTTACTTTGTACTGTTTTTGAAGGGTATGGCGATGGGTGCCGCAGATGTTGTGCCCGGCGTGTCCGGCGGTACCATCGCTTTTATTTCCGGTATTTACGAAGAATTGCTGAGCTCCATTCGCGCCTGTACTCCCCTGGCTCTTTTGAGTTTATTCCGCGATGGTCCGCAGATATTTTGGCAGCGTATTAACGGTACTTTCCTGAGTGTATTGTTCAGTGGCATTCTGTTTAGCGTTGCCACGCTGGCACGTTTAATCGCTTACCTCCTCGACCATCAGCCACTATTACTCTGGTCATTTTTCTTTGGCCTTATTGTTGCGTCTATTCTGTTTATCTGGCGGCAATTGCGGCGTAAGGGCGTTTGGGAATATGTGTTTTTACTACTGGGTCTGTGCGCCGCCTTAACGTCTGCTTTTTCCCCCGCTGTTCAGCTTGAGCCGACCATGCCCGTTGTTTTTGGCGCCGGTATGCTGGCGATTTGCGCGATGATATTGCCCGGTATTTCTGGCAGTTTTATTCTTTTATTACTGGGTATGTATTCGGTGATACTGGGGGCGGTCAGTGCTGCAGACTTTTCTTTGCTAGCGATCTTTGCTCTCGGCTGTGTCGCTGGTCTTATGGTATTTTCACGCCTGCTATCCTGGCTGCTAAGTCGTTTTCATGGGCTCACATTATCAGTACTAACCGGGTTTTTGACAGGCTCTTTAGTGATGGTTTGGCCCTGGCGAGAGTCAACGATGGCGGTAGGTGTAGGTGACGGGCATTCTGCTGGCTTGCATTTATTGACCCCCGTGCAATATGCGCAAGTGCTTGGTGATTCGCGGCTACCTGCAGTACTTGGCTTGATGCTAGTCGGTTTTATACTTGTTTTGTTGCTCGAATATGCTGGCGGCAGACGAACAAGCTTTTGAAGCGTTGGGTGCTGGGGGCGAGAGGGTAGCCGCTGTAGTGGGCTTTCCCTTGCACCGAGCTTGTCTGTTTTGTGTGTGGTTGGTCCTCGCGTGCTGTCTGCTGCTTGCGGGCTGCGGTTCAACGCCCGCGCCGGTGAGTAGTCGCGCGCCGCCGCCCAGTCAGAAAATTACCCATCATAGTGTCGCTCAGGGCGACACCCTGTTTGCTATCGCCTGGCGCTATGAATTAAGTGTTGAGTCTCTGGCGCGGGCTAATGGCCTATCGCGACCCTATAACATTTATGCGGGCCAGCGCTTGACCCTGGATATGAGCAGTTCGCCACTAATTCGTGACAAGCCGCTGCGAAACAGCTCCTCGAAAGCCTCAAGTTTGAGTGAGTCGGCACGGAACGAAACGGTGCGTTCTGACGCTAGCAAGCCAGCGAAGCGGGTTCTGCAGCCAAAGGTTTATGCTCTGCCGAAAGGCAAGTGGCATTGGCAGTGGCCGGTAAAGGGGGCGGTTTCGCGGCGCTACGATACCAATCGCGTCTTTAAAGGTTTGAATATCCAGTCTGCCAGGGGACGCAAGGTGGGGGCAGCTGCTCCCGGTGTGGTGGTTTATGCCGGCCGAGGACTGCGGGGTTATGGTCAGTTGTTGATTATTAAGCACAGTGAAACCTACCTCAGCGCCTATGCCCACAATCGCAAAATGTATGTGCAAGAGGGTCAAAAAGTAACGGCCGGACAAAAAATATCAGAAGTGGGCGGCGATCCCGAAAACAGTGGGCGCCTGTATTTTGAAATTCGTAAGAATGGCAAGCCCGTCGACCCCCTGCGTTTGTTGCCGCGTTTATAGGAGGCCAGTGTTACCATAAGGCCTGGTCTACGCCTGAGGGCTGAATTTACCCATTAACGGCATCAAACCCCCTAAAAAATTAATAATGATAGGTTGTGTTATGGATTTCACTTTTTCTGAAGAGCATCAAATGCTACTGGATAGCGCCGATAAAATCGCTCGCGACTTCCCGCGTGACTATTATGTTGAGTGCGCAAAGACAAAAACCTTCCCGAAGGAGCAGTGGGCGGCTTTGGCGGATGCTGGCTTTCTCGGTATTAATACCCCGGTAGAATACGGCGGTGCGGGTTTGGGGATGCTGGAGCTCGTGTTATTGCAGGAGCGCCTGGCGGAGCACGGTGTCGCGCCATTATTTTTTGTAGTGAATCAGGGCATTGCGGTGCCGAGTATTAGTCGTCATGGCACAGAGGAACAAAAGGAGCGCTGGCTACCCTCAATCGCAAATGGCGAGAAGCGCTGCTGTTTTGCGATTACCGAGCCCAATGCGGGGACCAATACCTTCAAAATACAGACTGTTGCCAAAGAAGAGGGTGACCATTTTGTGCTCAATGGCAATAAGCTCTTTATCAGTGGTATCGGCGATGCTCATCAGGTCTTGGTGGTCGCGAGAACGAGTTCGGGTGGTGATGGCAAGCGACCAGGACTAACGCTTTTTGTTGTCGATACTGATTCAGAGGGGCTTACCTGGGACACGATGGACACCATGGTTAGCCACGCTGAACATCAGTATTTTGTCTACTTTGACGAGGTTAAAGTACCGAGGGAAAACATCCTCGGCAAGATCGATGGCGGTATCAATGTGCTGTTTGACGCCTTAAATCCAGAGCGCATGGTGGTTGCCGCAGGCGCTATTGGCGGTGGACGCCACGCTCTACAGCGGGGTGTCGATTACGCCAACGAGAGAGAGATTTTCCGTGGCCCCATCGGCGCCTATCAAGGCCTGCAGCACCCTATGGCGGAGGCCAAGGCTTTGCTCGAAGCGGCTTCATTGATGATTCAAAAGGCTGCCTGGTTACAGGATAGCGGTGAGCATGCGAAGGTGGTTGGTGATTGTGCCAATATGGGTAAAATGGTGGGTACTGATGCCGCATTCAAAGCGGCAGATGCGGCTTTGCAGTGTTTCGGCGGTTACGGTTTCACCGAGAGCTATGACATGTTGAGTCACTTTATATCAGCCCGCCTGGGTAAGGTGGCGCCGATTAATCGAGAGATGACGTTGAATTATATTGGTGAATATATTCTTGGCCTGCCAAAATCCTACTAATTGAGCGAGTAACAAACCTGGCATGGTAAAGAGCCATGACACTCACTGGCGAAAAGACAGCGTGAGTTAATAGAGTGTGAGCAATATCGCGCCCTAAAAGTCGACGAGGCGTGGTTAATTAGTGATTGTCGGTAGTCTTTAAAAAATTTCGCGTGGTAAAATCCCGCCGCGTGGTGTGCTTATAAAACTGAAGAAATAAAGGAGTATGTGTCGGTGCAAACAATTACGTGGTTGTCTAGTAAAACGACTTTGGTACTGGGGTTAATGTTGACTCTTACTGCCTGCGGAGTGACTCCCCACCCCCCGCTCACGGCTGATCAAATCAACCCCTTGCAGGATTTCGATTATATTATTGGTCCTGGCGATGAAATTGAGATTTTTGTCTGGGGTAATGAAGAGTTAACGACCTCTGTTGATGTAAGGCCTGATGGTAAAATCACCACGCGTCTGGTGGAAGATATCGTCGCCAGTGGTAAGACGCCTACAGTGCTGGCTCGCGATATCGAAAAGGCTTATTCGGAGTATGTGAGAAGCGCGGTTGTCAGTGTTATCGTGCAAGAATTCACCAGTATACCCTCGCAACAAATTCGTGTGGTTGGTGAGGCTGCGAGTCCCTTAAATATCCCCTTTAGTAAGCATATGACCTTGCTTGATTTGATGATCGAGGTAGGTGGTTTGACGGACTATGCCGATGGCAATCGGGCCATTCTCATTCGTTACTTTAACGGCAAGCAGGAGTCCTACACCCTGCGTCTAGACGATATGCTGGAAGATGGCGATATTTCTGCCAACTTGGCTTTGTACCCTGGTGATATCGTTATTATTCCCGAGTCCTGGTTCTAGGCTTGTTTTGTCTTTTTGGGGCTGAGAGTAGTTTATGCAGGATTTGCTGGATCAATTTTACGAATATTTGTGGGGCATTTGGCGTTATCGCTGGGCCGGGCTTATCTGTGCCTGGGTAGTGGCAGTTCTTGGCTGGGTTTGGGTGGCCCAGATGCCCGAGCAATACGTTGCGAAAGCACGTATCCATATTGACAGCAGCAGTATCCTGCGGCCATTACTTCGAGGGCTTGCCATCCAGTCGGATGTTAACCGACAAGTGGCTCTAATGAGCAAAACGCTCTTTAGTCGGCCGAATATGGAAAAGCTAATGCGTATGACGGACCTGGACTTGCAGGTGACCAATGATCTGGAGAAAGAGGCATTGCTGAATCGTTTGCGCAGCTCTCTCCACCTGGCCAGTGGCGGTCGGGGCAGCAGTGATATTTATTCGATCTCTTTTAAGCATGAAGACAGAGATGTGGCAAAGAAGGTCGTGCAATCAGTCATTACCGTGATTGTCGAAAATACCCTGGGGGATAAACGAGAAGACAGAGCTGGGGCAGAAGAGTTTATTGACGAGAAAATAGCGGATTATGCAAGCCGCCTGGCGGAAGCAGAAGCTCGTCTGGCTGATTTTAAACATAAGCATGCTGGTGCAATGCCCGGGCAAACGGGTGGCTATTATCAGCACCTCAGCACTGCAAAATCACAACTTCGCGAAGCGCAATTGCATCTGGATGAATTAGGTAATCGTCGGCGTGAGATGCAGCGTCAGCTGGAGGATCTTGAAGAGGAAGACGACGAATTTGGTTTCGGAGAATTTGATTCGACGGAAGTATCCTCTTCCTACGATAGCCGGATATTATCGCTGGAAAGTAAACGCGATGATCTGTTAATGCGCTATACAGAGCGTCACCCTGCAGTTATTCAAACGACGTCTTTAATTGCCGAGCTTGAAGTCGACAAGCAAGAGGAGCTGGATGAATTAGCTGAAGAAGCAGAGGCAGAAGACATGCCAAGTATGGGCCTGCAAACTAGTCCGGTATACCAGCAGATGCGAGCCATGTTGTCTGAGACTGAAGCACGGGCTGCTGAATTAAAAACTCGAGTCGGTGAGTACAAAAATCGCGTCGCTTCCCTGGAAGATATGGTTGATAGTATTCCCCGTGTAGAAGCCGAGTTTAAGGAATTAAATCGTGATTACGGTGTTATTTCGCGACAACATAACACTCTGCTGCAAAGAAGAGAGTCCGCTCGCCTTTCGGGCGATGTTGAGCAAAATGCTAGTGGTGTAAAATTCCGAGTGATCGACCCGCCTTTTGTACCCCTGGAACCGACTGAACCTGATAAATTGTTACTACATTCCGGTGCTTTTATTGCCGCGATTGGTGTGGGTGGGGGGCTTGCCTTACTTCTATCACTACTGCGCCCCGTTGTATGTAACCGAAGAAGCCTTGAGCGTTTGGTTGGCTTCCCTGTTCTTGGCAGTGTATCGATGATTGCTTCAGTGGGCGAAAAGAAAAAAGCACTGCACGAGAAGCTGCTATTTGCATCCATGGTCTTATTTTTATTTCTGACCTTTGCCGGAGTTAATCTCGGGCAAAGTTTGCTCTCAACTTGAAGAGGGTTTTTGCGCTTGGCAAGGGTATCCAATGAGCATAATTGAAAAAGCAGTTGAAAAGCTCAACTCTACTGATTCGGGTGGGCATGTTGTGCCGGCGGCTCGAGAGTCTGGAGCCGCCAGCGGCAGTTGTTCAGCAAGTACTGAGCTTCTTGTTGAGAAAGTTGAGCCGAAAGCCTCTAAACCCTTTTTAGCTTGCGATGCACCTAAAAGCATAGATATTGAGATTAGTTTTGCTGAGCTTGCAGAGCGAGGCATGGTGACACCTGATTCGCCTCGCAGTCCAATCGCAGAGGAATATCGCTCAATAAAAAGGCCCTTGCTAACCAATATTGAAGGTAAGGGGGCGGTTACTATTCGCCACCCTAACTTGATAATGGTGACCAGTGCGCTGCAAGGTGAGGGGAAAACTTTTTCAGCGATTAATCTAGCCATGAGTATAGCTATGGAGCAGGATAAAACTGTTCTACTGGTCGATGCCGATATATCAAAAGCTAGTGCTGCAAGGATGCTAGGTGTACCTGACAGCAGCCCGGGTTTGATTGACGTACTAGAAGATGAGAGTCTGCATGTTGGTGATGTTATTTTGCATACCAATATACCCAATTTGCGGATTGTACCTGCTGGGCGTGTACATGAGAGGTCCACTGAATTACTTGCTAGCCAGAGTATGTACCGAGTGGCTGACGAGCTTGCAGAAAGGTATTCAGATCGCGTGGTGATTTTTGATTCTCCGCCAATGCTACTGACTAATGAAGCTCGGGTCGTGGCGAGCCTGGTCGGGCAGGTCGTATTTGTTATAGCCGCTGAGAAAACTTCTCAGCGCGCTGTTAGCGAAGCACTGAGTATGCTGGGCGATGAGGCGATGGTGGGCATGATTTTGAACAAAACCAAACACGCTTTTACCAGTAAATATGGTTACGGCTATGGATACGGATACGGATACGGATACGGTAATACCCGAGATAAAAACTAAGCTGTCGCTAGGGATTGTTGATGCATAAGCATTGGAAGGAAGTAATAAGGTATTTTGTCGCAGTTAGCCTGGTAGGCTTGCCCTGCACTGCGTGGGCTACACAATGGCGTGTGAGTTCCGGTGTGGGGATTAGTGAGCGTTATAGTGATAACGACAATCTCTCAGCGACGGATAAAAAAGATCAATTTGTTACAGTCATCTCGCCAGAAATTAGCCTGTCTGGCCATGGCGCGGGGCGGGTTGATTATGATGTTCTAGCCTCCCTCTCACATCATGAATCCAGTGACGGAAACGACTCAACAAATCCCTCGTTGAATGGCAATGCCAATGCTGAGCTAGTTGAGCAGATACTCTTCTTTGATGTTAGTTCAACGATTAATCAGAACCGTGTCGACCCTTTTAGCTCTACTGGAGATGATGAGGTCTCTCGCTCGAGCTCTGATAATGTTACTACTACTTATAGTTACACCCTGAGCCCCTATTTGCTTGGACGGATTAATAGCTTCGCCGATATGGAATTACGCTACAGCTACGACGAGCAGTGGAATTCCGATAGTGAGGTTAGTGACAGTAGTCGTCAGGCGGTTTCTTTTAATCTTAATAGTGGCCGCGATTTTGCGATATTCGATTGGGGTCTGGTAGGTGATTACAGTAAGATCGATACTGATGATAACGACGATGGTCTGAGCAATGATGACGAATTAAAATCTGCCGACCTACGTTTGGGATACCGGGTGAATCGAAAGTTACGTTTCAGAGGCTCGGTAGGGCGAGAATGGAATGATTTTAATTCAGTGCGCTCGGATGTTGATGGCAATCGGTGGGATTTTGGTGCCACCTGGACACCGAACAAAAGGGCAACAATCGATATTGGTTACGGTGAAAGGTTCTTCGGAAATACTCCCTCTGTGGATATTTCCTACCGCAGGAAAAGGAGTGTTTTTACCGCCAGTTATCTCAAAGAGCTAACGGATGCCCGTACCCTGCGCAGCGAACAAGGCATTTTCGATGAAGATCCTTTTGGCAACCCCATTGACCCGCTAACGGGCGATCCTGCTTTTGTTTTTCCGGATGAAGGTCAGATCGTTGATGAAAGAGTTTCCTTTTCCTGGTCTCGACAAGGTAAGCGCACGACATTATCCTGGAGTGGGGATCATTCAGTGCAAGAACCACAAAGCTCAAGGGAAGAGGTGGTGTTTATTTCTTCCAGCCTTGAATTATCGCGAAGCCTTACTAGCAAGCTAAGTTTTGATGCAAGTGTCGACTGGGAAAATCAGGAAAATGAACTCGATGAAGAGTTCGAAACATGGCGCTTTAATGCGGGCCTAAGTCGGCCTCTGGGTAGTAAAAGTAATATTAGCTTACGTTACACCTACACAGATAGGGACTCTGACTTGCCTGATGATGGTTATGAAGAGAATCGAGTGATTTTAAATTACAGAATTAACTTTTAAAATCATCTGCCAGGGAGGTGTGAAGTTTGTCTAAATTGGCAGAAAAAAAAATACTTTGTATTGTTGGTGCAAGACCAAACTTTATGAAGATAGCGCCAGTCATCAGGGCACTCAATAACGCTCAACACTCATTCAATGTTCGTCTATTGCACACCGGTCAGCACTATGATGCGGTGATGAAGCAATCCTTTTTTGATCAGCTTAATATCCCTGAACCGGATGTTGACCTGGGCGTGGGTTCAGGTTCTCACGCTGTACAGACTGCTGAGATAATGAAACGCTTTGAGCCGGTGATGGACGAGTTAAAGCCCGACACTATTTTAGTGGTCGGTGATGTGAACTCAACAATTGCTTGCGCGTTAGTGGCGGTAAAAAAAGGCGTGCCCGTTATTCATGTCGAGGCGGGCTTGCGCAGCGGTGATCGCAGCATGCCTGAAGAAATAAATCGCGTGCTCACGGATCAAATTTCTGACTTACTGCTCACCACGGAACGTAGTGCCGAGGAAAACCTTCTTCGTGAAGGTATCAGTGCCGACAAGGTGCATTTCGTCGGCAATGTGATGATTGACACCCTGCTCTATAACCTCGGTAATGCGGTTGCTTCGAAAGAGACAATAAGCCGTTGTCGGGGTGCGGTCGACACGAGTTCAGGTTACGGTTTGCTGACCTTGCATCGCCCCGCTAATGTAGATGACCCCGTGGTGTTAGAGCGCTTGTTGCGTACACTCGTCGAGCTTGCCGAGCACCTGCCGCTACTATTTCCGGTGCATCCAAGAACCACGCAGTGCATCGAGAGTGCCGGTTTAAATCAGCTGGTGGCCGCTAGCCAGCTGTACTTAATTCCCCCTCAAGCCTACCTTAATATGCTTGGTTTAATGAAAGATGCCCGCCTGGTGCTAACAGATTCTGGCGGTATTCAGGAAGAGACAACGGCACTTGGCGTGCCCTGCATAACACTGCGTGAAAATACTGAACGACCGATTACTGTTGCAGAGGGGAGCAATACTATTGTCGGGACGGACCCAGAAAAAATTATGTCGTGTTTCAATGATGTTATGAAAACGGGGGGAAAGGCAGGCCGTAGACCTGAATATTGGGATGGTAAGGCAGCGGAACGCATTGCTGAAGTCATTGGCAATTGGCTGCATAAAATATAGATGGGCTGGCTTTTATGATAGAAAGTGAAAGTAAGAGTAGCTCGTGTTCGTGGTAAAGCAATGATAAGTCAATTGAATGCGAATGCCGCCCCGATCCTCAATGCGATGACAGTCGACGTTGAAGATTACTATCAGGTGTCGGCCTTTGAAAAACACATCTGTAGAACGACATGGGCCGAGTTCGATTGTCGCGTTGAAGCGAATGTTGAGCGTATTCTTCAACTCTTTGAGAAAAAATCGGTAAAGGCGACTTTTTTTACCCTGGGCTGGGTCGCTGAACGCCACCCTGGAATGGTGCGAAAAATAGTTGAAAACGGTCATGAATTAGCCAGCCATGGCTGGGATCATCGGCGTGTAACCTCACAAAAACCAGAGGCCTTTAAGGATGACGTGCTTAGAACACGAGCACTGTTGGAAGACATTTCTGGGCAGGTGGTGAAAGGTTATCGAGCGGCGAGCTATTCTATAGGCGCCGATAACCTTTGGGCGCTGGACGTGTTGGCAGAGGCGGGCTATGAGTACAGCTCGAGTATCGTGCCTATTCATCATGACCACTACGGCATGCCTGATGCGCCGCGTTTTGCCTTTCGGGCGGCCAGCGATCGCATTCTCGAAATCCCCATCAGTACGGTGTCAGTTATGCGTCGTAATATTAACTGTGGGGGTGGGGGCTGGTTTCGGTTTTTTCCTTATGCGTTTACTCGTTGGGCACTCAAGCAGATTAATGAGAAGGAGCAACGCTCCTGTATTTTTTATTTTCATCCCTGGGAAATAGATGAAGATCAGCCAAGAATAGAAAATCTGGGGCATAAAACTCGCTTCCGTCATTATATTAATTTACATAAAACCCATCCGCGTTTAGATCGCTTGCTCGATGATTTTAGTTGGGGACGGATGGATAATATTTTCTTAGGGACAGAACAATGAATATCTGTGTAAGGAGCTCAAATGGGGCTTAAGGTGTGTCACTTAAGTGAAGCTGGTTTTTCGCGCTGGGATGCGTTTGTAGAACTCTGTCCGGAGGCTACATTTTTTCATCGGGCAGGTTGGAAAACGGTACTGGAACGTGCCTTTGGGCACCGGACACATTATTTATATGTTGAGCAGGACGGTGAAATACAGGGCCTGTTACCTCTGGCTCAGGTGAAAAGTGTGTTATTTGGTAACACCTTGGCATCGCTGCCCTTCTGTGTCTACGGCGGTATTATCGCGAACAATGATGAGGCGAGAGTTGTTTTGCGTGAGGCGGCCTGTGAACTTG
>MAAC01010725.1_pt1 | contig 11744 bp, 8 predicted proteins | sample 1115981 | NCBI WGS metagenome assembly MAAC01 (sample SAMN04961126, study PRJNA320927) | seawater metagenome | isolation source: sample BD02T64 sea water enriched with oil for 64 days | place: USA:Gulf of Mexico | collected 2013-07-27 | reverse complement strand
TCGCGCGCTTCTGCGATTGTTAGTTTTGTTAAATCACTCATTATTCAATCACCTTAGGTACGGCAAAGAAGCCTTCTTCGTCAGAAGGTGCATTGGCGATAACGTCTTGTTGGTATCCGCCGTCAGTGATTTCATCTGCGCGCCAGCGATGCTGCATGTCTGCAACGGACGTCATGGGTGCAACATTTTCAGTATCAACCTCACCGAGTTGTTCAACCCAGCCCAAGATTGCGTTTAGTTCATTGGCAAGCGAATCCAAGTCTTTTTCTTCAACCCGAATACGCGCCAAGTTGGCTACTTTTGCCACAGTGGCTTTATCAAGCGACATTTGTCACCCTTTGCTATAATAAGAAGCTAAATCTGGATAGTCGGCCCAGAAATCTATTTTAACACTAAACAAATGGCCAAACCGACAATGGCCGCAAATTAGCGCAACCAATGCTCCTCGGCAACCCCAGCTATCTGAAACATTTTATCGCCCTCGATCAACGCTTGTTAGGATTTGATCCTGGAACCAAGACAATTGGCCTTGCTTTGTCCGATACATCGCTAAAAGTGGCGACACCCTTGATGACGATCAAGCGAAAAAAATTCAAAGATGATGTTGCGATTATTGGTGAACTGATCGAAAAACACAATATTGGCGGCTTTATTATTGGATTACCGCTCAATATGGATGGAACCGAGGGCCCCAGATGTCAATCTTGCCGGCAACTTCAAAAGAATCTCGAAGAATTTTTTGACGTCCCAGTAAGCTTTTGGGATGAGAGATTATCAACAGTTGCTGTTACTCGCACACTTCTCGAGGCCGACGCTTCTCGAAAACGCCGGGCCGAAGTCGTCGATAAGATGGCGGCAACTTTCATTCTTCAAGGGGCGCTAGATTCGCTTTAAGTTAATACCCCTTCAGGCCTCAACCGGCTTTCAGGGAATGAAATTGAGACAACCGTTCCGACACCAAATTCACTTTCAATTGTCAACTCTCCACCGTGTAGCTCAGCCAATTTGACCGAAATTGGCAACCCAAGCCCGGCCCCCTCATACTCCTTAGCATAACCATTTTTTTCAGTCTGCCCAAAAGCCGAGAGTGCTAATCCCACACCTTTTTTAGTCATTCCAATGCCAGTATCGCATACCCGGATAACACCACCATTTTGTTTTTTTGCTTCAATTGTAACGGTGCCTCCTGCTGAAAATTTCACTGCATTATAGGCCACATTTAGCAATATTTGTCGTACCCGCCTCATATCTGCATGAAGATAAAAATCGTCGTCTATTTTTGTCTTAACTGTGCAATTATTATCGTCCGCCCGGCTAGCGACCATCCGACAAACATTCTCAACGGCACTGGAGACTGGAAAAATCTCTTCCTGCAGTTCAATTTTTTTGGCTTCAATCTTAGACAAATCAAGCAAATCATTAACGAGAGACAGTAAATGTTCTCCACCTTCAAGCGCATACGAAGCGTATTCACGGAGGTTTTGTTGAGCCATGTTTTCAGGCCCTTTGGCCAATATTGAGTTAAATCCAATTATTGCGTTCAGTGGTGTTCTAAATTCATGGCTCATGTTGGCAAGAAAACTCGATTTTGCTTTATTGGCTTTTTTTGCAACCTCCAATGCTGTTTTCAACTTCACCTCAGCAGCCTTTCGCTCGGTGATATCCTGCATAATGCATATAAAATGACTGATATTTTCGTCTTTTCCTTGAACAGGCGAAACTGAAACTTGTTTCCACCTTGCAGAATCACTCTTTGTTTTTATCTTCAAGTCCCCACGCCAGCTTCTATTTTCCCTGCACGCCACGACCATTTCTTTAAGACTGCTTATGGGTTGCACATGTTCCACAAAAATTTGAAAATCCTGATCGCAGATTTCAGGTGAGGCATACCCAAAACGATCTTCGAAATGGGGATTCACATATTCGATTACACCACGCGGATCAGTTATAACAATCGCATTGGGGCTTTGCTCCACAGCGCGACTTAGTGTTTTGAAAATATCATCTTTGAAATTCTTGGCCGTAAGATCTTTCATTAAGGTTTGTGCGGCCAATTTCCCCTTCCAGAAAACGGGCTGGCTACATAACTCAGCGTTTACGGTTGTTCCATCCTTCGCGATCAGAGAATAGTCAAGGAATGGTAAACTAAGACGTTCATCAAGAACGCCTTTCATTCGAAGTTCAGCAATTGTCTGAAAGTCGGGCGCAAAAAACTCAAAAAGACTATGCCCACATAGCTGGCTTCCTTTTTCGTATTTGAGAAAATGAGCCGCCGCCTGATTTGCATACACAATGACATCGTCGCATTGAACGACAACGCCATCAGGTGTCATGTCGGCAAGAGAGCGAAACAAACTTTCATCTTCTTCACGGTATGAGGCTTTATTGTCGTTTAAATTTGATTGAAAATATCGTGTTGTCTTTTTTGATTCTACAATTTCGGCCAACCTTAACACTATACAATTCCTTACATTACTACTTGATAAACAACAACTATTGCGGATCTTCTCTGTTGGCTGACAGGTATGAATTTACGAACAGGTTGAAACATTGATTAAAATCAAATCGGTATTATTTTGGTTGTTTCAAAATTTATTTTTAGTCAGATATGCGGGCTTCGTCACAAAATACTCAAAACAGAAAAAGATTATAAAAAAGACACCCTTGCCCTCATTATGGTTCAGCAGTATATAATGCGCCTTTAATGACACATACTCATCAAACAAGCTTTGCCCATCGGCATCTTCTGGATATCGCTAGCCTCAGTGCCAACGATATCGATTTACTATTGAATGTAGCAGAAGGCTATGTGAGCAAATCCCGAGCAGGCGACAAGAAGTCATCTCTGTTGCATGGCCGGACCCAAATCAATCTATTTTTTGAAAACTCAACACGAACACTGACATCGTTTGAGCTTGCAGGAAAAAGACTTGGTGCTGATGTTATAAATATGTCGGTTGGATCCAGCTCAGTTAAAAAGGGCGAAACCCTCATCGACACGGCTATGACCCTGAATGCCATGCATCCAGATGTATTGGTTATCCGTCATTCTGATTCGGGCGCACCGCACTTGTTAGCTCAAAAAGTTGACTGCGCAGTTATCAATGCCGGCGATGGAAGTCACGAGCATCCAACCCAAGCCTTGCTTGACGCCCTGACCATTCGAAATCGCAAAGGTAAGCTCGCCGGTTTGACGGTCGCCATTTGCGGCGACATTCAACATAGCCGTGTCGCGCGCTCAAACATTGCCCTCCTGAATATCATGGGTGCACGGGTCCGAATTGTCGGCCCCACGACATTGATACCATCCAATGCCAAAGCATTGGGTGTTGAAGTCTATCATTCCATGGAAGAAGGATTGAAGGATGCAGATATCGTAATGATGCTTCGCCTCCAAACCGAACGAATGCAAGGTGCCTTTGTCCCCTCCATTCGTGAATATTTCCATTATTTTGGGTTGGATAAACAAAAACTATCTGTCGCAAAACCAGATGCCTTGATCATGCATCCAGGTCCTATGAACCGAGGCGTGGAAATCGATTCTGAAATTGCAGATGATCTAAATATCAGCGCCATATCGGAACAAGTCGAAATGGGCGTTGCCATTCGAATGGCCTGCCTTGATTTACTGACACGGGAGGCACGTTCATGACCGGTAAAATCCACGCGTTACTGAACGCCCGATTGCTTGACCCTGCTACCGAGACAGACACGATCGGCGGCCTTTTAATTCAAGATGGGCTCATTCTTGATTGGGGAAAGCATATCAATGCTGAAAACACTCCCGAAGGAGCAACTTCTGAGGACTGCGGTGGCCATTGCTTATCCCCCGGTCTTGTCGATGCTCACGCCTATTTGTGCGAACCGGGTAAAGAACACCGGGAAACTATGGCTACCGCAGGTCTTGCCGCAGCTGCTGGCGGCGTAACCACGATAAATGCGTTTCCGGCAACTGACCCCGTGATTGATGATCCTTCACTAGTTGAAATGATCACAAGACGCGCCTTGCAAACCTGCCCTGTCAACATCTGCATTACCGGTGCCCTGACAAAGGGTATGGAAGGCACAGAAATGGCGGAACTTGGTTTGATGGCGGATGCCGGGGTCGTCGCCTTCAGTGATGGCCAAAAGGCAATTGGCGACATCAATATGATGCGAAGGGCCTTAAGCTATTCCACCATGTTTGAAAAACCCATTATCGTTCACGCCGAAGAGCCAAATCTCGCTGGAAATGGTGTTATGGCGGGCGGGCGTATGGCCACAATTATGGGCCTTAAATCCATTCCTTCGTGTGCAGAAGCAATCTTGGTAGAGCGAGATATCCGGCTTGTGGCAATGACGGGTGCAAAATGGCATGCAGCGCATCTAAGTACTGCCGATGCCCTAGATTCTATTCGCAGAGCAAAAGACCAACAGATTTCGGTAACTGCTGGAACAGCACCGCATTATCACGCCCTCAATGATATGGAAGTTGGTGAATACAGAACATTTGCCCGTGTCTCGCCGCCCCTTCGGGTGGAAGAAGACCGTATGGCGGTTGTGGAAGGCTTGAAAGACGGAACTATTGATGTCATTTCATCCCAACATCTACCGCAAAGCGCCGATAGCAAACGCCTCCCCTTCGCTCAAGCCAAACCGGGTGTCATTGGGTTAGAAACGATGCTGCCAGTGAGCCTACGCCTGTACCACAATCAGGAAATGGATCTTCTGGGACTGTTGCGAACAATGACAGTTGCGCCTGCCAAGTTGCTTGGCCTGGATTGCGGCGCCCTTAAATCCGGAAAACCTGCAGATCTTTGCTTGTTTGATCTTGGAAAACCGTGGCAAGTTGTTGGTTCTGAATTAAAGTCAAAATCGAAAAATACAGCGTTTGACGGGCATCTGCTTCAAGGGCGCGTTTTAAAAACAATGGTGCGCGGTAAAACCGTGTTTGAATTACAGGGAAGTTAATAATGCCAGATCCGATCGGGGATTTAAGCTATACGTGGCCGTTTTTAGCGGCTGCGGTCATTGGATACCTGATCGGATCTATTCCTTTTGGTCTTGTTCTAACACGCCTTGCGGGACTTGGTGATGTTCGTAAAATTGGGTCCGGCAACATCGGCGCCACAAATGTTCTTCGAACTGGCAACAAGATGCTTGCCCTTGCCACACTTATTCTTGATGGCGGTAAAGGGGCTATTGTTGTTCTCCTCGCCAATCATTTCCTGACCCAAGACTATGCAGTCCTTGCGGGCGGCGGTGCTTTCCTTGGTCACCTTTTCCCTCTCTGGTTAAAATTTAAAGGCGGTAAAGGCGTTGCAACGTTCATCGGTGTCATGCTTGCAATCTCATGGCCTGCTGGGATCGCAGTCGCGCTAACGTGGCTTTTAGTAGCGATCACGCTTCGCATGTCATCGCTTGCAGCCCTCATTGCGGCGGCCTTATCCCCCCTTTATGTTTACGGCCTGATGCAAACAGTCTTGCTTGATGAAATATATTTTGGGGATCCCCAGCGCATTGAACTTAGCGCATTTATGGCGATCCTGATTTTCATCAGACATCACGAAAATATCGGGCGAATTCTAAAAGGGACGGAACCACGGATCGGCAAAAAGTAAAATCGCTTTAACCGATTACGTGTATTATAAAATTCTTTTTCAATTGACGCGTTAAATACTATTTGACACTATTCCCTTATGAATAGTGTCACAGAGATATCGTTTTCTGAAAAAATAAGCTGGCTTCAGCTTATTCGATCTGAAAATATTGGCCCCATTACTTTCTTTCAGTTATTGCGCAAATTTGGATCTGCATCCCAAGCCCTTGCCGAAATACCTGAACTTGCAAGGAAGGGCGGCGCAAAAAAACCAATCCGAATATTTGCGAAAGCCTCCGCTCAACGAGAAATGGATCAGCTTATGTCAGCTGGCGGGCAACTTATCGCAGCCTGCGAGCCTCAATACCCGCCGCTTCTCCGTGAAATACACGATCCTCCGCCCGTAATAAGTGTCATGGGGCATATAAGTTTATTACAAAAGGAATGTATTGGGGTTGTGGGCTCTAGAAATGCGTCTGCGGTTGCGCAAAAGCTAACCCAGCGATTTTCAGCGGATCTCGGGGCGAAAAATATCGTTATCGTATCTGGTCTTGCCCGCGGCATAGATAGCGCCGCTCATACTGCATCATTACAGACTGGCACTATCGGTGTTGTTGGCGGCGGCGTTGATGTTGCCTATCCTCGCGAGAATCGGGAGCTGCAAAATTTAATTGCCGAACAAGGATGCATCGTTGCCGAACAATCTTTTGGCACAAAGCCACAAGCCAGACATTTCCCAAGACGAAACAGAATTATTTCAGGATTATCACTTGGCATCCTTGTTATGGAAGCAACCCCAAAATCGGGATCATTAATTACGGCTAGGATGGCCGCGGAACAAGGACGCGATGTGTTTGCCGTTCCCGGATCCCCCCTTGATCCAAGGGCAAAAGGCACAAACAATCTGATCCGCAATGGCGCGGCTTTGGTGGAATCTGCCGCTGAAATCCTAGATGAACTCCGGAGTGTAAGGCTACGCCCCTTGCAGGAGCCTGACCAACCCATGCTCCCCCTACGACACCCCATACCAATAGATACGAACTTACTTAATGAAGCCCGGCCTAATATTGTATCGTTATTGAGCCCAGTGGCCATAAATATTGATGAATTAGTGAGACTATCTTTAGCACCTCCATCTGTGGTAATGACGATTTTACTTGAATTGGAACTAGCAGGCAGAATAGAACGCCATTTCGGTAACAGGGTTTCCTTGACAGGGTAGCCTCTCTATATATGGCAAGTATTCCGTTAGTCCGAACTGAAATCAGATTAAACCTGTGGTGTCCTTATGAATGTCGTCGTCGTTGAATCACCAGCGAAAGCAAAAACCATCAATAAGTATTTGGGGCCGAATTATATCGTCCTCGCTTCGTATGGTCACATTAGAGATTTACCCTCTAAAGATGGCTCGGTTAAGCCCGACGAAGACTTTGCCATGGATTACCAACAAGATTCAAAATCAGCTAAGCACATTAAGGCTATAGCTGACGCGCTTAAGGGCGCTGAAAATCTGTATCTCGCAACTGACCCGGATCGTGAAGGTGAAGCCATTGCCTGGCACGTCCTAAAGGTCATGGAAGAGAAAAAGAAAATTAAAGACGCGAAGGTTAGCCGCGTTGTCTTTAACGAAATTACAAAAAAAGCTGTTCTAGACGGCATCGCAAACCCACGCGAACTGGATATGAACCTTGTGAACGCCCAGCAAGCACGGCGCGCACTCGACTACCTTGTGGGCTTTACGCTCTCCCCAGTCTTGTGGCGGAAACTGCCGGGCGCGAAATCAGCCGGCCGTGTACAATCCGTTGCGCTTCGTTTGATTTGTGAGCGGGATTTGGAAATTGAAGCGTTTGTTCCAGAAGAATACTGGACAATCGATGCAGACTTTAAGACTGCAAAAGGCAGCGACATCACAGCTCGTCTGACTTATGTGGACGGCAACAAGCTTGATAAATTCTCGTTGCCCAATGCCGATATTACGAATGCCGCTGCGGAAAAAGTCCGAGCTGGCGCATTCACTGTTGCCTCTGTCAGTCAAAAGCCAACACGCCGCAATCCGTCTCCACCATTTACAACATCAACGCTACAACAAGAAGCCTCTCGGAAACTTGGGTACGGTGCCAAGCGGACGATGATGACTGCGCAAAAATTGTATGAAGGTTTTGATATTGGTGGTGAAACTACAGGTTTGATCACCTATATGCGGACAGACGGGGTCACCCTCGCGGCAGAAGCCGTGCAGTCTTGCCGTGAAGTTATCGCATCTGAGTATGGACCTGAATTTGTCCCAAGTGCGCCGCGGGAATACAAAACCAAATCTAAAAATGCACAAGAAGCCCATGAAGCGATCCGCCCAACGGATTTGACCCGGACACCTGCCATGATGGCAAAATACCTGGATCAAGAGCATTTGCGTCTTTATGAACTTGTTTGGAAGCGGACCATTGCCAGCCAAATGGAAAGCGCCCGCCTCGAACGGACGACCATTGATTTCTCTGACGGTGCAGGCCAAACAATGCGCTCCACTGGCAGCGTTATCAGTTTCGCAGGTTTCCTCAAACTTTACGAAGAAGGCCAGGATGACGCAGCAGAAGATAAAGACGGTAAACGTCTACCTGCGGTATCTGAAGGCGAAAACATGGGCACCGAAATTGTGCGCGAAGACCAACATTTCACGGAACCGGCGCCGCGCTACAGCGAAGCTAGCCTTGTGAAGAAACTCGAAGAACTTGGCATTGGTCGCCCATCAACTTATGCATCGATCATTTCCGTTCTTCAAGATCGTGATTACGTCAGAATTGAACAAAAACGTTTCATGCCTGAAGATAAAGGCCAACTGGTAACAGCCTTCTTATCCTCCTTCTTCACCCGCTATGTGGAATATGATTTTACGGCACAACTGGAAGAACGGCTTGATGATATTTCCGATGCTAAAGTTGAGTGGAAACAGGTTTTGCGTGATTTCTGGAATGACTTTACCGTTTCGGTTGAAGGGACTGCCGAACTTAGGGTTACGGATGTTCTGGAAGAGCTGAACAAAGCTCTCGGACCTCATATTTTCCCAGCGACTGAAGATGGAAAAGATCCCAGAGCCTGCCCGAAATGTGCTGAAGGCCGCCTAAGTCTAAAAACTGGCCGTTTCGGCGCATTTGTTGGTTGTTCAGATTATCCTGAGTGTCGTTACACCCGTCAATTGGGCGCGACGGAGGAAGAGGCGAATGCCGCTGCTGCAGACGAGGGTCCAAAAGAACTTGGAATAGAGCCAAAAAGCGAACTTATGATCACCCTTCGAAAAGGCCCCTATGGTCCTTATCTGCAATTGGGTGAACCTGCGCCAAAGAAAAAGCCCAAACGGGTTTCAATTCCAAAAGATATGCCGCTTGAAGATGTGGATTTTGAAATTGCTCTCCAGCTTATTTCTTTACCCCGGGAAGTCGGCTTGCACCCTGAATCAGGAACGATGATCACAGCAAATTTGGGGCGCTATGGCCCATATGTTGAGTGTGACAAAAAATACGGAAAACTGACCAGTGGCATGGAAGTTCTCACCGTCGGTATGAACCGCGCTGTGGAATTGCTGGCAGCTTCTAAAACGCGCGGCGCCGGTACTGCCGCAGCACCGCTACGAGTTGTTGGGCCACATCCGTTGGATGAGGCTGATATTAATGTAAAATCAGGCCGATATGGTCCCTACGTCACCCATGGCGGAATCAATGCAACAATTCCAAAAGCATCTGATCCAATGACAATCACATTGGAAGAAGCTGTACAATTATTGGCCGATCGCGCCGAGAAAAGCGGTAAAAAACCTAAAACAGCGAAGAAAAAGGCAGCTCCTAAGAAGAAGGCAGCGGCAAAGAAAAAGCCTGCGGCTAAAAAGAAACCGGCTGCAAAGAAGAAACCGGCGGCCAAAAAAGCGGCCCCCTCTGAAGAATAAGTAATCGCGGATTAATTCCGTAGAAATAGGTAAAGTGACACGTAAACCAGAACATCCGTCGATTCTTCCAACCAAGGAACAAGTCCGGGAATTTATTGAGAAGAGCGACGGATCCGTTGGCAAAAGAGAAATAGCCAAGGCCTTTAACGTTAGAGGCAGCGATCGAATTTACCTGAAGCAGATCCTTAAAGAATTACTATCTGATGGCGTTCTGGAGCAAGGGCATAAACGATCCCTTAATCCTGCAGGAACCCTGCCAAGTGTTGCGGTTATTGAAGTCACAAAAGTTGACAAGAACGGCGAAGTTATTGCCAAACCTCTTCGCTGGGAAGAAGAAGCCCCTGCTCCTGTTATTTATGTAAGCGGAGCAAATGCTGGCGGCACTGCTCCGGCGCCAGGTGTGGGAGATCGTTTACTTGCGAAGCTTTCTAGGCAGGCGGACGGAAGCTATGATGGCCGCGTTATACGGCATCTTCGCGCCGCTGAAGGCCCCGTTCTTGGTGTTTACACCAAAACAGGAACTAACGGACGCGTCCAACCAACAGACAGAAAAAACAAAAAAGAAGTTATCATTCTGGATGAGCACTCCAAAGGTGCGCAAACCGGAGAGGTTGTCCTTTGTGAAATAATTCCGGGGCGCCACGCAGGCCTGCAAGAAGGAAAAGTCACCGAACGGCTTGGCGGACTTGGAGATTCTCGCTCCATTAGTCTTATTGCGATCCACACACACGGCATTCCGCACGAGTTTGACGAGGCTGTCACCAAAGAAGCTTTGGCCGCGAAACCAGTTGAACTCGCCAACAGAACAGACCTTCGTCATTTGCCCATCGTCACCATTGACCCTGCAGATGCACGAGATCGTGATGATGCTGTTTGGGCTGCACCAGACGAAGATCCAGATAACTCTGGTGGCTGGCAAGTCATCGTGGCAATCGCCGATGTGTCCCACTATGTAACATCTGGGTCGGAACTTGACAGAAGTGCTCTTGAGCGCGGAAATTCCGTATACTTTGCTGATCGCGTGGTTCCTATGCTACCGCACGAGCTCTCAAGTGATTTATGTTCACTGCATGAAAATGTGGATCGACCGGTCATGGCCGTCCAAATGCGCTTTGATCATCAGGGCAACAAAATTGAACATAAATTTATGCGGGCGCTTATCAACTCATGCGCTTCCTTAACTTACAGGCAAGCTCAGGACGCCTACAAAGGTTATCCAGACGAAAAGACAGAACCGCTGGTTCATTCGGTTATCAAGCCGCTTTTTGCAGCCTACACGGCTTTAAAAATCGCGCGCGAAAAACGACAACCTCTAAATTTGGAATTACCAGAACGTAAAATCGAACTGACTGCCGACGGTTTTATAAAATCAGTCACGCGGAAGGTTCGCTTCGATGCTCATATGATGATCGAAGAATTTATGATCCAAGCCAATGTCTGTGCGGCGGAAACGCTTATTCAAAAGCGCCGCCCTTGCATGTTCCGTGTTCATGAGGAACCTGCCCGCGAAAAACTTGAAGGTCTTCGTGAAGTTTTAAACGAAATGGATATTAGCTTTGCTAAGGGCCAGATCTTAAAAACCGAAACATTCAACAGGATTTTAGCGCAAGCAGAAACCGAAACTGACCGTGAATTGGTAAGTACATTAGTTTTGAGATCACAATCTCAAGCGGTCTACAGTCCTGATAACCGTCATCATTTTGGCCTGAACCTTAAAAATTACGGCCATTTTACATCGCCAATTCGCCGGTACGCTGACTTGCTCGTTCATCGGAGTCTTATTTCCGCAATGGGATTTGGTAAAGATGGCCTTGCCGCTCACGAAGAAGATAGCTTTGTCGAGATTGGGGAGCAAATCTCCAAACTTGAACGCAGAGCGATGATTGCCGAACGGCAAACAATGGATCGCTTTACAGCCATCTTTCTGGCCAACCAGATCGACAAGATTTTCGAAGCGAAAGTTACAGGCGTTACTCGCGTTGGACTATTTGTCGCGTTAGAGGGGACGGGTGCGGATGCGTTGATCCCCATCTCGACACTAGGGCATGACTTTTTTGTCTTCGATCAAGATCGCCACAAACTGGTGGGCGAGCGAACAGGTGTAACCTTCCGTCTCTCAGACCGTCTTATGGTCCGCTTGCAAGAGGTTAATATCGCAACCGGAAGCATGGTTGTTTCTGTGGAAGATGGAAATGACAACAACGCTTTTAAAGCTAAAAACTCCAAACATCG
>MAAC01015094.1_pt1 | contig 11749 bp, 11 predicted proteins | sample 1115981 | NCBI WGS metagenome assembly MAAC01 (sample SAMN04961126, study PRJNA320927) | seawater metagenome | isolation source: sample BD02T64 sea water enriched with oil for 64 days | place: USA:Gulf of Mexico | collected 2013-07-27 | reverse complement strand
GCATTGATTGAAGAGAATAGTTATTCTATTGTCGAAATCAATAACGTAGCATAAAGCGTTTCTAAACCAGCCCTGCGGGGACGTCTGAGCAAACCATGTTCTTCGTTGCCTCCTTTGTTTAGGACGCTACATGGATGTAGCTTATTAGAAGAGAATGCAGGAGCATATTCTCCTGAATAACCCTTACTAAAATGAGGCGCCTTGATCATGAATTGCTCAAGCGTCCTGAAACACGCATCTTCAAGTGGCTTGGGTATATAGTTTTTTATCCCCTCATTGCATTGCCCCATTCCAATAAAAGCATTAGAATAGCCGCGAATTTTATTAGCTGCGAGGCGACTTTTTTTGTTATTAATGATCGATAATTACGACTCATTTACTTTTAATTTAGTGCATTATTTTCAAGCGCTAGGTCAAGAGGTTGTTGTCTATAGAAATAATGAAATTAGCCTTAAAGAAATTGAGCAATTAACACCTCAATATATTGTTATATCTCCAGGTCCTTGTGATCCTGATTCGGCTGGCATCTCCCTTGACGTTGTAAAAGAATTCGCCGGCAAAATACCTTTATTAGGTGTGTGTTTAGGCCATCAATGTATTGCGCAGCATTTTGGTGCTAGTGTGGAAAAAGCAAAAAAAGTTATGCATGGTAAAACCTCCAAGATTTCACACAATCAACAAGGTTTATTCGCTGAATTAAATCATCCATTACAAGTCACACGTTACCATTCTCTGATTGTTAACAAACAATCATTACCAGCAGAACTCATCATGACGGCATGGAGCCTAAATGAACAAGGTGAGGTAGATGAAATTATGGCGCTAGAACATAAAACCCTTCCGATTAGCAGTGTACAATTCCATCCGGAATCAATACTTACGGAGCAAGGACAATATTTATTAGCAAATTTCATCAAACAATTTAAAAATTACCCGATAAGCTAATATACTCATGATACTTCAAAATGTCTGTTTCAGGACGCCTGAGCAATTCATGATCAAGGCCTGAGCAATTCATGATCAAGGCGCTTATTTTTATTAATGGTTGTTCCCTTAAAAAAAGGAGCAACGACGAGCATGATTTGCTCAGGCGTCCCCGAAGGGCGAGTTTTAAAGGCTTATATGCGGCGTTATTGATTTTGACAAGGGAATAACCATTCTCTTCAATCAATGCCTTGCCTCTAAGCCTTTAAATTCTCGCTGAAACGAGCATTTCGAGGTAACATGAGTATAACAAGAGCTTTTTAGAGCAAAGCCAGATAAAGTAGTCCCCTTAAAGTGATAGATTTCACGCATTCTATGCTCAATTTTATATTTTAGGTAAGCAACAAAACCGCTATGCAGATTTTTGAAAACAATCAAACTGTCGCCACAGTTTATCAACGTGCTTTTAGCCTCTCTATCTGTAAAGATTTTGCGGAAAAGCAAAGTGGTAAAGTCTCTATGGTCGACCATCAAGGTAGCGAGCAAGAAAACCGCCGCCGAGAATTGTTATCTGTTGAAGTGCAAGCTCAACAAGAGAAAATTATTGCCGAGCATGGCGAAGAGCATTTTCGAAAACAAATTAAACAGAATTTCTTTAGCCGGCTGCGTACGAAAATTAATAGTGACTTTGATAATAAAGAGCACCTATATCACTACATCTTAGGCATAGAAGATGCTTGCCCTGCTATCCTTGATATTTTATCTGCGCGCGCCGCTTCAGTGAACCAAATCAAAGATCTTGCTGCCTCATTATCTTGGTTAACCATTGATTTAATAAGCTTAGTGAATAAACCACAATATAGAAAACGTGCTGACGTACAAGTTACTGATGCCAAGCTAGCGTTAAGTTATATTGGTTTAGATAATTTAAAATTGGTTATGCCAACGTTTACCCTAAAACATTGGTTGCCAACAAGCACTGCCCCATATGGTTTAATGAAACGTAAACTTTGGAATGATAGCTTATCAATTGCACTAGCTTCGCGCGTATTAGCCAAAGAGCAAGGGCTTGACGAATTTACTGCTTTTACCACGGGTATGTTATCAAATATTGGCCGACTTGCCGTCACTCGCTGCTATTTAACAAAGTTTACTGAGATGCATAAAAAAGAAGTACGTGATGCCTTTGAGAAAAAAGACAAACGTTTGCATAATGTCTTATCGAAAATTGAAACGAGTGAAGAACTGCTCCTTGAACAACTCATTATGCGAAGCTCGCAACTGTCTGCTGATTTAATTGAGAAAATGCATTTTAAACGACTTGCTATCACCGAGCCCATTTTTGATTTAGCTTACGCGGAAAGTATTGAAAAAATGCACCCTATTGCGCAACTGGTTGCCAAAGCTAAAGCTTATGTTGCCTTTCGTGCGTTAGCGAAAGCAGAGTTAATTAACAATGATGAAAGCAAACTACTGCTCAGTACGGTTAATTTAACACCAGCGGAAATAACACTATTGAAAAAAAGTGATATCGATCACATTAAACTTAACTTCAATTAGGGACTACAAAAGCCGTCTCAAAAAACCAATGTCCCCTATTTTGTCACTAATTTAGGTATAAATTCAGTTTTTCTCGTGATTTTTTTCTGATTAATTATTAAAAAATCACGCTGATGACTTTCATCAAGCAAGCGCCTACTCACCCACTTATCTCCTTATTTCCACAAAACAATCCGATTCAATAAATATTCATCTTTTATGAATAAAGTTAGCTAAGCCTTTGTTTCTTCTGGGCTACAGGCCTGCACAGCAAGACAAGTCGACTATTTCCTGTCATACTATTGCTCTATTTTTTAACTCGCTGTTATTATTTTTCACAATCATTAGATATTCATTAAGCTTTATCTAGATTATGCAGTGATACCAAGTGAATTAATTAATTACTCAATTAGCGAGAGTTAAAAGGATTACAGGCAAGGCATTGATTGAAGAGAATGGTTATTCCCTTGTCAAAATCAATAACGATGTATGTAAACCTTTACCTTTTATTAGGTACTCGCCCTTTGGGAACTCATTAGCGAACTGATAACGTCGCAAAATTAATGAAATATAGAATAACTATGTTTAAATAATTTTTGTTTGTTCTAAGCTCGCTAATGTAGTTCTAATTTGATTAATATATTAGCTCAATTGGTATAAGCTATTAAAAAAATTACCCACTTATTAATGAGGATTTTAAAAATGTCAGAACATTTTTCAGTTGAACGCGGCTTATTTGATGATGTAATGGTGCCAAACTATGCACCTTCAGCGGTTATACCTGTTCGCGGTCAAGGCTCTCGAGTGTGGGATCAACAAGACAAAGAATATATTGATTTCGCCGGCGGTATTGCCGTTAGTGCTTTAGGTCACTGTCACCCTGCTTTAGTGGGTGCTTTAAAAGAGCAAGGCGAGAAAATCTGGCATTTATCGAATGTTCAAACAAATGAACCCGCGTTACGCTTAGCAAAAAAATTAGTTGATAGTACTTTTGCTGAAAAAGTATATTTTTGTAATTCAGGCGCTGAGTCAAATGAAGCAGCGTTGAAGTTAGCTCGTCGTTGGGCATTAGAAGTACATGGTGCAGATAAATCACAAATCATTGCTTTTAAGCAAGGTTTCCATGGCCGTACTTTCTTTACCGTAACGGTTGGTGGTCAAGCTGCTTACTCTGATGGATTTGGTCCAAAACCAGGTGACATCGACCATGCAGAATATAATAACCTTGATAGTTTAAAAGCACTAATCTCTGATAAAACGTGTGCCGTAATGATTGAACCATTACAAGGTGAAGGCGGTATCGTTTCACCAACTGATGAATTCATTAAAGGTGTTCGCGCTTTATGTGATCAACACAATGCATTGTTAATTTTTGATGAAGTACAAACGGGTGTTGGCCGTTTAGGTGACTTATACGCTTATATGGATCTAGGTGTTACTCCTGACATTCTAACTTCAGCTAAAGGTTTAGGCGGCGGATTCCCTATCGGCGCTATGCTTACGACTACTGAGATTGCTAAACATCTTAAAATTGGTACTCACGGCAGTACTTATGGCGGCAACCCATTAGCTTGTGCTGTTTCTGAAGCAGTGCTAGATACCGTAAATACGACAGAGGTTTTAGCGGGTATCAAAGCTAAAGCAAAACTTTATGTTGATGGCTTAAACGCGATTAACGCTAAATATAATATTTTTTCTGAAATCCGTGGTAAAGGTTTATTAATTGGTGCGGTATTAAACGACAAATACCAAGGCCAAGCTAAAACGTTTTTAAATGCAGCAATGGAAGAAGGCGTTATGGTATTAGTTGCAGGCGCAAGTATTATTCGCTTCGCACCTTCACTTGTTATTCCTGATGAAGATATTACCCTTGGTTTAGCACGCTTTGAAAAAGCTATCGCTAGCTTAGTTTAACTTAACCGAGACTAGCCTAGTCAATGCTAATAGTTACCTGTTCATTTCGCTAAGACTTGAGCGGGAAATACCAAGCGGACTAACTTATTAATCCGTTTGGTATATACCACTTCTTTTCATCGAGAGCATTTATGATCATTGTACGTCCTATTAAAAAAAGTGACTTGAAAGCCCTACACCAAATTGCGATAGATTCTGGCCATGGTTTTACCTCACTACCAGTAAATGAACAATTACTTCAACAACGCATTAACCTCGCTGAAGAATCCTTTTCAAAAGAAGTGAGCCAAGCGGGAAAAGAAGGTTATCTTTTTGTTATGGAAGATACCGAAACAGGTGACGTTGTTGGTACCAGTGGTATTGAAGCGGCTGTTGGTTTAGATGATGCATTTTATCATTATCACTTAGGTAAAGTTGTCCATAGCTCACGTGAACTGAATATTTACAATACCGTAGAAACCTTATCACTGTGTAATGATTACACCGGTGCCAGTGAAATTTGTACGTTATATTTAAGTGACAGCCATCGCAAAAACAACAATGGTCGTTTTCTATCACGTTTTCGCTTTCTTTTTATCGCGGAACATAAAGAGCGCTTTTCTGACACCATTATTGCAGAAATGCGTGGTGTTTCAGACAATGAAGGTCGCTCACCATTTTGGAATTGGCTTGAAGAACATTTTTTCTCAATGGACTTCCCTACTGCCGATTACTTAACCGGTATAGGTAAAAAAGAATTTATCGCTGAATTAATGCCGAAGTATCCAATATACGTCAATTTGCTAAGTAAAGAAGCACAAGACGTGATTGACAAGGTACATCCGCAAACAGTACCAGCACTTCGCTTATTAGAAGCGGAAGGTTTTGCAAGACGTGGCTATGTTGATATTTTTGATGCCGGTCCAACGGTTGAATCGCATGTTAGCAATATTAGAACGGTCAACCAAAGTAAGCGTTGCCAAGTGATCATTGATGAAGTTCAATCCACTGATAATTACATTATTTGTAATAGTAAAGTTGAAGACTTCAGAGCCACTCAAGCGCCACTTTCATTACGCGACACGGCTAACCAAGTTGTGATTAGTCAAGAAGTTGCCGAAGCATTGATGGTCAATGCTGGCGATTGGGTTCGTATAATATCCAATTAACCCCTGCCACTTTGTCCTAGCACAACAACATACAAATTTAGCGTGGCTAACACTAGTCACTCATCAAATTACTAATGGTGATAGCAGAACGCCTCTGTCACCACTATCAATGAGAAGGAAACACCATGTCTCACACAAATCCAGTTCAATTTATTAATGGTCAATGGCAAGCAGGTTTAGGTCATGATGTAAGTTCATCTAACCCGGCTCGTAATGAAGTCATTTGGCAAGGCAAAACAGCCAGTGCCGATCAAGTAAACGATGCAGTATTAAGCGCTCGTACAGCATTTGAAAGCTGGGCAAATGTTAGCTTAGAAGCACGTGTTGCCGTGGTAACAAAATTTGCTGAGTTATTAGCTGAGAACAAAGATGCGTTAGCAACAACAATTGCCTTAGAAACTGGCAAGCCAAAGTGGGAAACTACCGGTGAAGCAGGGGCGATGGTAGCTAAAGTAGCTATCTCACTTAAAGCTTACAACGAGCGTACTGGTACAGTTGAAAACCCAATGCCTGGTGCAAAAGCATTTATTCGTCACAAACCCCATGGTGTTGTCGCTATTTTTGGTCCTTATAATTTCCCTGGCCATTTACCAAATGGCCACATAGTACCTGCCTTAATTGCTGGTAATACTATTGTATTTAAACCAAGTGAATTAACGCCTCGTGTTGCACAAGAAATGTTAAAGCTTTGGGAACAGGCTGGTTTACCTAACGGTGTTATCAACCTAGTTCAAGGTGAGGTAGATACAGGTAAAGCACTTGCCAGTCATAAACTTATTGATGGTTTGTTTTTCACGGGTAGCTCTACAACAGGTCATCTATTGCATGAACAATTTGCCGGTCAACCAGGTAAAATTCTTGCGCTAGAAATGGGTGGTAATAACCCGCTTGTTGTTAAAGATGTTAGCGACATTGATGCTGTTGTACATGACATTGTACAATCTGCTTTCGTTACTACTGGACAGCGTTGTACTTGTGCTCGTCGTTTATTCATTGAAGCCAATGAACAAGGTGATGCTATTTTAGCCCGTCTTATCGAAGTAACTAACAACTTAACTATTGGTTACTACGATGACGAAGAACAGCCATTTATGGGCTCTATGATTTCGGAAAAAGCAGCATTAAGCTTAGTTGATGCACAAACTAAATTGCTAGCTCTTGGCGCAACATCGATTGTAGAACTTAAACATCTAGAAGCAGGTACTGGTTTTGTTTCACCGGGTATTATTGATGTTAGTGATATCATTGCTGACATACCAGATGAAGAATATTTTGGTCCATTAGTTAAACTATATCGTTACAACGATTTCGATAAAGCGATCGATGAAGCTAATAATACTGGCTTTGGTCTATCTGCCGGTTTGTTATCGGACAGTGAAGATTCATACAATCACTTCTTTACTCGCATTCGTGCTGGTATTGTTAACTGGAACAAACCTATTACAGGCGCAAGCAGTGCTGCTCCATTTGGTGGTATTGGTGCTAGTGGTAACCACAGAGCCAGTGCCTTTTATGCCGCAGATTACTGTGCTTACCCAATTGCCTCAGTTGAAGCAGAGAAAGTGAGCTTACCTGCAACATTAACGCCTGGTATGAAATTCTAAATGCAAAACAACAATACTCTTACATCAGAAACACTAAACCTTACCGACATTACCGATGATAGCTTTACCCAAGCTTATCGCCAATTTGTTGCACAAGGTGACTTTATTGCGTTAACACGCCAGTTTGAACAAGGTTTTGCCCAAACTGGCGTGGACAACCAATTAAGTTTTAACGTCAAGCAAGCGAAAGTTAGCTTACTCGATACCGGTGTTTTATTAGTAGAGCCTGAAAAGTGGGCAATACCAAGTAAGAGTATTGTTATTTCTTCGGGCATTCATGGCAATGAAACTGCGCCAATTGAAATAGTGCAACAGTTGATTAGTGACATTATTGCGCAAAAGATTCAAGTTAAGCACCGTACCCTATTCATTATGGGTAACCCTGTGGCGATGAACATCACCAAGCGTTTTCAAACTGAAAATTTAAACCGCTTATTTTGCGGCAAATACCAAGGTATTGACCCTTGTTATGAAAAATATCGTGCAGAAAAGTTAGAGGGCTATGTTAGTGATTTCTTTAACGCTGGCGTTGCTAAAGACATTAGCGCTAATATTAATGATAACAAAGTAACCAATTCAGCCGAAGTGACTAACTACCACTACGATTTGCATACCGCTATTCGTAATTCTAAATATGAAAAATTTGCGATTTATCCTTTCCAAGATGGTAAACCTTGGGATAAAGAACAGTTAAGCTTTATGGCTAGCTGTGGTGTAAATACTATTTTATTCGGTCATGGACCAAGTGGCACATTTTCCTACTTCAGTAGTGCAAACTTTGCCGCGCATGCATTTACTATCGAATTGGGTAAAGTAAGACCCTTTGGTGAAAACAACATGGCTAACTTCCAAGCCATGACAAACAACTTAAACGCACTGGTTACCGATGATGACATCACCTTGAAAACCTTTGATAATGACGATTTCAATTTATTTGAAGCGTTAGGTGATATCACTAAAGTGAGCGATAATTTTGAACTTTATATTGCTGATGAGGCGAGTAACTTTACTGATTATCCTGTTGATACTTTATTATCAAGCGATACTGGACAAGAGTATCGCACTAGCCTTCCAGGCGAGAGTATTGTATTCCCTAATGCCAATGTCGGTAATGGTCAACGTGCTGTATTAATGGTTGTCCCTACAACACTGCCATAGAAATTTTGTAATAAAACCTATTGCTATAATGCATTTTCATAAGCCCTTATTATTTAATAATATGGGCTTATATTTTTTATAAACTCTTTTTTAGAAAGATGAGGGAATATTGATTCACACTCATTAAAAACACTAAACTTCCTGCTATACTCAAACAAAAGTACTAATAATTTACACAGGTAAGCCAAAATATTATGGTTACAGACACTGACGGCTACATTCAGATAATTGAGTATTTGACAGAACACCTCAGTTTATTTGAAAACTCAACCGCCCCAGCGCAAGCTAATGAAACTGTAATGTCAGCTATTGAAGTAGAACTGTGTGACCAAATTATTAGTGTCTGCAGTCAAAACCAAGGCCTGACTTTTAATCAACGTAATGCCATTATTCGAGAAGTAGATGCCATTGTTTACGATCTTGAAGAAATTCTTTCGGGCGTCATCAATAATCCCGTTAACCCTGCGCAACAAGCCTTCATACGAGAATTTGCAGGTCTAATCAAAAACCTCTTTGATAGTGTCATCCATAAAGATACTAAGAGCTAAGCCTCATCATTACCTACTTGTAACGTTATAAATACTGCGCTACCTCTTTATAAAACCGCTATTACACATAACAACTGGTGGTGATGCTTCAACTTCGATAGAATCTCTCACATGTTAATGGTAAATAGAGTCAATAATGAAAGCACAAGTAAAATGGTTAGGCGAAGAGTTATTCATAGGCACCTCTGAAAGTGGCCACACTATGGTTTTAGATGCTAATGGTGGCAACTTAGCCCCTAGCCCTATGGAAGGCGTTCTCATCTCACTGGGTGGATGTTCTTCAGTAGATGTAGTTAGCATATTACAAAAAGCGAGACAGAACATAAGCGGTTGTCATGTTGAAATATCTGGTACTCGTGTCGATAGCGTACCTGCATTATTTGAAAAAATTCATCTTCATTTTGTTATTACTGGAGCTGATGTTGCAGCTAAGCACGTTGAGCGCGCAGTGAACTTATCAGCAGACAAATATTGTTCAGTCGCATTAATGTTAAACGCCACCGTTGACATTACTCACGATTTTGAAATTGTTGCCCAGTAAAGCTATTTATCCTTATGCAAACTGACAATAAAATCCCCCTGTATGGCTTTAATAATTTAACGAAAAGTTTAAGCTTTTCGTTATACAGGGTACATTACTTATCATCAAATCAGTCCGTTGATAGTTATAATACCTACATCAATCAGACCTATAGCAGCGTACTGCTTGAAGTTATGCTTACTAAAGTTTGTCATGCCATTGGTGGTAATGTATTAAATATAGCAAGCCAAGATTACACTCCACAAGGAGCAAGTGTAACCTTAATGATTTCAGAAGAAGCAAAACCCGAATCATTAGTGGCTCATCTAGATAAAAGCCATTTATGTATTCATACCTACCCAGAAGAAATCGCACAAAGTGGCATAGCCATTTTCAGAGCTGATATAGAATTATCAACCTGTGGCATTATTTCACCCTTAAAAGTATTAGATTATGTGATTGAGGCTTTCTCTGCGGATGTTATCGATATAGATTACCGTGTTCGAGGCATGACTCGCGATCAACACGGCAAAAAACACTTCTGTGATCATGATATTACCCAGATTAGTGATCATTTAACTAAAGATACACTTGAGAAATATCAGGTTAAAGACAGCGTTATGACAACGCATAATTTGTTTCATTGTAAATTAGTTAGACAGTCTACCGAATTGAAGCACCATATCTTCAATGTGGGTTCTTATTTTGATAAACATCCACTATCAGCTCGGGATGAAAGACAAATAAAAGAACAATTAACAACAGAGTTAAATGAGCTTTTTATCGGTAAATGAGCTTTATAAGTCGCTCATCCAATCTAGTTGCTTATTTGCTTGGTTTTTACGATCCATTAAATCCCGTATTAGCGGTGTTAAAATTAATTCCATCGCTAGACCCATTTTTCCACCAGGTACTACCAGGGTATTAATTCGCGACATAAATGAACCATCAATCATACGAAGATAATACTGAAAATCTACATTTTTAACTTCACGAAAGCGAATAACAACAAAACTTTCATCTAAGCTCGGGATTGCCTTAGCGCTAAATGGATTGGAGGTATCTACAGTAGGCACTCGTTGGAAATTAATATGTGTACGAGAAAACTGTGGTGTGATGAAAGAGATATAATCTTCCATACTGCGAACGATGCTTGCAGTAACTGCTTCTCTAGAGTGTCCACGCTTATTAGTATCGCGGATAATCTTTTGAATCCACTCTAAATTAACAATTGGCACCATGCCGATAAGTAAATCGACATGCTTAGCGACATCATTGTCCTTGGTTACAACACCGCCATGAAGCCCCTCGTAATATAACAAATCTGTACCTTCACCAAACTCTTCCCAAGGGGTAAAAGTGCCGGGCATTTGATTGTACGGAACCGCTTCATCAAACGTATGCAAATAGCGCCTAATTTGTCCTTTACCTGTTTCGCTATAATCACGAAATTGTTTCTCTAAAGCGCTAAAATCATTCGCAAGATCGCCAAAGTAGCTGATGTTTTTCCGTGCTTCTTTCGCTTTACGTTTTTCCATATCCATTTCTTGTCGTGAGAAGCGATGAAAACTATCACCTTCCACATTGACAGAGGATATACCAAGTGTTCTAAAGATATGCTCAAAGGAAGCGGTCGTTGTTGATGTTCCTGCTCCTGATGAGCCAGTGACTGCTATGATTGGGTTTCGTGACGACATAAAGGCTCAAAGAATAAACTAAAGTACAATAGATATTTTATACGGTGAATTTACGTCTAGGTCAAGTAATACCAATCGGACTAATTTATTGATCACTTAGCGAGAATTAAAAGGCTTAGAGGCAAGGCATTGATTGAAGAGAATGGTTATTCAGGAGAATAAGCTCCTGCATTCTCTAATAAGCTGCATCCATGCAGCGTCCTTATCAAAATCAATAACGCTGCATATATGCCTTTTAAACTCGCCCTTGGGAGCTCATTAGCAAACTGATAACATCACAAAATGGATGAAATATAGAATAACTATGTTTAACCCATTTCGTTTGTTTTAAGCTCGCTAATGCAGCTCTAAGTTGGTCAATAAATTAATGCGTTTGGTATGTGAAAGCGACAAGTTTAGCGTCGAAAACGGCATAATCACTATATATATGATTTATATATTCAACAAATTTAAGGCAATAAAAAACCGAGCCTTGGCTCGGTTTTTTAATAAAAGTATAAACTTTCGTTTAAGCTTCTGCTGACTCTTCAACTACTTCAGGAGCGTCTTCTACTACTGGGCGGTCTACTAATTCAATATATGCCATAGGCGCTTTATCACCAGTACGGAAACCACATTTTAAAATGCGAGTATAACCACCTGGACGTTCTTGGTAACGAGCACCAAGTTCGTTGAATAAAATACCTACTACTTCTTT
>MAAC01009920.1_pt1 | contig 11761 bp, 9 predicted proteins | sample 1115981 | NCBI WGS metagenome assembly MAAC01 (sample SAMN04961126, study PRJNA320927) | seawater metagenome | isolation source: sample BD02T64 sea water enriched with oil for 64 days | place: USA:Gulf of Mexico | collected 2013-07-27 | reverse complement strand
AAGGGCTTGAGCAATATCACTTCATCGTTGCTGTGATTTATAAGGGAGTAACCATTATTACATCACAGCGCCTTGAATTGAAATCGCTCAAGCACTCTGAAACCTGCATCTTGAATGGTTACGGGTATATACCATTAAATGAGCACCTATTTCGAATTTATTGAACTTCAAAGATAACTTGTTTGGCCGTATCACCAGCTGTAACAGTAACATTTTGAGAGCTAATGAAAGTTACCACATCATCAACTTCAGGAGTGTCTTCAATATCACAGCTAACGGCAATGGTATAATCCCCTGCGTTAATGAAACCAATTTCGAAATTATACGCGGTTTGTTCGCTATCAAAGGTAACTGATGTACTTGTTAGTGGTTGGTTGGTTTCACTGCCGTCAACATCAGCTAATGTAGTCATTGCTAAACTTGGAGCTTCATACAAGTAAACGCTGGCAATACTTACAGACGAATCTGAAAGTGGAGTACACTGGTTAGTAATCAATAGTGATTCTGAAACACTACCTTCAATATGTCCTGCTTCAATATTATTAACTAACCTAACACCACGAGGCTTAAGGAAGTAACCCGCTTGTCCTACCGGGTTAGTCATGGCTTTGTTTAAATCAAATTCTAAAGTGAAATCAACCGTACCACCTAAAGTTGCCGTAAAACCATCTAGTTTAATCTCGTTTGAAGGCACACTAACACTGATTTTATCGCCTGATAGCACATCTATGCCGTAAGAGCCGTCACTCATGATTAAGCGCATTTGAGTGTAATCACCTGCTGCTATAGATATTCCATCAACTAAAGTAATTGAATCACTTCCTGTATAAGCACGTAAATCAATACCGACAGTATCAGGGATTATTTTATCATTATTATTTAAACATAAGTCATTCGATGCAATCATGCCGCTTTCATTACCGACGGTAAAAGTAACATCAGCACCACCCATTTTAAGTTCTATTTGGTTGAAACAAACAACAACTTCAGCAAGATCATCAACTGGGGCATCACTAACGGCAAGAGAAAAAATAGGTAATGGGGCCTCATCATTTGAATTTCCGTCACCACCACAAGCAGTAAGTAATAGTAAGGGAATAGAAAGTACGGTTATCTGCTTTTTGTTTAACATAATTTATCCTAAATAAGATTACAGATCATAATGATTAAGCCTTTTATTTTAGTAAAATTAGTAAAAATAGGCCAGTTTTAGGCCTAACAATTAATAGACTTTATCTAAGAAAAAATGATTTAGTATCATTATCAAATCACGGTTGCCATTAGGAAATTTATTAAATGAGATCTATACAAATCACCTATTACCCTCTCATAAATCAAAATCGAGTTATGTTTAAAATGTCTACAGATTACTCATATACTGATGGATATTCAGCCTGTTATACATTACACTTTAGTGATAATAATTCTATTAAATTATGCGGGTAATACAATGAAAAATTCAAATTATTTAGTACCTTTGATGTTGGTTTTATCTGTAGGTACAAGTGTTAACGCTGAACCAGTAATTAATAATGCTAGTCAGCAGTTATTTGAAATTCAAAATACCTGTATTATTAAATTTGATGATTCAATATCAAAATTTGATGTTGAAGGCATGGCAAGAGGAATGTTAACTTCTGCGAATGCTAAAGCTAAACATATTTATACTCATTCCATTAAAGGTATGGCAGTAAAACTTAATTGTGCTAAAGCTAAATTAGCCTTTGTTAATTATAGCGAAATTGTTAGTTATGAACACGATGGTTTAGTCGTTGCTTTTCCTCGAAAAGAAAAACCCACTAAACCCGGTGGTGATGGCGATACACCTTCAACGGCACAGACAACACCATGGGGTGTTACGCACGTTGTTGGGGATATCGAGTATCCTGGCAATGGTCGAACTGCTTGGATACTCGATACTGGCATAGACTTAGCACATCCAGATTTGAATGTTGACACAAGTCGTGGATATAGTGCCTTTAGCAAAGGGCGAAACGCCGGTTTTAATGATGGCCATGGTCATGGTACTCATGTTGCGGGTACTATAGCAGCCATAGATAATGACATTGATGTTGTCGGCATAGCTGCAGGAGCAACCGTTGTTCCTGTTAAAGTATTAGATTCAAGAGGTTCTGGTAGTTATTCGGGGATTATTGCTGGTATTGACCATGTTGCTGCATATGGTGAAGCAGGAGATTGTGCTAATTTAAGTCTCGGTGGTGGTAAAAATGAAGCATTAAATGATGCCGTAATAGCAGCTGCCGGTAAGGGAATTTATTTTGCTTTGGCCGCAGGAAATGAGTCTCAAGATGCTAATAATGTTTCACCTGCCAGTGCTAATGATACAAATGTTTATACCATTTCGGCAATTGCTAGTAATAATTATTTCGCATCATTTTCCAATTATGGTAACCCGCCTATAGATTTTGCCGCACCTGGAGTTAATATTTTATCCTTAAAAAAAGGAGGTGGGACTACAACCATGTCTGGTACTTCAATGGCTGCACCCCACGCCTGTGCTGTTTTAATGATTACAGGTGGTGTTCCAAATTCATTAGGAACCGCTAACGGTGATCCAGATGGCAATGCAGATCCTATTATTCATCTTTAATAAAACCTTCAATTAAAAGCGAGCCATCTGCGCCGCAGATCACTCCAACCACAATGGCTTCAGACTAAAAGCTGACATGAAAGAGTATCGTATATATTGCGGTAATTAGCTCATTGTATATATTAATATTACGTGTTTTACTGGTTTTCATATATATACCCGTTAACATTCAATATGCTGGTTTCAGAGTGCTTGAGCGATTTCAATTCAAGGCGCTGTGATGTAATATATTCCCTTATAAATCACAGCAACGATGAAGTGATATTGCTCAAGCCCTTCTTCGATGGGTTTAAAAGTCATTTATGCTACGTTATTAAATTATAGAATGGAACAACCATTCTATAAACTTAACGCCTTGCCTAAATGGCTTTTAATTCCCACTGAAATCACGCACTTTGAATGATAACGGGTATAGTTGCCACTCATATACTTAGGAATGCTTGCTGATGCATATAACCCAAGACTTAAAACTACTTCGTTTGATTAAAATCATACCACCGATCATCGTAGTTGCTTTTGCTGTTTGGGTGAATTTCATTGTGATTAATGATAATAAAATCAAACTTGAGAGTGATATTTCCACATCTCATAAAAACTTTATTGATACAGAAAAAGAAACAATAAAAGCACAGATTAATCAGCTTTATCAAGAGATAAACTACGAAAAAAGCAGTACAGAGGCCATCTTAAAAAAAGAGATTAAAGAGCGTATCTATCAGGCACATAGTATTGCGACCACAATATATCAACAAAACAAAAACTTATCTGAAGCGAAGGTCACCAAATTAATCACAGATGCTCTGAGAAGCATTCGCTTTAATCAAGGTCGAGGTTACTATTTCATTTACAAAACAACAGGAACCAATGTTATGCACCCTGTAGTACCTGCAATGGAAGGTACTTCTCAGTGGGATTTTCAAGATACTAGAGGTAACTATATAGTTCGTGATATGGGGCAAATAGCCAAACAAGTTGGCGAAGGATTTTATCGCTGGTGGTTTATAAAACCTCAGAATAAGAGTCAAGAATTTGAAAAAATAGGCTTCGGTAAGTATTTTGCGCCTTATGACTGGTTTATCGGGACAGGTGAGTATGTAATTGATGTAGAAAACGACATTAAGGCACGTTTATTAAAGCGAATTGATAGCATTCGTTATGGAAAAAATGGCTATTTTTTTGTAATTGATTATCAGGGAAATATTCTGTCTGATTATAGTGAAGAATATGTCGGTACCAACAGAATGAAGATTCGTAACCAACACGGTATTTCAACCATCGAAGAAATTGTAAAAATAGCTAAACAGAGTGAAGGTTTTCTTTATTATGAGAGTCCTCTTATGCCGAGTACTGGACAACCTGCAGAAAAAGTCAGTTTCATAAAAGGGTTACCCGATTGGGAGTGGGCCATTGGAACGGGTACATATATCAGTGAAATAGAAAGTTACCTCGCTGAAAAAGAAGAATATATTGGTCAACAAAATAAGAGTGAATTTCTAAAAATATTATGGCTCAGTTTATTTGTTACGCTATTTTTTATTACGCTCTCTTTTATGTTATCTAACTATTTGGCGCGTCGCTTTTCCTTATATGAAAGTCGAATCAACAAAGATTTCTCAGAATTAAATACGATAAAGGAACAATTACAACATCAAGCGTTGCACGATGTGTTAACTAATCTACCAAATCGCGTATTACTAGCCGATCGTTTAAGCCAATCCATGGTGCAAAGCCAACGGCATCATAATTTACTGGCGGTGGTCTTTCTTGATTTAGACGGTTTTAAGCACGTAAATGATACCTATGGGCATGATTTAGGTGATGAATTATTAATTATCGCCTCGCTCCGCATGAAAGGGGCTCTTCGTGAAGGAGATAGCTTAGCTCGTATTGGCGGTGATGAATTTGTTGCGGTATTAGCCGATTTATCCACCGTTGAAGATTGTGAGCCGGTATTAGAGCGACTCTTATTGGCAGCGTCAAAGCCTGTCAAAATCGGTAATGTGGAATTAAAGGTATCAGCCAGTATTGGCGTCACCCTTTACCCACAAGATAATGTGAGTGCCGATCAGCTCATGCGCCATGCAGACCAAGCCATGTATGTGGCTAAAGAATCAGGTAAGAATCGTTATCATTTATTTGATACGGTTCAAGATGATGCAGTTAAAGTACAAAGGGAAAGCTTAGAGGCTATTCGCACCGCATTAGATAATCAGGAATTTGAGCTTTATTATCAACCTAAGGTTAATATGCGCACAGGTACAGTTATAGGTACTGAGGCGCTTATTCGCTGGCAACATCCAGAGCGAGGACTATTAAATCCGCTCGAATTTTTACCTGTCATTGAAAATAATCCTATGATGATTGAATTGGGTGAATGGGTGATAGACAGTGCACTGACACAAATAAGTCAATGGCAAGCAATGGGACTTAATCTCCCTTTAAACACTAGTGTAAATATTGCCGCAGTGCAATTACAGCAAACTAATTTCGTGGATAGATTAATAACCCTGCTAGCAGATCACCCTGATGTTGCCCCCCGTTATTTAGAACTAGAAGTTCTAGAAACAAGTGCCTTAGAGGATGTACAACATGTATCAATCATCATGAATGCCTGTATAGCGCTTGGCGTAAATTTTGCCCTAGATGATTTTGGCACAGGCTATTCATCACTTACTCATCTTAGACGATTACCTGCCAACTTAATTAAAATAGACCAGACCTTTGTACGAGACATGTTGATTGATACGGATGATTTAACCATTATTGAAGGGGTGATAGCTTTAGCTAAATCATTCAAACGTGATGTGATTGCTGAAGGTGTTGAAACCATTGAACATGGCACTGTACTTTTACAACTCGGCTGTGAATTAGCACAAGGTTATGGCATTGCCAGACCGATGCCTGCCAGTGATATTCCAACTTGGGTTAGTGACTGGAAGCCTGATGTGAGTTGGCAGCCATAAATAGGCACATGATCTGAACACCCTAATTATGGCGTTATTCAGACTAAAACGACTATATTATTATCAACGTTACTCTAAGGGAAAAACAAACTGTAGTCATAAGCAATAAGTTAAACTTACCTAATCTTTTTTGTCACTTTTGAGGAAAAGTTAATGAAGGCTAGTTATGATTTACTAGCCCTACCAAAAAACATTTTAAATAGTAACCTATACTAACTCTATGTTCTTAGTTTTCACTGATTTTGCTGTTTTACTCAGCTTATTAAAAAAAGTTTTTTTTCATGCTAAATTTATGGTTTTGGCATTACTTATTGCGTTTACAGGTAATTCAGCTTTAGCCGCCAACAAGCCTGTCGAAATAATCTTTTGCTATGAAAATAAAGAGTTCTTTCCTCATTTCTTGGGAAATTCTACCGTTGTTCCTCGCGAGAGTCCTGGAGTTGTTGTAGATATACTTCGTGAATTAGATATTAAAGAAAGCAGGATCAATATAAAATTTATTAGGCAGCCCTGGACACGCTGTTTAAAAGGTTTGGTAACGGGTAGTATTTCAGCTGTCGTAGGTAGTTATTCAACTGAACGAGCAAAATATGGAGTTTATCCAAAAAAACGAAATAAAATAGACCATACACGGGCATTTTCAAAATTAGCTACCTGTCTGTTACATCAAAAATCTGAAAAGATTATGTGGGATGGGGAGAAATTAATACTTGACTCGCCTCTTACTGTTGCTGTTCCACGCGGTTACAAAATTGCAAAAAAACTACAAAATATGGGCTTCACTATTTATATAACTGATTCACTCGACCATGCACACAAATTACTCTTTTTTAATCGAGTAGCGGCATCGATAAGTGACTGTACTTTTAAAAATTTTCCAGCATTTATTACTATGAATAATGCACCTATTCGAAATCACTACGGACACCTTATCCTAAATAATTCTTTTTATAATATAAACAAAGTATTATCTGAAAGTTTATGGGATACACTTCAGAAAATAGATAAGCAAAAATATTACCAAAGATATCTTAAGGAATCGACGTTATATCACTCTGCCCCCCTAATTATGGGTTTTCAGACTGAAAGAATTATAAGCGCACAAAGCACTAAAGCGCTCTCGCGGTAATGGTGTTCTTGGTCTGAGAAGCTGCCGTTAGTGCAACAAGCGCTAACGTCATTTTAGCGATTAAGTGTGGAGCAAAAATTGGTTAGTGTGACAACGTCACCGGCAATCATGCTATCGATATGAATGTCGCCAATACGAACTCTTACCAGTCTCAATGTTGCAAAGCCCACCGCAGCCGTCATTTTTCTTATCTGACGATTTTTCCCTTCACAGAGGGTGATAGAAATCCAGCTAGTAGGCCCATGTTTAGGATCGCGGATTTTACGGCCACGAGTGGGAAGTTGAGGTTCACAGTCTAGCTTAACCGCTTTGCAAGGCTGAGTTAGATAAAGAGTGCCATTAACACCAATTTCAACACCTTTTTGTAGCAATGACATTGCAGTCGTAGTAATGACTCCATCTACTTGTACGTAGTACTCTTTTTCTATGTCTTTGCTTCTGACTTTATAACTCATCATACCGTCGGTAGTGAGTAACAATAACCCTTCGGAGTCATGATCTAATCGCCCAATTGCCATGGTTTTATCGGGGAAGTTAAATAGCTCGCCTAGTAGGTGTTTTTTCTTTCGTGTTTCAGGTAAAAACTGACTTAAAAAACCATATGGCTTAAATATTTTGAAGTGCTGGTGATTTTGGTTTGGCTCAGCGAGTTCTGTTAAACTGGCTTGGTTAGTCGTTAGCATTAAACATGGCCTTGATCGTAAAATCTAAGTGGTATCGTATTATACGGTTAGTCTGGACTAGATGCTCTGCGCCTGCTAAATGTTTGGTTATCATTTCGCAGACTAAAAATTAAAGATAAAGAGCCAAATATCACTCAATAATAAAAAAGAAATTAGCGAAGCATCATTGCCATCAAAGGTTGAACAAAATACTATTTATTTTCCAAAAAACAATTGGCAGTTAAACAGTTATCAAGAAAATGGTGTTGAATTTATTGTACCACTTCAGGTTAACGCAACAATGATCTTTATACCCGTTACTATTCAAGGTGCAGGTTTCAGAGTGCTTGAGCGATTTCAATTTAAGGCGCTGTGATGTAATAATGGTTATTCCCTTATAAATCACAGCAACGATGAAGTGATATTGCTCAAGCCCTTCTTCGATGGGTTTAAAAGTCATTTATTCAGCGTTATTAAATTATAGAATGGAACAACCATTCTATAAACTTAATGCCTTGCCTAAATGGCTTTTAATTCCCACTGAAATCACGCACTTTGAATGATAACGGGTATAGTAATCGTTCAGCGAGCCAAACTCATTGGACAACTAACGTTTTTTTCTTAGAAGTGAATGGAAATATTAGCAATAATAGTTATAACGGTAGAATTACGTTTATAAATAATGGTTATACTATTTCTTTACTGGGTAGTACTGCATCAATTTTTGAAGCAGAATTATATATTCCTCTCGAATTGAAAATAACGGTATTTTACATATGAGTTATATATCAAGAAGCGGTAAAGTAATTGTACATTGGCAACAATAAACTAGCGAAGTGTATGGGTTAAATACCCCATACACTTGAAAATTGCTACCCCTTCATTTTTCTAACCCAAGCTCTTATATCTTCACGTACCTTAGGTAAAGTGCGAACACCTGCGGCTAAAATCACATCATGAAAAGCAGCGAGTTCAAATGATTTTCCGAGAATATCTTTTGCTCGTTTACGTTCAGATAGGATCAAGTCGGCACCAAGCATGTAACTTAGTGATTGCCCTGGCATTGCGATATAACGATCCACTTCAATTTCAATTTCAGTGCGAGACATCACGGTATTTTCAAGCATAAACTCAATAGCATCCTCTCGCGACCAGCCTCTAAGATGTAAGCCAGGCTCTACAATTAAGCGAGTTGATGTCCAGAGGTGCTTAGTTATCATACCTTGTCGGTCAAACGTAGAACTATATAGGCCCATTTCATCTGCTAGATACTCTGCATAAAGCGCCCAGCCTTCCAAAATCCCAGAATTATAACCTGAAGATGGCTTGGCTCTTGGGTAAGTTGACCATAGATGATGACCTGGAACACCTTCATGAAAGGCAATAACTTCAGCCATAAGCCGACGTTCATTGGGTCTTGATGAATTTATAATATATCGCGCAGGACTTTTTCCTTGAGCCTTACCATAATAGCCAGCAGGCGCAGAATCTTGCATATACTTGGGCATTTCAGTAACTTGAAATTCTGCGTTAGCTTTTTTAGAAAAAGAAACTAACATTTGATCATCTGCTCGCATTAGTGCCTGCTCAGAGATAGTAATCAACTGCTTAGCATTGGTTTGAATACTCCCTGTTTGCTCGCGTAATTGTTGGAGTATACTTTTTACTGTATCGCCTTGTTTTCCTGTAGCAAGGAGTTGTAGGCGAGATGCCTTAAGTAATCTTTTACCCACTTCTTCTATTTCATTTTGAGAGAGCTTCAATGTTGTCCACGAAAATACGGCTTCATAGAAACACTCTTCACCTCCTTTTATCTGGGTAAGGCTAGGGTTTGAACTGCTTGCTGGAAGGTACTCTTTTTCGAGAAAGCTATCAAAGGCTAATACAGCAGGAGCAATACTATTCCTAACAAGTGAGTTCCACTTTATTGCCTTTTCATTATCAAGGTTATTAAAACTGTATTTAGAGTTCTTATCGGTAAGAGTCGACGTTAGATCTCGAACTTGCTGTTGGACACGAAGTACTACCGCACGGGGTGCCATTTGCTTTGAACTAATGCCAAGTTTAAGCTTCTCAACCGCTTGCTCAATGGCAACAGGCGCTTTAGACCAGGTATTAAAAGCATCGTCTGCACTCTCTACTCCTGAAGATACAACACCTTGCCACTGCCTAGGCCATTTTACTTGCCAACCGATCACCTGATTAAGATAACGTAAATCTGTATTACAATTTTTCAGAGAGCGAGCAGCAAAACCACTATCCGCCACAAGTTCTTTACCTTGGGCATTTACAGAAAACATCAAAAGAGCAGCGATAGCTCCACTAAGAAGTACTTTCATGTTCATTCCTTGTTGTGATTCCCTATTGAAGGGTTACTTTATTCACTAAGCAGATAACATTATGCCATGTCCATTAAGTTATTTCCCACTCAGCGAGAATTAAAAGGCTTAGAGGCAAGGCATTGATTGAAGAGAATGGTTATTCAGGAGAATATGCTTATATGGACTCCTCATATTGTGCAATAACAATTTTTAAAATATTAGATGCGTGCTTATATACGGACTCTTATTGGGAAGCTATCCCGGTCACTTTGATGTATTCGCACCTTCATGCCTAATCTCCTGCACGACATTATAAATATGTTCAGAGCATATTACAGGCTGTTGAAGGTTGGTCTAACCATTTAAAAGATCTTTATTGACAATATTAAACTCTTTTTTACTTTACTAAGCGGCAATTAATACCGGGTTGTAATCAGTATTGTTTTTCAATAACGCATAAGCTGTTCGTGCTGTTTTATTCGCTAGTGCCATCGATGCACAATTAACACCTCTTCGTTCTATTAGGGCTTTTAACCAACGTTCTTTTTCTGTTTTGGCTGGCCTATTTTTTAGCTTTGACACCACAGCTCTTGCGCCTAAGAAAATACAACTACGTAACGGTTTATCGCATGAGCCTTTTCCTACCGAGCCTAACTTAACCTTTCCACCACTGCTGTGCTGTTCGGGAGTAAGACCGATACAAGCCGCGACTTGCCTGCCACTGTTGAAGTGCCCACCATTGCCTAGCTGTATTTTTAGCCTAACAGCAGTGATAGGCCCAACACCTTCAAGCTTCATTAACCTTTGGCAGTCAGTGTCTTGTGCTGTTAATTGTAGTAGTTCATTATTTATCGCATCAAAATCTTCTTCAAGACGAGAATAAAGTGCCCGCATTTGAAGTAAAACCTTTCTCATTGGAAAAGATAAGTCATTGTCGCCATCTTCTAGAATTTCAGGTATCCGTTCTTTAAAACTTTTACTACTTTTATTGATAACAATGCCAAACTCGAGCAACAAACCGCGTATTTGATTCGATAGTTGTAATTTCTGCTTATCAATCATACTTCGCATTTTTTCAATTGACTGAAGACCTTGTTGTTCGATTGATAAAATTCTAGCTGGTTTTATATTGGCTGCTCGACTTGCAACAGCAATAGCTACGGCATCATTGGCATCTGTTTTTTGACCTGTTCTAAACGGTTTTACTTGTTTGAGTGGTATAACCATAACGTTATTGCCTACAGACTGAGCGAATCTTGCCCAATAATGAGCACCACCACAACTTTCCATAGCGACAAGGGAACGTTTTTGTTTAGGGAGCCATTCTTTTAGTTTGGCTCTACTCATCGCCTTATTGAAAATGATTTTTCCATTTGTGGTCATAATACAAATTTGAAAATATCTTTTGCTAAATCGATAGCAATTACGTTACATTGTTCCATTGTGTGGACTCCGGGTAAAAGTTGATTTGAGTGAATGCTTTTCTCTTTATACCGTAAATCTCCCGTTAAGGGGAGGAGTCCATACATCTCCTGCATTCTCTAATAAGCTACATCCATGTAGCGCCCTTGTCAAAATCAATAACGCAGTATATAAGCCTTTTAAACTCGCCCTTGGGAGCTTGTCAGAAAAGTTAAATTAAAGGCGAAAAAAAACGCAACTCGTTAAAGTAGCGGTTTCTTAGAATGTGCCAGTGAGATATAAATTTGAACTCTCCATAAGGTTTTGTGCTACAACCCCTCTGAACTTAGTAATCCCAAAAACGAAAAAAACCGTTAACTCTTTCGAATTAACGAGTTCATCTTAATGTGGCGGGAGGAATGGGACGATTATGGGCACTGGTTTTATTCAATAAATTTACCATTGGGCTATGTCTGAGTAACTAGCTTACTGATCTATCGTAAACAACACTTCTTATATTTTTTTCCGCTGCCACACGGACAAGGATCATTTCGGCCAACCGTAGGTAATGAACTAACGGGCACACTGTTCTCTAAAATTGTATTTTCGTCGTACAGAATATTAGCCAATAAACCACCTTCCCCCATTAACGAATCAAAGCCCTCAAACTCTTC
>MAAC01017962.1_pt1 | contig 11766 bp, 11 predicted proteins | sample 1115981 | NCBI WGS metagenome assembly MAAC01 (sample SAMN04961126, study PRJNA320927) | seawater metagenome | isolation source: sample BD02T64 sea water enriched with oil for 64 days | place: USA:Gulf of Mexico | collected 2013-07-27 | reverse complement strand
GGTGGGAATAATGTTGTTATGTGGAGGGCTGGGATTTTTTACTGTCTTACACCTTGCCACAGCTACAAAAAAGATCCGAGAGCCATTGGCCAATCGGTTGGGAGAGGGGCCTTATAAAGGGGTGTTTGCTCTTCTTTCACTTGCGTCATTTGGGGCAGCTATACAGGGCTATGTGTCGATAGAGTACATTGAATATTGGGAATATTGGCAACCCAGTCGTATAGCGGTGTTGATTCAAAGTTTTGTCATCATGCCAATTTCTTTGATTTTATTGACAAGTTCTTATGTGTCTCGCGGAACCCGAAGGCTTACCCGCCATCCGATGCTGGTTGGCGTGGCGCTTGCCTGTTTTGGACATGTGCTGGTGAACGGGGATCTTGCTGCGATACTTTTTTTTGGTGGCTTGGGAGGTTATTGTATTCTGGCAATGCTCTGGAATGATATTCAGGCGAGATCATCAGGTGAAGAGCAAGATCGACTGTTTTTGCTTCAAACAGGATACTTGCCATCACTTACGAGGCTCAAAAAAACACCTCAGGATACTTTACCTCGTTTGGGTGTTCTCGGGCCTGCTGTCGGTGGGATGGCGTATGGATTGGCGATTACCTATCATGGTCAGGTAATCGGGGTTTCTCCGTTGTCTTCTCTTGTTAATTAATCATAATTAGCAAGCTGCTTTTTTGCTCTAGACTATATCCTCGTAACAGATAGGGATCATGAGATGATTTTTGTTCCCGAAAGTTTTTCCAGTTTCCCAGAAATTCTTGTGGGCATCGGGTTTTTATTAACCCTCATTGCTTTTGTGATCAGTGATATTCTTTGGCTGCGAATTTTTACCATCCTTGCTAAGCTTTCGATGGCTATCGCGGCGCTATTGCCTGAGAACGGTCCTTTATGGTTGTCGTTTTCGGGTAACATGTTGTTGATTGCCATTAATCTGGCTCATTCCAGTATTTTGATTATGGAACGTCGGCGCTCCAGCCTGTCAGAAGAAGAACAACAGCTTAAAGATAAGGCCTTTCCTTCTATGGACCGGACCTTTGTGAAGCGGTTATTTTCGGCAGCGACGTGGCATGACTATGAAAAGGGGCAAACGCTGCTGATTGAGGGTGAATACCCTGAAAAATTATTTCTCATTCTGGAAGGGAAAGCGTTTATTTCGTTGGTTCATAAGCGCATTGGTGAAATTGGGCCGGGTCAATTTGCGGGTGAGATGTCTTTTTTAACGAGACAAAGTGCGGGAGCAAGTGTGGTTACACGAAAGCCCACCCGTTGTCTGGTTTGGAAAAGATCTGTTGTCGAAGAACTGTATAAAAAAGATCATGATTTACAGATGATCTTAACTGCAGCGATTGGTATGGATCTAGCTGGAAAAATTCTTTTGCAGAATCAAAGAACCTTGCTGGTAAAATAAACCTGCTGAACAAGTGCTGAGATAAACTACGTGAAGTTTCCTTGCTTTTTTCAGCCATCTGTTTACCTAGGGTCGTGAAAACAGACCAGACGGAAAAATTATGATTAAAATTTACGGTATTAAAAACTGTGATACTTGCCGAAAAGCTCTGAAGATTTTTGTTGGGGCCGGAATCGAGCATAGTTATCATGACTTCCGTGTGGAAGGTCTTTCCGCCGAAAGCCTAGATAGCTGGGTGAAATCGGTTGGCTGGGAAAAGCTTCTCAACCGACGTGGTACCACGTGGCGCAATCTTTCTGACGAGATAAAGAATACTGTTGATGAAAGTGCTGCCCGGGAACTGATGCTGGAGAACCCGACACTGATAAAACGACCTGTCTTTGAAAAAGAAGATAAGGTTGTTGTTGGGTTTACAAAAAACGAACAAGCCTTGCTTGGGCTTTAGGGGAACAGTGTGACTGATAACTCAGATAAAAAGACGCCCATTAAGTCCCAAAGCGGTGCTGAGAAGCAGCGCGCGCGCAAAGAACGCTTTATTTCCGAAAAGCATAAAAAGGATGAGCGCACGGCATCTGGTTCAACCGCGCGGGATAACCGTAGTTCATATGATAAACGACCACCGCGAGAGACTTCGCGAGATCGGGATTATGGGAATAAATCCAGAGACAGCAGCCGTGATGATAAAAGCACAGGCGAAAATCAGTTCTACACAAAACGTTCTGATGCTGAATCAGTCAACAACGATGCTGGAGCTGAAGTCAGAAGTGGTGCCAGAAGTGGTGAACGTCTTGCGCGTGGCGCGCAACGTGTGGATCTTCCTATGGGGCGGTTGCTTTATCATGTGTTGGATGTTCTTGACGATGCGTCCAATTCAAATAGTCCGATTGATCGCGCGATTGCGGCGCATTTTTCCAATATCAAAGGCCGCTTGACAGATCGTGATCACGCCCGCATTCGTGAAATGGTTTGGGGAGTTGTGCGTCGGTATCGCCGCTTACTCTGGTGGCTTGAGATCAAAGGGCAAACCCTTCAAATGCGAAAGCTACTGTTGGCTGACCTAGCCCTTACGCATGGTAAAACCGTCCAGGATATTACGAATTTTTGTAAAGGTGGCGGTGGGTATCTTAAACGCCTGACTGATTCGGAAGCCCGTGTTCTGAGCTCTATGGAAGGGTGCGGTCTTACCGAAGGAACAATGACAGAAGCTGTTCTTTTGGAATGCCCGTCATGGGCAGAAGCAGGGTTGCGTGAAGCCTTTGGTGATCGCTTTGGCGAAGAGGTCGAAGCGCTTAATGGTGCCTCATCATTAGATATCAGGGTTAATCCTTTCAAAGGGAACAGGGAAGATATTATTCCCCGTTTGGAAAAGGCAGGCTGTAAAGTTGAAAGCCTTGACTGGTTGCCAAACGGTATTCGCATAACAGATCCCGGGAGGAAGGCGCATCTGCCTTTTTATGAGCGGGGTGAGTTTGAAATTCAAGATGCTGGTTCACAAGTGCTCTCTGCGATGGTTGCTGTGGAACCAGGACAGCGTGTTGTCGATTTTTGCGCGGGTGCCGGGGGAAAGACTCTGGCGCTTGCTGCGGAGATGGATAACCGGGGACAACTTGTTGCCTGCGATGTTCATAACAAGCGGCTGGCACGTGCAGCACAGCGTTTGAAGCGTGCAGGCGTGTTTAATGCAGAGCGAAAAATTCTCGACAGCGAACGGGACCCTTGGGTTAAAAAGAACAAGGGTAAGTTTGATCGTGTTCTGATTGACGCACCGTGCAGTGGTACAGGGGCTTGGCGTCGAGCACCAGATTCGAAATGGCGTAGAGACGAAAGCGATCTCGACGAACTGGTGGCACTTCAGGGAAGTATTATAACCTCTGCAGCCCGCCTGGTGAAACCGGGTGGCAGACTGGTCTACGCTACCTGTTCCCTGTTGCCTTGCGAAAACGAAGAACAGGTCAGTAACTTCCTGCGCTCACGTCCTGACTTCAAACTGGTTCCAATCAAAGAGGTTTGGGCCGAGAAAATGCCTCTTTCTCCACCGGAATACCTTGGCGAGATGCTTCGGTTAAGCCCGGCCAGAAATGGCAGTGATGGTTTCTTCGCAGCTGTTATGGTTCGTGAAGAAGTTGCACAGCCAGCCCCAAAACCTTCTGTGGATTCTGAGCCCGTGACATCTCCTGAAGCTGAAGAGATTGTTGCTGAGAAAGTTGTCGATTCAGAAGAATAGATTCAAGAAGCTGCTTGTCCCCAACTGATTTTATTCAGGGGCGAGCAGCTTTTGACCTTTTAGATCTTTCAGAGCTTGTTCTTTGCTGACTTCGCCGATTGAGAGATAGGTACGGATGACCGAAGTTGTTCCGTAGGCTCTAATGTATCTGGTTTCTCCGGATGAAAGGGTGATCTCGACCGGTTTATCCATGTCTGAGGATATCATAATCACGTAGTTCCCTGGTTGGGCATCCCGATAGAGGGCTTGATTCATGACGGCCTTTCCAACGGACTTTCCATCAACGAGAAACTCCGGCTCTATCGCTGCAAGGAATGGTACTTTGGAGCGATAAAAATAAATGCGTGCATTATCATTTGTGATCTGGGGTAAGCTTCCCGTTATTGGTTGAGCTTTTTTACTGGCTCCGCAAGCTGCCAAAGCCAGAGATAAAATTAAAATGGCGGTAGTTTTTTGAACAATTGATAACATGAAACACCCTTATGCCTAACTGGCCTGTGTACTGGTGTCTATAGTAGGCATTTCAAGGGAAAAGGCCAGTCACCCGGTCCCAGTCATCCGATCTGAAATATTCTCCTGTATTTATGCGGTGTATGTTGCGCTGCAAAATAAAACTTGTTCGCAAGTGCGAAGAGGCGTATTTTGCATGAAATTATATAAATTGAGTGTTCGGTGAAATAAAACAACAAAAGCTGATCGGTCATGAAATAAAAGTGCGGTCTGGGAGAATTAGGATGCATGATCAACAAGGGTATTATCTGGAAGATTTAGAGGTCGGAATGGAGGCCTCATTTGCGAAAACGGTAACGGATGCTGATATTGTTCTCTTTGCTGGTATTTCCGGAGATACAAATCCAGTTCATATTGACGAAGAGGCTGCACAGAATAGTGTTTTCGAGGGTAGAATTGCCCATGGTATGTTAACGGCTTCTTTTGTTTCAACTGTACTCGGTACTAAATTACCCGGGCCTGGATGCATCTATCTTTCTCAATCACTACGCTTTAAAGCACCAGTGCGCATTGGAGACACTGTGACTGCCAAAGTACGGGTGAAAGAAGTAATCACTGTGAAAAAGCGAGTTGTTCTCGAGACGATTTGTCAGGTTGCGGGCAAGGATGTTGTGGATGGTGAGGCGACTGTTATGGTCACTTCAAGAAATTCATAAGAGACTTTGAAATCAATCTTTTTCGAAAAAAATGACTAGGCTGTTTTCAATCGGCTCCTGACCTTGTATTCATAGGCCCTCGGGCGAGGATTTGATGCCATAGATGTGTTGTATCATTATGATAATTCTCGGCTGTTACCAATAATCAGGTAGAAGTAAGGCCAGGTCAGGATATGGCAGTTTTTCATAATTTCACTAACTTGCCAGCGGACGCGAGAGACGCTGTCGTTGCCATTGGTAACTTTGATGGTGTTCATCTCGGCCATCAGGCCGTTATCAAGCAGGCCAGTGAGATTGCCAACAACCTCGGTGTTCCCCTTGCGGTGCTCACTTTTGAGCCCCACCCCCGCTCATTGTTCCGACCAGATCAAGACTGTTTTCGGCTGACGCCAATGATTGCTAAGGCACATGCTTTAAAAAAAGTCGGGGTTGATCATGTGTTTATTCAAGATTTCACTCTGGAATTTGCCAAGCATTCTGCTGAGGATTTTGTTCTTGAGACCCTGGTTCGTGATCTCGGAGCAAAGCATTTGGTCATTGGAGGTGATTTTTGTTTTGGCAAAGATCGTCAAGGCGATGCCCGACTTTTGGAGAAGATGGGTCAGGAACACGGTTTCGGTGTAACTGCAGCTACTCTGGTACAAGATAAGAATAGTGAAGTTTTGTCATCATCTCGGATTAGAGACTATCTGAAAAATGGCAATCCTGGTGGTGCCGCCAAAATACTGGGCCGCTACTGGGAAATCGATGGCACTGTTTTACATGGGTTTAAACGGGGGAGAACGATTGGTTTTCCAACCGCAAATCTTTCTATGGAAAATTATCTGTTACCCAGTCTTGGTGTTTACGCGGTTCGTGTCGCGAAAGCCGGTGTCGAAGGCTTTGGCTTGACGCATTGGTACAATGGTGTCGCAAATATCGGAAACCGTCCGACCCTTGAGGGCGATTCTGTTAATCTTGAAGTATTTATCTTTGACTTTGATGAAGATATTTATGATATGGACCTACGGGTACAAATCATAGAGTATCTGCGCCCTGAAAAGAAATTTGATGGCCTTGAGGCCTTAACCGACCAGATCGCTAAAGACAGTGAACAGGCAAAAGAGCTTTTACTGAACTTACCAGATCACCCGATTGAGTTTGTTGTACCAGCAACAGATGATGAATAAGCAATATAATAAGACGGAAGATTGGCTCCATGAGCACGGATTATAAAGATACTGTTTTTCTCCCAAAGACCGAATTCCCAATGCGCGCTGGGCTGCCGAAAAAAGAGCCTGAAATTTTGCAGCGCTGGGTTGATATTGGTTTGTTTGAAAAACTGCGTGCTCAAAGCAAGGGCCGTGAAAAGTTTACCCTTCACGATGGACCACCTTATGCCAACGGCCACCTTCATATGGGACATGCCTTGAACAAAGTGCTCAAGGACGTGATCAATCGCTCTCAGCAGATGATGGGCAAAGACGCTCATTATGTCCCAGGATGGGATTGTCACGGTCTGCCGATCGAGTGGAAAGTCGAAGAAGGTTATCGCGGACGCGGACAGGATAAAGATGATGTTCCTGTTATAGAATTCCGTAAGGAGTGTCGCGAATTTGCCGATAAATGGATTAAGATCCAAATCGAAGAATTTAAACGCCTGGGTATCGAAGCCGACTGGAAAAACCCTTATCGGACCATGAATTTCGAATCTGAAGCGCTCATCGTAAAAGAAATGGGCAAGTTCTTGATGAACAAAGGCCTATACATGGGGACAAAAGCTGTTCTCTGGTCCGTTGTTGAGAAAACGGCTTTGGCGGATGCTGAGGTTGAGTATCATGAATTAAAATCGCCAACCATTTGGATACGTTTCCCGATTACAAGCAGTAACGATAAACTGCTTGAAGGTGCCTCCATTGTTATTTGGACAACGACGCCTTGGACGATTCCGGCGAACCGAGCTGTGGCTTACGGCGAAGAGTTCGAATATCTAGTTTATGAGGTTACGGAACTTGGTGAAAACAGCCAGGCCAAAATCGGAGAGCGCCTTGTTCTCAATCGCGAACTTGCAGAGCAGGTTCGAATCGATGCAAAAATTGAAGCCTGGAAAGAAATTGGCGTTGTTTCAGATCTGAGCGGCGTGAAAGTCAAACATCCGCTTGAAGGTTTGAAAGGCGCAGATGGGGGCTTTGATTATCAAGTACCATTGCTGAAAGCTGATTTCGTGACCAATGATGCGGGTACAGGTTTTGTACATATCGCTCCAAGTCATGGTGCTGACGATAATGAACTCGGCCGCAAAAATGGTCTTGAAGTTCCAATGATGATTGATGAAGCCGGTATCTATTATGACCATGTGCCTTTCTTTGCAGGTGCTTGTGTCTATAACCAGGAAGGGAAACCTGGTGATGCCAACGGAAAAGCGATCAAGGCTCTTATTGAAACAGGCGGCTTGCTTGCCAAAGGCTCCATGCGTCATAGCTATCCACATTCCTGGCGTTCGAAAGCTCCGCTTGTTTTCAGAAGTACACCACAGTGGTTTATCTCTATGGAGACAAATGATCTTCGGGAAAAAGCCCTCAAAGCGATTGATGAAACTCGTTTTATTCCTGAAAAGGGAAGTAATCGTCTCTACAAAATGATTGAAAGCCGCCCAGATTGGTGCGTTTCTCGCCAACGTGTATGGGGGGTTCCGTTACCCATTTTCATGGAAAAGAAAACGGGTGAACCTTTACGTGACCAAAAGGTGCTTGATCGTATTGTTGCTGCGTTCCACGAAGAAGGTGGCGACGCCTGGTTCTCAAGTGAGCCATCTCGTTTCCTGGGTGACGAGTACAATCCTGATGACTACGAACAGATTAAAGATGTCATCGAAGTCTGGTTCGATTCTGGTTCAACGCACAGCTTTGTTCTTGAAGCGCGCCCGGAATTGAAGTGGCCTGCTGATCTGTATCTTGAAGGATCAGACCAACACCGAGGCTGGTTCCATACCTCTTTGCTTGAGTCTGCGGGAACACGTGGGCGAGCGCCTTATGATGCGGTTCTAACACACGGTTTTGTTCTGGATAACAAAGGCCGTAAAATGTCCAAATCTTTGGGTAATATTACGGCACCGGCAGAAATCAATTCCAAGTATGGCGCTGATATTCTCCGCCTTTGGGTTGTCGCTTCTGACTATTCTCAGGATCTACGCGTTGGAGACGAAATTCTCAAGTATCAGGCGGATTCCTATCGTCGTTTGAGAAATACCCTTCGATTCCTTATCGGAAGCCTTGACGGATTCACTGATGCGGAGCGTCTTCCAATCGAAGAAATGCCTGAACTGGAGAAATGGGTCTTGCACCGTCTCGCTGAGTTGGATGTGATTGTTCGCAAAAGTTGTGCGGATTACGATTTTCATGCCATGTTCCAGGCGCTTCACAACTTCTGTGCACTTGATCTATCGGCTTTCTATCTCGATATTCGCAAAGATGCGCTCTATTGTAACGCTTCGGACAATCTTGAACGCCGGGCCTGTCGAACTGTCATTGATATTCTCTTTGATGCCTTAACGGCTTGGTTGGCACCAATCCTTTGCTTTACGACCGAAGAAGCCTGGTTGGCTCGCGGTAAAGCTGATGTAGCGGAATCCGTTCATTTGCGTGAGTTTTCTGACATTCCTTCGGAGTGGAAGAATGATGTCCTGGCCAGTCGTTGGGATAACATTCGCGAAGTTCGCCGCGTTGTAACTGGTGCAATTGAAGTCCTGCGTTCGGAAAAGAAAATCGGCTCTAGCCTGCAAGCCCGTCCTGCTGTCTATATTAATCGCAGTGAGCTTCTTACCGCGATTGGTGACCTTGATATGGCGGATATCTGCATTACATCTCAAATTGAGTTGGTGAATGCTGATGCCCCTCAAGAGGCATATCGCATTAATGATGTCGATGGCGTTGGCGTTGTTGTTGATGGTGCAGAAGGCAACAAGTGCGAGCGTTGCTGGAAAGTTCTGCCTGATGTGGGAAGTCACCCGCATGCAGAAGGAACTTGTAGCCGTTGCGCTGATGTCTTAGGTAGCGCATCATCCTAAACGTGGGCACTTGGGGGCCGTACATATGATTTTACGTGCAGTGATTCTGGCACTGGTTGTTGTTGGACTGGATCAGGCGAGTAAGTGGTTTATATTACTTGAAGTTATGGACCCGCCAAGAGTGATAGAAGTCACAGGGTTCTTCAACCTTGTTTTGACACATAACACTGGCGTGAGCTTCGGGCTTTTTGGTAGTGAGTCCGAGTGGCGGCCCTTTATCTTGTCCGGGGTCGCGATTGCAATTGTCACCGGGTTGTTTGTTTGGCTCTATCAGGAGCCGACGAAAATGATTGCGTTATCTGTTGGACTGATTAGTGGTGGTGCAATTGGAAACGTTATTGATCGGTTGGTTCATATCGGGGTGGTAGATTTCCTGAGCTTCAGTATCTCATGGCTACCTTGGCGGATATTCAATCCGTGGCCTGCTTTTAACTTGGCTGATAGCATTATTTTCGTGGGGGTTTTGGTTTTACTCTATGACGGCTTGTTCTTGACGCCATCTAAGGGTAATAAGTAGGTACCTTGGAAAAGGACGCGGATTGAGCGCATGAAAAGTTTACGAGTTTTAGGATTACTTGCTGTATCTCTGGTTATCACCGGATGCAGTAATGGCTTCAAAGAACAGATCGGTCTTGGGAAACGTGCCCCGGACGAATTTAAAGTGGTCTCTCGGGCACCGTTGAGCCTTCCACCTGATTACAATCTGGCACCGCCACGCCCTGGTGCTCTACGTCCTCAAGAAGGATCCGCACAGGGGCAGGCAAAGCGTGCCGTTTTTAATCTTGACGGTACAGCAGGGCCAGAAAAAAGCACGGCTATCAAACAAGCTGGTCGAACGGACGGCGAAATGGCTCTTCTTAGATCTGCTGGGGCGGATCAGGCACCGGAAGATATCAGATTGCTTATTGATCGCGAAACGAGACAGCTGAATTCTGAAAGTGAAAAAGTGGTCGACACGTTGATCTTCTGGAAAGATCAGCCTCAACCAAATAGTGTTGTTGACCCGGCCAAGGAAGCCAAGCGGCTACAGGAAAATGCTGCCCTTGGAACGCGTGGCAAGGGGGAAACACCAAAAGTTGTTATCGACCGAGAAGCCCCACTCGAAGGTATTTTGGGTAACATTTTCTAAGTCAGTCTCATTCTATATTAAAAAGCCTCGGTTTGCCGGGGCTTTTTTTGGTTTACGCCTGCCCTGTCAACAGATTTCAGGACGTGTCAGCCCTTAAATTTTACCTCTTACTGAAGTTCTGCCCTAGTTTCGCCAGAATATTATTCAATCTATTGTGAAAGCTTGTGTTGTTACAGGCCTTGCCTTCCTCCAATTCAAATTCTACCTAACACCACATGGATAAAAGCTTAATTGATCTTTATATGATGTTTTTTCAGAAAAAAAATACCCTTCCTGCAGCGATCATTGTTTCTGCTCTGTGTTTCCTTGTGTGGGATGCGCCCGTAAAAGCGAAGGTTTTTAGCCCCGATACATTTACCTTGAATAATGGCATGCAGGTTGTGGTCATCCCCAATCATCGTGCCCCAATCGTATCTCAAATGGTGTGGTACCGAGTTGGTGCTGCCGACGAAAGTACGGGTGAATCCGGTAATGCCCATTTTCTAGAACACCTAATGTTCAAGGGGACGGAAAAGTTCAAGTCAGGAAAATTTTCTTCTCTTGTTGCAAAAAATGGTGGCCAGGAAAACGCGTTTACCTCATGGGACTACACTGCCTATTACCAAACGGTCGCGAAAGATCGGCTTGAGATGGTGATGGAGTTGGAAGCCGATAGGATGACAGGTCTGTTATTGAGCGATGAAGTCGTTTTGCCTGAGCGTGAGGTTGTGCGCGAAGAGCGCCGAAGTCGGGTTGAGAATAGTCCAGGAGCCCAACTGGGCGAAATCATGAGAGCCACCCAGTTTCTCAACCACCCCTATCGCATTCCAATCATTGGCTGGGATCATGAAATAGAGGCGCTCAATACCGAAACGGCGCTAAGGTTTTATCGCAAGTGGTATGCACCTAATAATGCAGTGCTTATTATTACGGGCGATGTAACTGTCGAAGAAGTAGAGCCACTCGCTCAAAAATACTATGGGGATATTCCAGCAAAAGACATCCCTGAAAGAGTTAGGGTTTCTGAGCCTCCGCAAAACGCGTCTCGTCGAGTTGTGAAGAAGAGTAAATTTGTGAGTAGCCCATCGCTCACGGTTCGTTATTTGGCTCCCAGTTACCGTACAGCGGGCGATAGCACGCCCTATGCACTACAGGTGCTGGATGAGATTATTGGTAGTGGCCCTACCAGCAAATTATATAAAAAACTCGCCGTTGAAGAACAAACGGCTGCATCTGTTGGCTCTTCCTATAGTCCAACAGCGTATGATCTCAGTACTTTCTCTTTTTACATATCGCCTCGACCGGGTGTGAAAATTGAAGATGCTGAAGCGCGTTTGAGGGAAGAACTTGCAGATATTCTCGAAAAGGGTGTTAGCGAAGACGAAGTAACCAAGGCCAAGACAAGAATGGCTGATGCGGCAGTCTTTGCGCGCGATTCCCTAACCGCAGCACCAAATATTATCGGTAGAGCTTTGATGACAGGTCGAACAGTTGAAGATATCGAGGCCTGGCCTGATCGGATTGCTGCGGTGACTGCAGAAGATGTGAACCGGGTGATGCGGACACTCTTTGATGAAAATCGATCTGTTACGGGGCTTCTCCTTCCGAAAGGAGTGAAGTGATGGCGGTATTGTTCAATAAAACAACATTATTCAAGCGAATATCCTTTTTGATCTTGGTAATGATTCTGTGGACCACCTCTTCTTATGCCGTCGATATTGTCGAGGTCGAAAGTAAAGGGGGGCTTAAGGCTTGGCTGGTTGAGGATCATGGTAATCCGATTGTATCCATGAAGTTTGCCTTTGCCGG